>Ga0116218_1001262_pt1 | contig 16298 bp, 13 predicted proteins | sample Sb_taG_2_FD_88966 | JGI IMG/M metagenome (GOLD analysis project Ga0116218, IMG submission 88966) | Peat soil microbial communities from Weissenstadt, Germany - Sb_50d_5_LS metaG | ecosystem: Environmental > Terrestrial > Soil > Wetlands > Peat | place: Germany: Weissenstadt | collected 2010-09-21 | reverse complement strand
CGAACAGGATCCGCACCACACCCGTTGCATACTTCACGCGATTGACCAGCGGACACCCGCGCATTTCGCAGACCCTGCTTGTTCTGTTCTGCTTCGGCTTGGTCTTGGCAATATTGAGGTAATAATGTTTTTCAGTTTGGGGCGCATATTATGCGCCCTTTGTGTTTTTGGGCTATGCATTTAAGCGTAAATCGGCTAAAATAAGCGAATACTTCTTAAGAAGGGAGTATACGTTGCATCGATAGTGGCACTAACAGAGCGGGAGTAGCCAGATATGCTGATTGATTTTCATACGCATCTCTTTCCTCCAGATATTCTCAAATATCGTGAGCACTATTGTGAACGTGATCCCTGGTTCAATGCACTCTATGCTAATCCTCAAGCAGGTTTAGCAAGCGCTGAAGATCTTATTGCTGAAATGGAGACATCAGGTGTAGATGTTTCGGTCACATTTTCGTTCGGCTGGACTGATACCGGGTTGATTGAGGAAACAAATAATTATGTGATAGATGCAATGCGTCGCTACCCCGGACGTATCTGTGGCATGGCAGTACTTCAGCCAACAATTGGCGTGAAAGCAGTTCATGAGCTGGAACGTTGTGCGGAAGCGGGAATGATCGGCCTTGGTGAATTAATGCCTCATGGACAGGGTTATAAACTGAGTGATATCGCGCTGTTGACACCGATTATGGAAGTTGTGCGCCACTATCAATTGCTCGTACTCTCCCATTGTAGCGAACCTGTTGGACATACGTATCCAGGCAAAGGCGATGTATCACTACAAGATATTGTTACATTTCTGACAGCCTTTCCTGACATACGTTTTGTAGCAGCCCATTGGGGTGGAGGATTGCCTTTTTATACTCTTATGCCAGAGATACAACGAGTCACCGCCAATGTATGGTATGATACTGCTGCCACAGTCTATCTCTACCGGCAAAACATATTTCCGATAGTGGCGAATCTGGTAGGCGCTGATCGTATTCTGTTCGCCAGCGATTATGGGCTTCTACGCCAGCAACGAATTATTGATCATATCACGCAATCAGGCTTGAATGAAGATGCGCTGAAGAGGGTCTTAGGTGAAAATGCTCAGAGCCTGTTGGGGTTGTAGCTATGCGAGTTGTTTCATTAGGTAGCGGAAGTAGTGGAAATGCTCTCCTGGTTGAAGCAGGGCCAAGCGGACGCACAAAATTATTGGTGGATGCAGGTTTTAGCGAACGGATTCTACGCGAGCGCCTGCGAACTGCAGGGGTTTCCATATCGCAAATTCAAGGCATTCTGATTACCCACGAACATAGTGATCATATTCTTGGCCTATCCACGATAATAAAACGCTATGCTACTCCCGTAGTTGCTGACACTCGCACGCTCGCTGCAATTGAACATGTCTTAGCTGCTGGTATCCTGCGTTCTGAGACCGGTGCGCTGGTTTCATTAGAAACCGAAGAAAGAATTGACCCAATAGAACACGTTTTTGTTGAGGGCATGTCAAACCAGCATTCTGTGGGCGACCACTCGATTCATCTTGCGGTAGGTACACGGTGCATGCTTGGTGATATTGAGGTGATATCATTTCCGGTCTCACATGATGCTGTGGCACCAGTCGGCTACCTGTTGAGTGCAGGGGGATGTCGCGTATGTGTGGTTACTGACAGTGGAGAAGTTACACCAACTATGCTTGAAGCGATGAATCAAGCCGACTTGCTCATTCTGGAATCAAATCATGATCGCGAGCGCCTGCTACGCGGTCCCTACCCCTATATTTTGAAACAGCGCATTTTAAGTTCTACCGGGCATCTTTCTAACGACCAGGCAGCGGAGGCAGTGTTGCGCACCTGGCGTACAGATGCGGTGCGCTGGCTCTGGCTCTCGCACCTGAGTCGCACTAACAATACACCCAAAATCGCGCTACAAAGCATGCGTTCTCGTATTCAGGAAGCTAAAGCTAACCTGGAACAACTCCATATCTCGGTGTTACCTCATACGATGGGCGGTATGTGGGATTCCACTCAATTATGGCATGCGCCGTCTTTATGGGAAATGCAACTATAGGTATTTGCTTTAAACTGGTGCTTTGCTATCCACATTAAAGGCTAAACGAGCGCGTTCCGCATCACGAACGGCATTGAGGGACTCAAAGAAACCCAGCGATTGTTCAAAAATGAAGTGAGCTCGGTTGAGATCAGCAGAGTGTTCAACTAGATTGTCATGATTCATTGCATCGGCTCTACGCCGGTACAACAATCCAAGGCAATACAGCGTTTGCCCTCGCTCCCAGGGCAAATCTAGCTGCTCAAATTGATCGAGAGCCTGCTGCAAATCGCGTTCAGCCCCTGTCCAGTCAAATTGTTCCAGTAACATTCGCCCACGCGCGCGTAGGGCAACTGCAAAAAACTTACGCGATCCTGACTGCTCCGCTACTACGATGGCCCGCTCGCACATAGCCTGTTGGGTCTCCAGATCTTCACCGGTTATCACATAAAGTTCGGCCAGAATTGCCACCACTGCTGGCGATGGGAATGGCTCGTTGCGTTCGAGAGCTTCTTTGAAATCTGCGCAGGCACGTACCCAATCCTCGCGGGCAAGATGAATAGTACGTGATGGTTCAGGTTGCACGCCTCGTTGCTCGGCCAATCGCCTGTACTGTCGTAGAAGTGAGTCGCTTTCTTCTGTATTACCTGTTCGATAGGCAATATCTGCAAGTGTCTCAAGGGCATCCAAAAGCCAGTATGGGTCTTGTTGGTATTGCTCAGCTATTTGTAAGATATGGTAAGCTACCTCGCGTACTTCACTCCAGCGGTTCCAATCATACCAGGTATACATACGTCCGATCAAACTTCGCATTAGCATTGAGGGGCTTTCCATGGTTTGCGCTATGCGCCAGGAACGTCCAAACCACATTGCCGCTGTGGGGAAATTGCTGGTACGTTGATGAATCCAACCCAGGGAAGAGTACAGGTCATATAGTTCATCGCGGCCTTTGATCAAAGATACAAGCTCCTGGCGGCGATGATGTAACTTGTGAGCATCTCTATATTTATGTTGCTCATAATAAATGAAGCCCAATGCATCCAACGTGACCCATAAAGAGCTAGTTTCGTTGACATCTTCAGCGATCGATAGCGCTTCATGCCCGCTCTGCAAAGCTTTCTCTGCAAATTCGGCACGTTGAATCGGATTGGCATCTTGCATTTGCCGTATGTACAACATCGCCTGGTATGTGAGAAACAATGCATGGTCTCCACTTGGTGGGCGTCCCTCTAATAAATGCAAACCCGCATCAATATATGCGCGTACTTCCAGCATATCCGGGCAAATGGTGAACCAGCCTGACCAGCGGGTAGATAGCTCTGCCATTCGCATATAGAGGCACAACAATGTTTTGCTATCTATTTCTGGCTCTTCCTTCATCAGTTGAAGAGCGTGGGAGTATTCGTGTAAAGCTTCGTCAGCATTGGCACGTTGTGTATAAGCATCTCCCAACTTCATATGCATCCTGGCAATAGTGAACGGGGGAGCATTGCTATCCCGTAGCAGATCTAGTGCCTCAGTATAGGCTTGTATTGCGCGTATTGTGTAATAACTATGATACGCCTGATCCCCTGCAGTTGTTTGGAAGAAGATGGCACGTTCGCATAGCTCCTGTCGAGTCAATCGAATGGGTTCTGTCGGAGAACCAGGATCCTGGGTACTTAATTCGCTTGCATTTGCTGAGCTTATTAATATTGTTGCTGACCATGTTGCCAGCGCTTGCTGATAATGGTATGCGAGCAATTCCGCAAATGCTTCGGTATTTTCGGCAGCCGCATTTTCTAACCAGAGTGCGAGCTGAGCATGCTTTTGCGAGCGACGTATACGTGGAATATTGTTATAGACCACATCACGAATCAACACATGCTTGAAGCTGAATACACGATCATGCTCAATGGGTATACGAGCATGCTTCTGAGTTTCAATAATGAAGTCTCGTTGAATTAACACATCGAGCGTTTTAAGTATCATACTCGTATCAAGATCGGCGACGAGTTCGACAATACCCTGTAACCAGAATGTTCGGCCAATGATAGCGGCAATTTGAAGCACCTGCTTTTCGACCTGACTCAAAAGATCTATACGTGCGGCAAGTACACCCTGGATGGTATCTGGTAAGGGAAGTGGAAGTACATAGTGCTGATCGATCAAGGTATCATCAGGCGGCGTTGCCGGACTTGCTAATTCACTTATAATGGTCTCATTCTGCTCGCTGATCATCCAGCAACCATGCTGATTAACCAGCATGCCCTGATCGATCAACATTCTCACAATTTCTTCAATGAAGAAAGGGTTTCCCTCGGCCCTTTTCTGAATAGTGTGGTAGAGCACTTCAGGAAGATCTTGTGTTTCGAGGAGTCCGGTAATGAGGTCAAGGCTTTCCTCATTGGTGAGTACTTCCAGCACGATCGTGGTAAAATTGCGCCGTCCACCACCCCAATCGCGCCGTCGCTCGTAGAAATCCGGACGGGCAGGGCATAGGAACAGGATGGGTACATTGTCAATACGATCTGTCAAATATTCAAGTAGATCAAGTAGCGCTTCGTCTGCCCATTGAAGGTCATCGATTACAAGAATAAGTGGTTCTTGTTGCGCAATTGCCTCCAGGAAGACACGCCAGGCTCGCAGAAGCACTGCATGTGTGCCTCCCTGCTCTGTGCTTTTGCTATAAGCACTGCGTTTAATTTCGCGTCTCTCAGAGAAACTCGGTTCGCTGCTATCTCCACCAGGGAAGCTACCAATACTGCGGATGAGTGCATTGGCAATTTCTGTAGCATCTTCATTGCTCTTAGACTTAGTTAGAATGTCCTGCACAAACTCATTCAGACGCTGTCTTAATACCTCTCTGCTTTCGTTAGCTTCTGCATTTAGCAAGGAGCGTAGTATTTCAACGAGAGGCCAGTAGGTAATCCCTTCGCCATAAGGAGGACAACGACCTTGTAGTACTCTGGGTGCGCTCAAACCTTCATTGCAAGATGTACATTTGGCAGCTTCTTGTTCACGTGCAATAAAGTCACGTACAAGACGGGATTTGCCAATGCCTGGTGTGCCAAGCAGAGTGATCAGGTGAGAATGCCGTTCGGCCTGAACTCGCGCAAAGGTTGCATGCATTAACGTAAGTTCTAGATCGCGTCCTACGAGCGGTGCTTCTAATCCTTCGATACCTCGTGGATGTTGGGTAATAGCGTAGGTGTTTCTTGCATCACGCCCATGACGAAAATCCTGTACAACCCAGGCCCGAATTGGTTCAGGTTTACCTTTCAACGTTAAAGGCGCGAGCGGGCGGAACTCAAAGACGTTACGGGTTGCAAGGTATGTCCGTTCTCCCACCAGGATCATATCGGGCATTGCAACCTGCTGCAGACGGGCGGCAACGTTTACTGCATCACCTGTAATCAGGAAGTCATGTCTTCTTAATTGAGCACCGGGTGCGGCAACTTCTCCTGTATTTATGCCAATGCGCATTTGCAGCCGATTCGCGTCGGGAACTTGCACCAGCCGTTTTTGATTAAATCTAGCAAGCGCTACTTGCATGTCCAATGCAGCTCTAATGGCGCGATCTGGATCATCTTCATGGGCGATAGGCTCCCCGAAAATAGCCATTACTGCGTCGCCGATATATTTCTCGACGGTGCCACCATGGCGCCGTATCTGCTCGGTCATCAGGTTAAAATAACCAGCCAGAATGGCCCGCAAATCTTCGGGATCTAATTTATCAGCAAGGGGCGTTGAACCAGTGATGTCAGCGAACATGATGGTCACAACACGTCTTTCGTCGGGGGCGGCCAGCTTGATCTTGCTGCTACCATCCAGTTCTGCTGAGTCGTACGTTTTCCCAACTTTGATAGGTTGGGGAGACGTGTTTTCGCTCGAAGTTATAGTTGAAGGTAATGACGATCCACATTCGATACAAAATTTTGCCATTGGCAAGTTAATTGTACCGCAGTGGGGACAAATGACCAGGCGATTTCCGCATTCAAGGCAGAACTTCGCAGTTGGTGGATTTTGAGACAGACAATTTGGGCAGCGCATGCAGATCCAGCTTTTAGGGTACTTGTTCAGGCAGCTACAATTTCAGATAAAAATCCGACATACTCTTTTTGAAGGTTACAAGTCTCTTATTATTGTACAACACTGTCTGCTGATATGTGTAACAGGTTCGTGTTGTGACCTTTAGTCTTTGAGCTTGACGACGTAGTCAAATTTGCGTACTATTGGGTATTGGAAGGGAGAGCAAATTATGCAACCAGAATATCAGGTGGAGAGTCGCAGTTACGACCAGTTGCTTCGAGGATCGTGGCGTGGGTATCGATTAGATGTAACAACAAAACTCAGTGATGAAGACATTGTAGAAACAACGAGTGATTGCGTGCGTCTCTGGCTTCCTGCCGGAACGCCAATGCATTGGACGAATGGGACACGCCCACTACGCTACAATTGTTTGCAATATTATTGGCCGCAACGCTGGTATACACTCAGCTCATTTTATAATGATCGTTCATTGATACATACGTATGCATCAATCATTAAACCTGCTAGCTTTGAAATTGAGCAACTGTACTATATAGATCTTGATCTGAGCGTTTTAGTAAAACCGGATTTGACTTTTGAAGTATTGACCCAGGCGGAGTTTGACGAACTGGCAGATACTTTGCAGTATGATGAGGAGACGCGTATCGGGGCATTGATGGCAATGGGTACATTAACCAACTCCATTCAATTAGGAGTAGGCCTCTTTGCTACAATCCCACATACCCTACGCCAGGTTGATTTTCACCTGGCAACATGCCGGGACTAGTTAAGTCAGGGGTCATATATGCTTAAACGTGTCGATCATATTGCGATCATCGTGCGTAATATTGAACAGGCACTTGTCTTTTATCGGGACACCCTGGGCATAATACCAGGTGAGATACAAGAAGTCCCCACTGAACAGGTTCGGATCGCTTTTCTACCCATGGGTGGTCCTGGTGGAAGTGAAATTGAACTAATTGAGCCAACCTCAACCGATTCTAGCCTTTCGAAATTCCTTGAAAAGCGTGGCGAGGGTCTCCATCACATCTGCCTCGAAGTGGACGATATCGACACTGCTCTGGCAGAGATGCAGGAAAAAGGTACACCTGTACTGGATAAAGTGCCGCGCATTGCCGCAGAGGGTCGTGCGATTTTTATCAATCCCAGGGCTGCAAACGGGGTGCTTTTAGAATTGGTAGAGAGGGATTAACTCACCATTTCTTGTAGCCATTCTGCTAGCTGTTGTTTGCTCATCTGTCCACTGGCGACCGACATCATCACAAAGGGATGTTTCCATGCTTCTTAGGTGGGTTCGTGTCTCTTTTATTCTTCAGCATCTCCAAAGCGGTAATCAACTTTGCGCGCGTATAACGTGGCTCAATCACTTCGTCGATATATCCTCGGCTGGCAGCAATGTAAGGATTAGCAAACTTCTCGGTATATTCTGCAATCAACTCGATGCGTCTTTGTTCAGGGTTTTTCGCTTTATCGATTTCATCCTTGAAGAGGATATTCACTGCGCCCTCTGCACCCATTACCGCAATTTCAGCAGTCGGCCAGGCGTAATTAATATCGCCGCGCACATGTTTGCTATTCATCACATCATATGCTCCACCATATGCTTTGCGTGTGATAACCGTAATTTTGGGCACGGTTGCTTCACAGTATGCATAGAGCAGTTTTGCTCCGTGGCGAATAATGCCATTATGTTCCTGGCTTACTCCAGGTAGAAAACCAGGCACGTCCTCAAATGTAATGATTGGAATATTGAAGCAATCGCAGAAGCGGACAAAACGTGCAGCCTTATCCGCCGAATTTATGTCGAGCACTCCTGCTAAGGCGTGGGGCTGTTGTGCTACAATGCCGACTGAGCGACCGTTCAAACGAGCAAAGCCCACGATAATATTCATAGCAAAGTACTCCTGCACCTGGAAGAAGTCGCCGTCGTCGACGATATATTTTATGACCTCCAGCATGTTATAAGGTTTATTCGGGTTATCCGGAATAATCGTATTCAGGGCTTCCTCAGCTCGTACAGGTACATCGGCAGGCACAAATCTTGGGGGATCCTCAAGGTTATTGGATGGGATAAAGCTCATAAGCTGCCGGATCATGCGTATGCAATCAGGCTCGCTAGGACAGGAGAAGTGTGCTACTCCACTTGTGCTGTTGTGTACCATCGATCCGCCCAATTGTTCAAAGGTCACATCTTCATGCGTAACTGTCTTCAGCACATTTGGTCCTGTAACAAACATGTAGCTGGTCTGCTCCACCATAAAAATAAAATCTGTAATGGCTGGAGAGTAGACTGCGCCTCCCGCGCATGGGCCCATGATGGCTGAAATTTGAGGTACTACTCCGGAAGCCAACGTATTGCGTAAAAAAATATCGGCGTACGCACCCAGACTCACAACGCCTTCTTGAATGCGAGCTCCTCCTGAGTCGTTCAGACCAATCACCGGCGCTCCATTTTTCATAGCGAGATCCATAATTTTGCAGATCTTTTCAGCGTGTGCTTCGGAAAGAGAGCCTCCAAAAACAGTGAAATCCTGTGAGAATACATAAACCAGACGGCCGTCGATCTGCCCATATCCAGTGACAACGCCATCGCCCGGAATTTTCTGTTCTTCCAGCCCAAAATCTTTTGAACGATGAGTAACAAACATATCCAGTTCATTGAATGTGTCAGGATCTAGCAGAAGATCAAGGCGTTCCCGTGCGGTGAGCTTGCCTTTTTTATGCTGAGCCTCGATGCGTGCGATGCCACCGCCCAGCATCGCTTCTTCTTTTAAGCGATGGAGTTCACCTAGCTTCTCACTTGTTCCTTTCATCTTAGGAGTCTCTTGTGGGGACTGTTCACTTATCGCCATATGTCTATCTCCCCAATCCATGAAATGACAAATATTCTCTGTATTGGCAGTATAGCATGTGGGTTATAAGCCTGTCTAACCTTGTTTGGAGCGGATCATAGCTGAGCTTGTCCTGAAAATTAGAGGAGGTTTTTCCAGTCAAATTCAGCAAAATGATGAATTATCATATCCGCTCGGGATAAATCTTGTTCAGCATTGAATCCATTGCGAAAGCCAACACAAAACATTTTAGCGTTTTTAGCCGAAAGCACACCATTCTTAGAATCCTCAATAGCAATGCACCTGTCTGGGCGTACACCGAGGCGTGTTGCTGTTAGAACATAGATTGCAGGAGATGGTTTGCCCTGTCCTGTTAATTCATCTGCGCTTACCACTACTTGAAAAGAGTCACGTAAATGAAACCTTTCCAACATAATGTTTATCCAGCTTGTTGGGGAAGAAGAAGCAAGCGCGACAGGAATATGATTGGTATTCAAAGCGGTGAGTAGTTCAGAGAAGCCTTCTATGAGAGACACTTTCTGTCCGTAGATGTCGTTAGCCATTTCCTGGTAGATCGCTAGAAATTGTTCCTTTGTTTTTTGCAGGTGGTATGTGTCAACAAGTAGGGCGTACAAGTCAAGCACTCCGAGACCGATGATCCTATCTTGATCGTTCGTGCTCCAGCCTGGTATAAGCGATTGTAAAAAAAATCCCTCGGTAGTTTTCCAGTGTATCTCACTATCGACGATGACGCCATCCATATCAAAAATAACTGCATCCATACAAAGGAAACCCATATAAGACTTATAAAAACGGTATTATTACCGTTTTTTACGTGAACCAGGTAGTTCACAACAAGAACCTTTAAGAGTATACTACGTATTATGAAAAAGAGATAGTTATGAGACCTATATATGAAGATGCAGGTTTCTAAGCTAATATCTTGGAAAGGTAGAAGAATATATCTTTTACCATATTGAACTCATATCATGCAGAAACGAGGTATTACTACATGAGTTGGAATCCTAATCAGGGTCAAGACCCAAATCAGCCAGGTCAGTATGGTGGATACGCTCCCCCAGCACAACCTCAGCCAACAGATCCTTATGGCAACCAACAACCAGGATATGGTCAACAGCCAGGTGGCAACCAACAACCAGGATATGGTCAACAGCCAGGCGGCTACCAGCAACCAGGATATGGGCAGCAACCAGGCGGCTACCAGCAACCAGGTGGGTATCAGCAGCAAGGCGGATATCAGCAGGGACCCTATGGAACTCCTCCAGGAGCCCAGAGTCCTTTAGGTCCTTCCTCTATGGGTATGCAACCCAACATTGCAGCAGGACTGAGCTATGTATTTGGCTGGGTGACAGGCCTCATCTTTTTCTTGATGGAGAAACAGAATCGGTTTGTGCGTTTCCACGCCATGCAATCGATCCTCTTCTTTGGTGGCCTGACAGTCATACAAATCGTTCTTGATATTATTGGTCGGTTCCCATTCATTGGTTTGCTTGCATTTCTACTCGGAGGTCTTGTGTGGCTGGTTGGATTTATTGGGTGGATCATTTTGATGATCAATGGCTTCCAGGGGAAATACTTCAAGCTGCCCATCGTTGGCGATTACGCTGAGAAATACGCAAACCAGGGTATGTAAGCCGAATTGTAAACTCCTTAGTGGTATGGAAAAGAGACCTCTGCACATCTATCTAATAGAAAACACAGAAGTCTCTTAAGGGTGCCATTTTTTGCTTTATGGATTCTACATTCCATAGTGCAGTTTGCATATACATACTGCCCAGCTAAACTTTCGTGTATATTTTAAGATGACGTTGAGAAATTTTGTAATGTTAGCTGAATTGGCGATCCAAAAAAAGTGGATTGGGCAACGTTACGAGTTGGATCAAGCAGAATACTGAATGTTGTCTCCTCTCCCGCCTGTATCTGTGATTGATTGTTCACGACACCCGTTATATACCACTTATTGCCCTGGTGCTGTATTCCTGTTACGCGCACATTTCGAGTCAATAAAGCGATACTGGTTGTTTCCTCAGGCGGACCGGCAAACACATTTTTTGTAATCGCACCCGTCCTGTTGTTCAGATTTACTTGCCCGTCAATAACGTAGGATGCGTAGCCTGGCATTGGTTTTGCAGGTAAACCAGTGATAGCCTTGAACTTGAGGGAATTCCCTTGCCCATTCCCTGTTAATTGGCGTACGGTAAGGGCAGCACCACCTCCAAGCATGACAACGCCAGCGCCCATGAAAAAGAGGAATTGACGACGACTGAATGAGTTCATTTTTTACCTCCCATGTGGTTGTCCAAGATAGGGAAATGCAGTAAGGTAGTCGGTATGTGGACCTACCATATCGGTCGTGACTTTGCCTCCAGTCACCAGATTGAGTACGATATCAACTACATCGTCAGTAAGCTTGCGCCCATTGAAGAAGCCTCGCTCATTTGAAGCATCGTATGACAATATGTCTGGCAAGAAAATCAGCGCTATTTCCTGCGCTTTACTGGCAGAGTGACCCAACGATTCAAGTAAAGCCACGAACGAGTCCAGGAAAAGTGCTTTCTGTTTGTCTGGCTCGGTGCGGTTGAAGAGATCTTTCTCCTGACTCTTGTTAAACAGAATGTTCACCAGAGGCAGACCCAGACGAGCAACCTGCAACCACTCTGTGTGATGGGACCAGAGAACGCGAGACCAGATGCCAACTTTCGACTGCACTCCAAGGGCAGTGTTAGGGACCTCCAGAACAATTCCGAATACTTCCTTGTCAGTAAAGTAGTCATTGCCTGTAAACCTGGAGTTGTTACAGAAGCCCATCAGGTCAAAAAAGAACGGATCACTGCGAACACCAGCAAAGAATGTATAGGTGCCAGCCACTGTTACCTTTGCTTGTTCATCAAAAGAAACAGGAGCGTTTGCGATAATGATTTCACCACTGTCGCCATCATTCGTTGCCTGTGTGCCTGTTGCCCGGCGAACAGTAGCAACTTGTTTCCCGTTCTCGAAATCAGAAAACGTTACACGAAAAGCGATATCTGCAACTGCATCTCCATTGGTGTCGATCCTGAATTCATAAAGGGCCGTTGGATCGAATGCATCAGCAAGTTTAGGAGGCATAGGATTGACATTCATGATCAAGATCGATTTGTGTTCATCCCCAGGTTTTCGGAAGACATAAAGATCAGTTATATTCAGATTCGTATGCCAATTATCCGTAGCCGAAGTATCAAGGTGCGTAAGTTCATCGAAGACTAACAGACCTCCAATCTGCAGATCTGTAAGCGTTGGTAAGCCGGAGAAGGCTGTAAGACTGCTGATAGCAGGGGCTTCACGATGGCTCGACATTAAATTCCTCCTCATCATAGAGCAATTTGAAACATTATTTTCTGTAGGTACGTAGCAGTGGTTTTTTCAGATCATTTTTCAAATCCTCTCTTTTTATGAGTAGCCGATGTGTTATACTTGAGTCGTTGTTATTCCACACTAAATGTCTACTCTCTTCTCTGAAGGAGGCATCATGGCTGCCACATCAACCGCACAAACAGCACAGAACGAGAAGCTTGTAGCAGGCTGGCTCACACAGGATGAGTTCAGTGTTTTAGAAGCAGTGTGTGAGACACTGCTTCCTTCGCTTGAACCTCCTGAAGGAAGTTCTGGGGCAGTTGCTGCCTATTATCGTCGATCAGCTCGCGATGTGAACGTTGCGCTACGTGTAGCTGAGACGCTCTCATTCGAGAATGAACAGGCCAAGGCCGACTTTCGTAAGTTGATAAACCTGTTATCCAGCCCTGCGGCAGGGCTGATGCTAGCAGGAGTTCCTCGTCCGTTCAAAACGCTCCCCCAGGAGAAACGAGAAAAATACTTGCTCGCGATGGCGAACAGTCCAATGGGACAGTTGCGGCAAGGCTACCAGACCATCAAACGCCTGTCGGGCTTTGCCTTCTTTGCTGCTCCGGACGCGACGGGAGCGAATCCAAACTGGGAGGCGCTCGACTACCAGGCACCTGCTCTTCCTCCAGTCGATGTACCCCAGCCAATCAAACCGCTCAGGATTTCGGAAGATGTCACACTGGAAGCGGATGCTGTCGTAATTGGTTCTGGAGCTGGTGGTGGAGTCGTTGCGGGTGAACTTGCAATGGCGGGCAAAAATGTGATTGTGCTGGAGAAAGGTGGCTATAATAACGAGGCAAACTTCACGCTACAGGAAGCGCAAGCGACGCCTGAACTCTACTTAAAGCGTGGCACACTTACCACCAAAGACCTTGGCGTGATTGTGCTGGCAGGTAGCACCCTTGGTGGTGGCACTGTTGTTAACTGGATGACTTCGTTCCGTACCCCCAGGGAGATACTCGAAGAATGGGCGCAAATTTCTGGGCTTAGTGAATTAACCGAGATGACACTCCTGGCCAGTTTCGAGGCCGTTGAGCAGCGCCTCAGCGTGGATAGCGTCAATTCGCATAATAAGCAAAATCAATTACTTGTTGATGGATGCAATGCGCTTGGCTTTCAAGCCAATATACTGCGCAACAATGCACTTAACTGCCAGCAGCGCTGCGGCTTTTGTGGCTTTGGTTGCCGTTATGGGTGCAAACAATCCACAATGAAGACCTACTTACAGGATGCATATGACCATGGCGCGCGCATCATAGTGCGTTGTTCCGCCGAAAAAGTGCTCATCGAAAATGGGAAAGCGGTAGGAGTTCGAGGCACAGCAATCGATACTGAAACTGGCAACACACATAGTGTGACTGTACGTGCCAAAGCCGTTATCGTAGCAGCGGGAGCACTTCATTCTCCTGCTGTTTTGTTGCGTTCAGGCATAGAAAATCCGCACATTGGACGACATCTGCACCTGCATCCTACCACGACTGTCGCGGGCATCTATCCAGAAAAGGTTTATAGCTGGCAAGGCGTAATGCAATCAGCATATTCGAACGAGTTTGCCTATCTTGATGGCAACTACGGCTATAAACTTGAGGTACCTCCAGCACATCCCGGCCTTATTGGAACGGCTACTCCATGGTATTCACCGCGTGAATACCGGGAGCAGATGCTTCAAACTGCCAACGTCGCGACATTTATCATATTGACACGCGACAAAGGCGAAGGAACTGTTACCATCGATCGGAATGGCGAACCCGTTCTGGACTATGTTGTCTCTGTTTATGATCGGAAGCACCTAATGCACGGACTCAGCCAGGCGGCTCGGGCGCATTTCGCTGCTGGCGCTCAGTCGATCATTACCCTGCACAATAAACGCACGCGCATCGATCGACCAGAGGGAGGAACTGTTAGTGAGCAGCAGTTCCGCGCGTATGCACGCCAGGTTGAGCGTCACGGTATGGGTCCCAACCGCGTTATGATGTTCACTGCCCATCAAATGGGAACCTGTCGTATGGGTACAGACCCTAAAAACGCTGTGGTAGATGGCAATCACGAGGTGTACGGTGTCAAAGGTCTATATGTCTGTGATGGTAGCGTTTTTCCGGGGGCGTCGGGCGTGAATCCTATGCTGTCGATTATGGGGCTGGCGCATAAGAGTGCTCAGTATATTAAGACGACCATATAATCGTTCTCCTTGCCTTTCTCTCTAACGCTGCTGGGCCTATGCTCGTTCATCGATCTTTAGCTCAGAACAGTATCGATGCTGGCACAAGTAAAGCATACTGATATCACAAATCATCAAAATATGCACGTGCAGTATCACAAAGAGCTACCAGATACTTCCTGATTTCCTACGCAGTGGTATTCCTTTAATCGTATACTATTAATGATGCGCCAATGGAAACGCATTGCGTTCGTGCGTAGATGCGTTGCATAATAAAGTGTCATTTAAAATGGGGCATCTTGTGAGGGCGGTAGTCCCTTATGTAAGAAAACCAGCGGAGATTATTTTGATAGAAGTAAAAGGAACAAAAGAACAGCCCTGGGTTCTAAAGACTCCACCGGGGACATCAGAATATACAATGTATAAGGATGAAACACACAATCCACCAATTCTGGTATGCACTGTCGGGAAAACAGTCTTGTACTATGATCTTCGTTGCATCAATGACTTGCATGAAATGCTCAAAAAGCATGGTAATTGGATGGAACTAGGCAGTGCAGATGAACAGAAGCCAGCAAAGGAAGGAACGATTGAAGCCTGGGGACGTTCACCCGATAATCCCATCGGAGGATGGTATGGTTTAAAGAAAGGGCTGAGAGGACGTTTTGGAATGTATATACCTCCTCTTATGGAAGAATTAGGTCTTGCAGACGTAGAACATAACCCAAAAAACAACAGAATGCGAGGGATAGCATGAAAAATTTTGAAGATCAAATCGATGGTGGAATAAGCATTAGCGATGACAAGGTGCAAATACACCTGAATCCCCATGAAGCTTTTGCATTATGGCAATGGCTGTCAGCTCGTAAAGACGCCTTTCAGACACATGCGAATGAAAATCAGCTAGAGCTAAAAATTCATCTTTACCAGGAAGATCTGAGCCATTTAGATGAATTGAAAGCTGTTATTCCTGACCTCCAGGAACGAGGGCCTGTAGCCAAAATACTTGACGCGCGGATAGATACAATTTCTGAGCAGGCATTGCATTTGCTCAAAGAATATGAGATTGAATATCACATTCATCCCTTACTTGAAGATGACGATGTGTATGCTCAGGGGTAAAGAAGGGCAGAAAGTGTGATATTTACTGCCTACATCAAATCCTCCTGCCTCAACTTCAATCCGTCTTGAATCTCATAGGTTACTTCGCGTTGTGATCGTGAGAGTTCAACAGGGACTCACGGTATTTTGGCTTTCTTCTGCGCAGCAAGAATGCAACAGGAGGGACGAAGAGTGAACGTGAGGAGATGCCTATCGGGCAGACGAGGCGGTGCTTGGTTAACCCGTTCACATAGGGCTGCCAGATCTCGATTGAGCGCCCGATCGTTGAACGGATGCAGTTCTACCTGCACCATCTGAGCGTGGTGCGTAATCGTGCCGGGGAGTTGAAAAAACGGGAGCAAACGTTTCCAGGTGACCTGCGCGTAGGACGCTGGAAAGTACTGATCGCGTACCCACATCGCCAGATTCGCCAACGCCACCTTGCACACGGTCATCACCTGATCTTTTCGGTTATCCAGCTCGTACATGCTTCGCTCCTTTTCCTTCAAGTCTTCTAATGCCCGCAAGACCTCGCGTTGCTCTTTGCAGTAGCGTTCTCGCGTGCGGAACTCGCTGTTACACTGTTCATAGGCGTGCCATTCTTTGATGCGGAGCGGTTCCAACTCGGCATCTATCTCGGCTTTGCGTTCTTTGAGCTTTCGCCGAAACACATAGTCTGGTAGATCTTGCTCTTCCAGGGAGAGCTGATACTCCCACAGGTCTCGGTACGACTCCTTACT
>Ga0116218_1001260_pt1 | contig 16301 bp, 12 predicted proteins | sample Sb_taG_2_FD_88966 | JGI IMG/M metagenome (GOLD analysis project Ga0116218, IMG submission 88966) | Peat soil microbial communities from Weissenstadt, Germany - Sb_50d_5_LS metaG | ecosystem: Environmental > Terrestrial > Soil > Wetlands > Peat | place: Germany: Weissenstadt | collected 2010-09-21 | reverse complement strand
TACCGGGACATTACGCTCCCGTTCTACGGCTACAACCGGCCCGGCGCCAAGATTTCGGAAGGCATCCGCGAGCACTGGTGGCTGCAGGGCATGATGGGAGGAATGAAGGCCCACTACGACTGCATCAAGGCTTTCTCGGAGACGGACTTTACTGAGGACCTTAAGAAGTTCGATGTCCCAACACTAATTCTTCACGGCGACGACGATCAGATCGTGCCCATCGCCGCCTCGGGTCTGATGTCCGCGAAGATTGTAAAGAACGCCACGCTGAAAGTGTATCCAGGTTTCCCGCACGGTATGCCCGCTACCAATGCGGACCAGATCAATGCGGATCTGCTCGCGTTTTTCAAGCGCAGCCAACAAGTAGCGGCGTAACCGGAAAAATGAATTATCGGTACTGGTGCACTTTCAAAGTGCACCAGTACCAAATTAGGAGATTTTCACGCCATCTCCGGTTCGCCGCTCTCTGTCCACGGTAGCAACGTCCATCCGCGGGATTATAATGGCGCGCACATGGCTCTCCACCCCGGTACCAAGCTCGGACCGTACGAAGTGGTCGCGCCGGCTGGCGCCGGGGGGATGGGCGAAGTCTACCGGGCGCGCGACGCGCGGCTCAACCGTGACGTTGCCGTCAAAGTCCTGCCCACCGAGTTCTCCCGCGATCCCGACCGTTTGCATCGCTTCCAACAGGAAGCGCAGGCGGTCGCGTCACTCAACCACCCCAACATCATGGCCATTCATGATTTCGGCGAGCACGAACGTTCCCCCTACATTGTGGCGGAATTACTGGAGGGCGAAACGCTTCGTGAGCGCTTACGTGGTGGCGCGCTGCCCACGCGCAAAGCGGCCGACTATGCGGAACAGATCGCCCGGGGCCTGGCGGCGGCCCATGAGAAGGGGATTGTCCATCGCGACCTGAAACCCGAGAACATTTTCATCACCCGCGATGGCCGCGTGAAAATCCTCGACTTCGGTTTGGCCAAGCTTGTCCGTCAGGAGGGAGTTCCGGCAACGGACGCGGCGACCCTGGTCTCGCAAACCGAGCCTGGCATGGTGATGGGCACAGTCGGTTATATGTCTCCGGAGCAGGTGAGGGGACAAACCGCGGACCATCGCTCCGACCTGTTCAGTTTCGGAGCCATCCTTTATGAGATGCTCTCCGGCCGGCGCGCCTTTCGCGGCGAGACTTCGGTGGAGACCATGAGCGCCATCCTGAAAGAAGATCCGCCCGAGCTTACCGAAACGAATCGCAGCGTGCCGCCAGCCATGGAACGCATCGTGCGGCACTGTCTGGAGAAAAGCCCGGAAGAACGTTTCCAATCAGCGCGCGATGTAGCCTTCAATCTGCAGAGCCTCTCGGGAAGCACCAGCCAAGTCGCGGCGATTGTGCCCGCACAGCGGCCGGCAGCGCGCGTGGGACGCATTGCCGCAATCGCCGCCTTGTCGTTAGCCGTAATAGCTGCGGTCTTCTGGGCTGGCCAGTCGCTGAAGCCAGCTCCTTCGCCATCGTTCAAGCCGCTTACCTTTCGCCGCGGCACCGTTACCGCAGCGCGCTTTGCGCCCGACGGACAGAACGTGATTTATTCCGCGGCCTGGGAAGGCAATCCGCATCCAGAGCTATTTTCCACTCGCATCGATGGTGTGGCTTCGCGTCCGCTCGACGTCAGCGACGCTGACTTGCTCGCCATCTCGCCGCAAGGAGAAATGGCGCTGCTCCAGCACTGGCGCCGCACTCTCGGTTGGCAGCGGACCGGCATGCTGGCGCGTCTGCCGCTGAGTGGCGGCGCGTCCAAGGAAATGCTCGATGGGGTGCAGGATGCTGATTGGGCTCGGGACGGTTCCCGGCTCGCCGTCATCCGCAGCGGCCCCCAGTACCAGCTTGAATTTCCATTGGGCCACGTGCTCGCGACCGCATCGGCAGGGTGGTTCAGCTATCCACGAATTTCTCCCGATCAGCAGCACATCGCATTTTTCGAACATCCGGCGGGCGATGATCGCGGAGATGTGTGCGTGGTCGATCTCGATGGCCACAAGCGTGTGCTCTCCAGCGGTTGGTCGTCACTGGACGGTCTCGCCTGGACTCCTTCCGGCAGCGAGATCTGGTTTGCCGGCAGCAACACCGGAAGCAGCCGCTCACTTTACGCCGTCAGCCTTTCCGGGCGGGTGCGGCCGGTGCTGCGTGTGCCTGGCTCGCTGGTGCTCTTGGACATCGCCCCCGATGGCCGCGTGCTGCTTGAGCAACAGGAAGCTCGCCGTCTGATTGTGGGAGTTACACCGGGCAGTTCCCAGGAGCGCGACCTCTCGTGGCTGGACTGGTCCAACGGCCGCGACCTTACCCCGGACGGCCGCTGGCTCCTGATTGATGAGCAAGGCGAAGGCGGCGGACCCAACTATTCGATTTACATTCGCAAGACGGACGGATCGCCCGCGGTTCGCATCGGTGACAACGACGCCTTCTCCATCTCGGACGATGGCAAATGGGTGTTGGCTACCACGAATGTCGAAGGTGGATCGATGCTATTGTTGCCGACCGGAGCCGGTGAACCGCGCACCATCAAGACCGGCAAGCTGCGAAATCCGCTGGGCCGTTTCTTGCCCGATGGAAAGCACATCCTCGTCATTCCCGATGACTTTCGCAATTACGTGCAATCGCTGGAAGCAGACACGCTTCGCCCGGTCATGCCTCCCGGCGTCGCCGGCTTCGGATGGTTCACGGCCGATGGCAAGTACGCGCTGGGGTCGGATGCCCACAAAAACTGGTCCTTGTACCCGATCGAAGGCGGTCAACCAATTCCGTTACCGAAGTGGACAGCGGGTGATTTGCCGGTCAATCACACCACCGAGAACCACAGCTTCTTCGTGAGCAACGGCGACATTCCGGTGAAAATTTATCGCTTCGATTTCCTCACCGGCAGTCGCCAGTTTGTGCGCCAGTTGCAGCCGCCCGATGCCACCGGCATCGAGCGCATTTCGGACGTGTTGATCACTCCCGACGGCAAGTACTACACCTACGGAGGCCCACGACGCCTCAGCAATCTCTTCGTGGTTAGCGGGCTGAAATAGCTTTTGCCGCGCGGCTTTTCTACCACCCTAGCGCGACGACAGAAATTCCACCTGCTGCTCAATCTCTGCGATCGCGATCGGAGCGAAGTTGGCCTCACGCAATTGCTGGTTGAGTTGCGCTAGTCTCGTTAGCTTGAATCGCGCCCAATCTGCGATGCCTGCTTTTACCTGGGGGCTTGACTCCTGGTAGACCGCGATCGCCTGCGAAGGTACGGCCCGATCCCCGCTTTCAACTACTCGCAGCGCTGAAGCCAGACCGGTGTAGGCACCCTGCAGTCCGGGGCCGTCCCCTGCTGTGTGTTCCTGATTCGTAAGAATCCGGCCGATTCCGGCACCAGCCTCAGCCAGCGCTGACCTGAGCTGGCCGCTTCGTGTTCCCAGTCTCTGTTGCCCCAACTTCTTTTGAATGTCTGCCAGTTGTTTCTGCACCGAACCGATCTCGGCCAGCGCGCGGCGCGCTTCAATGGTTTCGCCATAGATCTGGCGACCCAGTTGCAGCTGCTGCGCGAGTATCTCCGGAGTCGCGGGCGACCGCGGGTCCATGATCACTTTCAGGGGCTGGTCTTGTGTTTTTCCCTCCACCGTAAGACGCACCTGGTACATTCCCGGCGTCACCTTCGGCCCTTTGGGATCGCGGTTCTCGCTCTCTTCGTCCTCGATCGGGTCGCCGGAACTACCCCATGTGAGGTTCCAGACGAAGCGGTGCATTCCCGCTGTCTTCTCGAGGACTTCAGGCTTGGGGAACCAGCGTGCGGCGACGGGCGGCGGCTTGCGCTTCCCCGTGCTCGAATCCTCCGAAGAAAATTTTCTGACGAGATTCTGTTGCGCATCGAAAATTTCCAGCCGCACCACGCCTGCCGGAGAAGGAAGAAAATAATCCATCATCGCGCCACTCGGAGGATTCTCCGCCGCCGGCTCTTCGGGCGGGAGCGGTGTGCCTGTAAAGGAGTCGTTGTCCACGCGAACCGCCGTGGCCGGACGATAGAGCCACGAACCACTCCCTCTTTTGACTTCCTGCGCCTGGCGAAGCGGCGTGATGTTATCGAGAATCCAGAAAGAGCGGCCGAACGTGGCAATCACCAGGTCATCGCCGTGGATCGTTAGATCGCGAACTCCAGTAGTCGGCAAGTTTAGTTGCAAAGACTGCCAGTGCTCTCCGTCATCCCACGATAGGTAAATTCCAAATTCGGTTCCGGCGAAGAGGAGCCCTTTGCTCTGCGGGTCTTCGCGAACCGCCCGTAAGAATGCAGGAGCAGCAATGCCGTTCGTGACCAGTTGCCAGCTGGCTCCGTAGTCGCGCGTTCGATAGATATAGGGCGTCCGATCGTCGAGGCGTCCACGATCGACGGCTGCATAGGCGACGGCGGGATCAAAGTGCGAAGCTTCGATCAGAGAAATCTTGCTCCACTCGCTCAGCCCGCTAGGGGTGACGTCTTTCCAGTTCTTTCCACCATCGCGGGTCAGGTGAATCAGCCCCGTGTCGCTTCCCGCCCAAATCAGATCGTGGTTGACGGGCGATGGCGCGATTGTGAACACGACCCCGTAACCCTCGCGTTTCGCCTTCTCGAGAGTTGGCGGATCGTTAGTTGACCGAGCGTTAGTTGGCGGATCCTGCGCATCGCGGACAGCTCCGGTGAGATCGGGACTGATGTTTTCCCAATGCAGACCGCCATCGACCGTCTTCATCACATACTGTGTCCCAAGATAAAGCGTGGTTGGGTCAGCCGGTGAAAGAACCAGCGCCGGAGTCCACGGATCACGATACTTGCGTTCACGAACCTCCGAGTCCCACGCAAATGCCGGCCACGGAGTAATGTCCTGACTGAAACCGGTTCGTTTGTTGAAGCGAGCAACGGTGCCATAAGTCCCACTCAGATAAACGATGTTGGGATCATTCGGATCGACCACCATGTATCCGCTTTCGCTGCCTCCGGGAAGAAACCAGTCCCGCGCCGTGATTTGATCGTGGTCGGTGCGGCTTAGGACCGCGGCGCTACCGCTATCCTGCTGCGTGCCGTACACGGCATAAGGAAACTGGTTGTCGGTGGTCACATGATAGAACTGCGCCGTCGGCTGGTTGTACCAACTGCTCCATGTTTGGCCCCGGTTCAGACTGATCGTGGTTCCCTGGTCCGTTCCGAGCACCATGCTGGCGGAATTCTTGGGATCGATCCAGAGCTGATGATAATCATCTCCGCCCGGCGCGCCTCTGACGACCGAAATTGTCTTCCCGCCATCCTCGGACCGGTAGAGCGCAACATTCGGCATGTAGATCACGTCGGGGTTGTGCGGATCGATGGTAATGCGACTGAAGTACCATGCCCGGCTAGTCAGCCGAGGATCGGCATTGGCCAGCATCCATGTGTTGCCTCCATCGTCCGAGCGGTAGAGGCCGGATTTTTCCGGATCGACTTTTCTCGCTTCGGATTTTACTTCGATGAGCGCATACACCCGCCTGCCGTCCGGCGCAACGTCGACGCCAACCCGCCCCCAATCGCCCTCGGGCAGCCCGTTTCCGCCCAGACGAGACCAGGTTTTGCCCGCATCCTGCGAACGATAAAGCCCGCTGCCCGGTCCAGTTCCGTCGATCGGAGCATATGTGCTCCACGGAGGGCGATGCGTATGCCAAGCGCCGGCAAACAAGAGTTGCGGGTTAGACGAACACATGGCCAGATCTGAAATTGCGATTTCGGATCCCAAATCGAGAACCCGCGTCCAATGTGCCCCACCATCGACGGATTTATAAACGCCGCGCTCCTTATTCGGACCATAAGCGTGACCCAGAGCGCCGACGTAAACGATGTCTGAATTCTGCGGATCGATCGCAATCCGGCTGATCTGGCGCGTATCCTCCAGGCCGATGTGATGCCAAGTGACGCCGCCATCGCTGGACTTGTAGACGCCGTTGCCAGTAGAGAGATCCTCACGAATATCGCTTTCGCCGGTTCCGGCATAAATCGTCTTAGGATCGGAGGGAGCCACCGCCAGCGCGCCGATCGAGGCCACCGGCTGGCCGTCAAAAATCGGCGTCCAGACGACTCCGGCATCGGTTGTTTTCCAGATCCCGCCATTGACCGAGCCAAAATAAAAAGTTGTCGAGTCGCCCGGCACGCCCGCCACAGCGACCGCCCGGCCGCCGCGGAAAGGTCCAATCAACCGCCATTTGAGACCATTTACCAGTTCCGGAGGAACCGACTGGGCAACCGAGCCGACAGTGAACAAAATAAGCAACAAGAAAGAAAAGACACGGATACGACGGTTCAGCTTCAAAGACGACCAAAATTTATGCAAGCAGTAGACCCCTCGGTTGGATATCAGTTTAGCGGATAAAGCTGGCGCTCTTGAAGCATGCCGAAACTTCTTCCCTGGTTTTTCATTGGTGATAATATCACCCTGCTTTAACAAACTCCCGACAACGGTATCGCTCCATGACTCGATCCCAACGCTCCGTCGCCTCTCCCCGCGTGGTCTGTATCGCAGACTTCCGCGCCATCGCGCAACGCCGCGTGCCCAAGTCCGTCTTCGATTACCTCGACGGCGGCGCCGAAGGCGAGGTCACCCTCCGTGAGAACTGCCGCGTCTATGAGGACGTTACCTTCCGTCCTCGCCATGCCGTCGCCTTTGATAAGTGCAGCCTGCGCACGCGCGTTCTCGGCTTCGATCTCGCTCTCCCCTTCCTGCTCTCCCCCGTCGGCTACAGCCGCCTCATGCACCCCGTAGGCGAAGTAGGCGCTGCCCGCGCCGCTGGCAACGCCGGCACCGCCTACATTCTCTCCACCCTCTCCGGGCACAAGATGGAAAATGTCAAAGCCGCCTCCACTGGCCCCGTCTTCTATCAGCTCTATCTGATGGGTGGCCGCGGAGCCGCCGAGGGCGCGATCGAACGCGCCCGCGTCGCCGGATTTTCCGCACTCGTCGTCACCATCGACACTCCCGTCTCCGGAATTCGCGAGCGCGATTTCCGCAACGGAATGAAAGAACTCGTCAGCGGCGGTCCCTTCGAAAAGCTGCCCTTCCTTCCCCAAATCCTGGCGCGCCCAGGCTGGCTCGCAAGTTTTCTGCTCGATGGCGGCACGCCTGCGATGGAAAACGTCGTGATCCCCGGCAAAGGCCCGATGCCTCTCGTCGATGTAGCTGCAGCTCTCGCCGAATCCGCTGTGACTTGGAGCGACCTGAAATGGATTCGCGAACTCTGGGGCGGCCCCATCGTGGTCAAGGGCGTCCTCACCGGAGACGACGCGCGTCGCGCCGTCGATCAAGGCGCCGCCGCCATTTCCGTTTCCAATCATGGTGGGCGCCAACTCGATTGCGTTCCCTCATCCTTGCGCGCTTTGCCGGAGGTCGTGAAGGCGGTCAACGGACAGACCGAAATCCTCATGGACGGAGGCATTCGCCGCGGCACCGATATCGTCAAAGCCCTCTGCCTCGGCGCCCGGGCCGTGCTCTGCGGACGCGCCTACGCCTACGGCCTAGCCGCCGCCGGAGAAGCCGGCGTTAATCGCGCCATCGAAATTCTGCGAACCGATCTCGATCGCACTTTGAGGCTGCTCGGCTGCGCGTCCGTCAGCGAGCTAGATCGTTCCTATGTGAATGTTCCCCAAAGCTGGGACGCGAACTGAACGTGCCCCCAGAATACGTCTGCTACGACCGCTGAGTAAGAAGGAGCAAGCATGCCTCTCGTCCGAATCGATCTTCTTGAAGGCAAGTCGCCGGACTATCGCATACAGGTTGGTCAGATCGTCTACCGAGCGATGCTGGACGTCTTAGGTGTGCCCAAGGACGACCGCTTCCAGATCATCAGCGAGCATCCCCAAGCTGGTTTGCAGTTTGACCGGGACTATCTTGGCATCCATCGATCGGACGACTGTGTTTTTGTACAGATCACCCTGAGCACCGGCCGCACCGTTGAAACGAAGCAGCGCTTCTACAAAGTCGTTGCTGACGGCTTGCACGAGGCCCTGAAGCTGCGCCGGGAAGATGTCTTCATCAACCTGGTGGAAGTGGTGAAGGAGAACTGGTCGTTCGGCAATGGCGAGGCCCAGTACGTCTCTCCCATGCGTTAAAATCGCGCAGGGGCTGCGCCCGTGCATCGTCGCGACTTTAATCTAGGTATTCTCAAATTATCTGCCGAGACGCTTGTGGCCCCGCGCCTGTTCGCTCGGCCTTTCGATCGCCCGGGTGACGACTCTCCCGCCATCGCCGCCCTTTACAAAAAAGCCATCGTCATCGACTCCCTCTGCGCCCCCTTCGTAGATATGGACGCGCCACCCACCGCTGAAGTCCTCCGAGCAGTACAGCAATCGGGCATCACCGCCATCAACTACACTGTCTCGGAACCGACCTTCGAGGCTACGGTCGGCAACATCGCCGCCGTAGAAGCGCTAGTCGAGCAGCATTCCGAAGCATTCCTCATCGTGCGCCGCCATTCCGACATCACTCGCGCCAAGCGCGAAAACAAAATCGGAATCCTCCCCGGTTTTCAGTACACCGCGTTTCTCGAGGAAAATCCCGAGCGCATCGAAATGTTTCGCCAGTTCGGAGTGCGCATCATGCAACTCACATACAACAACCGCAGCATCTTCGGCGACGGATGCCTCGAACCCGGCAACGCCGGACTCAGCAAAGTGGGCATCGCCGCCGTCAAGAAGATGAACGACCTCGGCGTAGCCGTCGACCTCAGCCACAGCGGATATCGCACCACCTCCGATGGCATCGCCGAATCCGCCAAGCCGGTTCTTATCACCCATGCCGGATGCGCCGGCGTCTATCCCCATCCCCGCAACAAGCCCGATGAAATTCTCAAGTCGCTAGCCGATCGCGGCGGCTATTTCGGCGTCTATCTCATGCCCTACGTCGTAGCTTCGGCCACCGTGCCCACTCGCGAACATGTGCTCAATCACGTCGTGCACGCCATCAATGTCTGCGGCGCCGATCACGTCGGCATCGGTTCCGATGGCTCGATCCAGAAGACGGTCTTGACCGCCGAACAGAAATCCGCCTTCGATCAGGACATCGCTCGTCGCAAGAAACTCGGCATCGGCGCCCCCGGCGAGGATCGCTATCCCTACGTCCCCGACCTCAACGGTCCCGATCACATGGAAATCATTGCCACCGAACTCGCCAAACGCGGACAGCCCGCGGCGGTGATCGAGAAAGTTCTGGGCGCAAACTTCCAGCGCGTTATTGGTGAAATCTGGGGTACCACCTAGCGGAGACGCGCAACTTATCAGGCATTGCACTTGATTTTGGGTGGCGCAGCAGTTCACCGCTGCGATCACTGGCTTGTTTTCAGAGTTGGCTTTGGCCGCTGAGGGCAGCCGCGGCCTGCAACACGACTTTTCCCGCCGCCTTCAGGCGCTGAGGCTGGAACCCCAATACCAACTCATATGTGACGACCGTCACTGCAAGCGGTGCACCGCGGTGTAAATTCTTAGGCATGACCGCGCCGGCCAAGAACGATCGCGTGCCCTGGTTGCAAGGGCCTTCGGCGGATTCAGTAGAGCGTGCAGTGAAGTGCTCAACCGTATCCGCACAAGGCAAGAACCCGTGGCGGCTGATCCTTCTCGGAGCGCCGGGTGTGGGCAAAGGCACGCAAGCCGAACTCCTCACCGAGCGTCTGGGCGCGTGCCATCTTTCGACCGGAGACGTCTTTCGTGCTGCCGGCAAGCGGCGCGACTGCGATCAGTCCCCAGCCATGAAGGCGGCACTGGAGTACATGCGCCGCGGTGAACTGGTACCCGACTCCACCGTCTGGGAGATGGTGCGCGAGCGCCGCGAATGTATCCTTTGTACCGGCGGTTTCATCCTCGACGGATTTCCTCGCACCCTGGGCCAAGCCGGGTCGCTGAAAGAACTGATGGAGACGGAACACCTTTCACTCAGCGCCGTTGTGAACTACGAACTGCCCGTGGACGAGATTGTCCAGCGCCTGAGCGGCCGCCGCACTTGCGACAAATGTAAGTCGGTTTTCCACGTCACCGAGAAGCCGTCGAAGGGCAAGGGTGTATGCGATCGCTGCGGCGGGCGCCTTTTCCAGCGCGAAGACGACCGCCCCGAAGCCATCACCGTGCGTCTGGAAGCCTACGAGCGAAGCACCGCGCCACTAATCCATTTCTACAAAAAACTCGGCCTGCTGCTGCCGATTGTCGCCAAAGGATCTCCCGACGAGATCTTCACCCGAACCATGGGCAAGCTGGCGGACGACCGATCAAAAGCAAGCTAGCTGCGGTCGCCAAACTCATTAAGAGTGCCTTTCGTCGTACCATACTTTCCAGTAGGACGCGGCTTCAGCCCCTGGGGAATAGTCGGCCGTGAATTCGGTTTCCAAGACAGCATCCACACCTCTGACTGTTGAGGCGCAGCGTCGTCTAGCCTATTTCAACGAGCGCCGCGACGCGATCGTCTCCACCATCCGCGACCTGGTCGAAATCGAATCTCCCAGCGACAACAAAGCCGCGGTGGACCGCATCGCCGAGGCCGTCGCGGAGAAATTTTCGCGCCTCGGCGGCGAACTGCGCTTCCACCGGGCGCAGGACTTTGGCAGTCACCTGCAGGTGAACTTCGGAGGCAAGTCCGCCAAGCCGGTGCTTCTGCTCGGCCATTACGACACCGTCTATCGACTGGGCACGCTCGCCACCATGCCCTGCCGCATCGTGGACAACAAGCTGACCGGCCCCGGCGTCCTCGATATGAAATCAGGCATCGCCCTGATCTTGCATGCGCTCGCGGCCTTGCAAGATTGGCATAAGCAAGACGGCGAATTGCCGCGTCCCGTGACCGTGCTCCTGGTCTCCGACGAGGAAGTCGGCAGCGACTCGTCGCGAGCGATCACCGAGGCGCTCGCGAAAAAAGCTGCGGCTGTGCTCGTGCTCGAACCTTCCTACGGATTCGAGGGTGCCGTGAAAACTGCCCGCAAAGGAGTTGGCGAATATCTGGTCAAAGTTACCGGCAAGGCTTCCCATGCTGGTCTTGATTTCCAGGAAGGCGTGAACGCGATTCTTGAACTGGCGCGGCAGATCGAAAAAATTTCCGGCTTTACTGAACTGAAGAAAGGCTTGACGGTGAATGTAGGCGTCGTGAGCGGCGGATCGCGAACCAACGTGGTTCCAGCCGAAGCGACGGCACAGGTTGATGTTCGCATCGCGCGCCTGAAGGACGCTGCCGGGATCGATAAGAAAATGCGCACTCTGCGTCCCTTCAATCGCAAGTGCAAAATCGAGATCACCGGAGGCATTAATCGCCCCCCGATGGAACGCACTGCCGGAGTGGCCGCCTTGTACTCCCAGGCCGTCGCCATCGCCCGCGGCCTCGGTTGGAAGCTCGGTGAAGCCGCAGTGGGCGGAGGCTCTGATGGCAATTTCACCGCCGGTCTAGGCATCCCCACCCTCGACGGTCTCGGCGGCGTGGGCGATGGCGCGCACGCCACCCACGAGCACGTCCTGATCTCGGAGTTGCCCCGCCGCGCCGCCCTGATTGCGGGTTTGATTGAGGCGGTGTGACCGAGTTCACAAGCTCCTGTGACGTACAACATAGCCACCTTTGACCCGGGGGTCCACACTAACCTAGAATTCAATTTGGGGTCAGGGTTTGCTCTGCTGCATGGGAGCACGTACCCGGAGGTCTTATGGGTGAGGGACTGTTCCAGCCGCTGCACATTCTGTTGATTATTGGCATCGCGCTGCTGCTTTTTGGGCCGAGTAAGTTTGCCGACTTAGGCAAAGGGCTGGGCGAAGGTATCCGGAATTTCAAGGCTTCTATGAAGGAGCCTGAGGACAAGGAAAAAGAGCCCCCCAAACCGCCAACCGCCTAGAGTTAGCCTGCATGCTGGCGCAACATGCGAAATACCAGCGCTACCGGTAATCCCACCACGTTGCTGTAATCCCCTTCGATGCGAGGAATCCAGCGGGACGCGACGCCTTGAATCGCGTAGGCTCCCGCTTTGTCCATAGGTTCGCCGCTGGCGACGTAGTCGCTGATCTCCTTCGCAGAAATTTCGGACATGGTCACCGAAGTGGTTTCACTGGCCGCTGACCACTGGCCACTGACCACTAAACAGACGCCCGTAATCACCTGGTGCTCACGTCCGGAAAGCAAGCGCAGCATGCGCGCAGCGTCCGCGGCATCGCAGGGCTTGCCGAGAAGCTGCCCATCGACGACAACCACGGTGTCGGCTCCGAGCACGCAATCATGCGGACGTTGACGCGCAACCGCCAGCGCCTTCTCGCTTGCCAGGCGTTCGGCACATTCTTTCGCGCCTTCTCCGGGCAACGGGTCTTCTGGAATGTCAGCGGGCTGCACTTCGAAAGCGATCCCGGCGTTGCGCAGCAGCTCCTGACGGCGCGGCGACGCGGAGGCAAGCACTAGCATGGGAATCATTCTAGAGCGGATTCGGCCTCGCGTTACTCCAGCGCTTCAGGCTCGATGGAAATGTTCTTCTCGCCTTTGGCGCGTTTTTCCCAGTATTTTTTCACCCAGGCTTCGTAGCTCTTGCCGGCGGCGGTGTCGCGGCCGGTGAATGCCAAGGCAACGATTTCAGAGTACGGAATGGTCGGGCGTTCAGTGCTGTTAGCGAGTATTAAGCGAACGACGGAGCTTTCCAGCGTCGGGCCGATGCGGCGGTCGAAAAGATATCCGGTGATCTCGTCCCCATTCTTGCGCGTGATGGTTACATCGCCGCGATAGTCGAAGGCTTTTTCGATGACTGCTCGGATATCGGCTTCGCTGGCGAGTTGCGGGATCCATCCCTGAAGATTTTCGCGCTCGAATCCGGGGACAACTTCGAGTTCGTCGCTTGGGAGTTCATGGGTCGGGACCGGCTGCACTAGAACTTGCGCGCCGTGCGGCGGCAAGGGATCGTGCCCATGTTCGCGCCCGCTCATACGCGGCTTTCCTCCGCCTGCGGCGCAGCAGCACCCGCGTCGATCTGCGCGTTAATCTGAACTAGCGGATTGTAAGAATGCACCGGGCGCACGTCGTTATCAAGGTCGGCGAGCGCGTCTTTGTCCGGATAGAGGGAGAAAGTCGCCTTCACCGTGTCGGCGAATCCGCGCAGCGATCCGAAGGTATCGTTCACCGCCGACGGCTCGTAGCCACAATGCACCATGCAATTCGCGCACTGCGGATTGCCCGATTCGGTGCCGTAGCTGGCCCACTCCGTCGATTCCATCAATTCTCTGTAGGACTCGGCGTAGCCGTCCTGCAGCAGGTAGCAGGGCTTTTGCCATCCAAAAATGTTATAGGTCGGCATTCCCCACGGCGTGCATTGGTAATGGCGCTTGCCCATCAGGTACTCGATGAAGAGTGGCGACTGATTGAAGCGCCACGTCTTTTTGCGATTCGAAAGCATGGCGCGGAACATGCGGCGAATGCGCGCGCGTCCCATGAAGTGTTTCTGGTCGGGCGCTTTGTCGTAGGAATATCCGGGCGAGACCATCATGCTCTCGACGCCGACTTCCATCATCTCATCGAAGAATGTGCGCACGCTATTGGGATCGGCGCCATCGAACAGAGTGGTGTTGGTGGTCACGCGGAAGCCGGCTGCGACGGCGGCGTGGATTCCGTCGAGAGCAAGTTCGTATCCACCTTCGCGGCACACGGAAAAATCGTGATGCTCTTTCTGTCCGTCCATGTGAACCGAGAAGCTCAGGTACTTGCTGGGCTTGAACAGCGGCAACTTTTCTTTCAGCAGCAGCGCGTTGGTGCAGAGATAGACATATTTCTTGCGCGCGACCAGGCCTTCGACAATTTCGGCGATCTGCGGATGCATCAGCGGCTCGCCGCCGGGGATCGAGACCATCGGGGCTCCGCACTCATCGACCGCTTTGAAGCAGTCTTCCGGGGAGAGATCTGTTTTCAGGATGTGGGCGGGGTACTGGATCTTGCCGCATCCGGCGCAGGCCAGGTTGCAGCGGAACAGCGGCTCAAGCATGAGCACGAGCGGATAGCGCGTGCGTCCGGCCAGTTTCTGGCGCAGAACGTAGGAGGCCACTGTCCACATCTGGGATACGGGAACTGCCATTGCTTGTCTTTCTTCTGGAGAATTTCCTTCTATGATACCGGATTTTTTGCTGCGGTCGTTGGTCGTTGGTCGTCAGTCGTTAGCGGACTGCGAACCACCCACACTCTTTGGGGAACCTCAGCATTGCAAGCATGAACCTTTTCGTTTGGAAGCTGCTAGTTACTGGTTGGCCACTGGGCCCCTACCCCCCTCCCCTGCCTATAGGAATCATAGAGTTACAGGCTAAAAGGCCCAAAATCTTTAAGTTCAAAAGGACTTATAGCCAAAATCTTCCGAAATAAGGACTGAGGTTGTCGAAGAACGCCGAAAACTGGTTTGGGGCAGCTTCGAGGGCCGTCTTGGTAGACGGACAGACCTCGAAACTGCCCCAATCAAACTCTATTGTCGCGCGCGACGGGTCTTAAGTCAATTTATTTCGATGACGGATGGTTTGTGATGAAAAAAGGTTGGGCGTGAGATTGCGGATCGGGGCGGAAACGAAGTGGAAGACCTGTACATTGCAGCGGCCAAATACATGGGTCCTTCGCTCCGCTCAGGATGACAAATTAAGGGTGATGCAGGATGACAGCTCAGCCTCTAAAGGGGGGTTTGATTTCTAGGAGCTTACGGTATCGCTAAAGCGACACCCTGATACGAAACCGAGTTTTTCGCGCCCGCAAGCGGCCCACTCATTCGCACAGAACGCGAATGAGTGGGGCACCCGGCCGCATCGCTGTTCGCTTTGCTGAGGATGCCAAAGTTGAGGTAACGCAGGCGAAAAGCAGGTCCTTCGCTTCGCTCAGGATGACAAATTGAGTGTGATGCTGGATGACAGCCCAGCCCCTAAAGGGGGTTTGATTTCTAGGGGCTTACGGTATCGCTAAAGCGACACCCTGATACGAAACCGAGTTTTTCGGCGCCCGCAAGTGGGCCCACTCATTCGCTCAGAACGCGAATGAGTGGGGCACCCTCAAATTACGTTCGTCACATTTTGATCGTAGAGCTGTGGCTGGCTACGCATTGCCATTTCCCATTGGACATTTTCATCCAGGTATCGGTCCAGCGCTCGTGGGTATCGACCGGCTTGCCATTCTCGTCCGACCCTTTGCCTACCCAGTTTCCGGTTGCGATGGCGGTGTTGCCGAACACCGTTACCTTCACATCGCTGATCTGGTTGGTCTGCCACTTTGCCGCCTTGGTATGCGCGAGCGTCTCGGCTTTCCCAATCACCTTTCCTTGGCTGTCGGTGCTGACGAATTTGTCCGCCAGGAGAGGAGCGAGCGGCTCCGGATTGCTCGCCTTTGCGGCGTCTGTCCACTGCTGCTCGAGTCCGGCGACCGCCTGCTCGGTTCCGCTGCCCATCTTATTGTCTTTTGTTTGTGCCGCGACCAGCAGCGACAGCAATACCACGGCACAACACACGAATATTCTTTTCATTGCTTTGCTCCATTCTGCGTTTCAGATTTGTGGTTATGTTGACCCAGGGCCGACTGCCGGAACAGGCTGTCGCCATTGCACGATTGCCGCCACTCCGTGTCCCCGAAAAAAGACATGCACGGTCTAGCAAGCCAGGTCTGCCACCCTTGGGTCTACGTGGTGCGGAAGGCGGCAACGGTTGAATGATATTCCACCAGCCGTCGCGAAGCAACCGGGGTGCTTATGACGCGTGCATCTTAGCACTTGGCGAGCAATGCCTGTCCGCAGCTAGCATGGATACCACCCGCATTCGTCCAGGCCCTGAACGGCAGCGCTAAAGAGGCTGCCGAGCTGCGCTCGGCTGGACGGGCGAGACGCCCGTCTCTCCATAAATAAACCTTGAGCGGCCCACTCATTCGCACAGAACGCGAATGAGTGGGGCACCCCGGGCCTTGATCGAATATGAAACTGGTCCTAGATTTTCTCGAAGAAGTGGGCGGTTTTCTTGCCGGCTTCCTCGGTGTAGTAGACGGTCACATGGGCGGTTTTCTCGGTACCTTTTGCGATGTCCTTGCCGGCATCGTCCGCAGCGTGGCCTGACAGCTTGAATGTGTGCTCCGTGCCGTCCGCGGTTTTGACCGCCATGGTCTTGCCTGCGCGATCGATATGGGTGACGGCTCCGTCCACCGATTTGATACCATCTTTGCCAACTTTATCGACCTCGACGGCTGTCTTCTCGGTGCCTTTTTCGGTGTAGTGCGCCACTACGTCTGTGCCTTCCTTGAGTCCGTGAAAGGCGTCTTTGCCGCCCATCTCGGTTTCATGG
>Ga0116218_1001257_pt1 | contig 16309 bp, 17 predicted proteins | sample Sb_taG_2_FD_88966 | JGI IMG/M metagenome (GOLD analysis project Ga0116218, IMG submission 88966) | Peat soil microbial communities from Weissenstadt, Germany - Sb_50d_5_LS metaG | ecosystem: Environmental > Terrestrial > Soil > Wetlands > Peat | place: Germany: Weissenstadt | collected 2010-09-21 | reverse complement strand
TGACAATGTTAGGTGGTGGCTGCCCTTCCTCTTCGTCTTCGATTCTCTTTTCTTGAATTAACTTAGATTCAATTACATTATATTGGGGCGGAATTTTCCGATATTCCCCTAATTTTCCCGATTTTTCCCTAGGAAATTCCGGGGAATTCTGGGAGGGTTCTGCTGCATGTTCTTCTTCATGAGAACCTTCTTGTGAACACTGAGCGACATCTGCATGCTCAGGAGGTGCAGGATATTTGGACAGGGTGATCTTCTGGCTGCTCAGGCTCTGCCACTGGTTCCAGCGGGTCAAACTGTAGTAGCGATGTTTGCCTGCCTGGTACAGCACGACCAGGTCGTTCTCTACCAGTTCTCCTAAGGCTGCCTCGATTTGCTCGGGTGGATAGTCGATTTCCCGGCTGAGCAAGCGTGGATGTGCCAGCTCGCGTCCTTCGTCGTCTGCCAAGAGCACCAGACCAACGAGGATGAGCTGGCCATCTTTGCTTACGTTCATGATGTCGGCATCTTTAAAGAAGCGAGTGGGTAAACAGCGTTTACTGGCCATGAAGAATCCTCCTTTGAGAGAGTTCCAGGTGCTGCCACAGAAGCATTCGTGTCGGATATGGCATCCAGCATCGGGAACGTGCCAGGTGATCCTCATACAAGAGAAGAGTTGCTAACAGTTGACGAACATGTGTTCCTTTGCTATACTTTCCGTATGTTTGATGCACTAATGATGCATCACTGACCTGTGTGATCAGGTCAGTAACCTGGGTCGTATATCGGTCCGGGTCTGCGGCTGCGGTTGCCCGCAACAGGCCTTCGGGCTTGCCCACATGGGATGGGAACAAAGAAAGCAGTATCCTGTGCTCTGCTCGTCGATACAAGGAGAGTCTAGGGTAGTACTTCCTTTCAGCAACGGTAATCGTGTTTTGCATCATAGGTGTCCCTCCATCATCCGTTGTGTCATAGAGATGGTTACACCGAGGTTCTCCCTGCTTACTCTCTCTGCTGATCGTGTTGCCTTGCTATGGGCAGAACGTGCTAGCATCCAGGCTTGATGCTCATTGCAGCAGGTCGAGGACCAGATTCCGGGAAAGGTGAGCGTTGGATGCAAGACATACCAGCAATACATACAGCGTTCAAGGGGGAGAGTGACAGCTGGGATATCTTCTGGTTTCATCGGCGTCGTATACCTCATTGAGTACTCCTTTCATCTCCTGAGAGCCTCGCATATGGTATACTTGACACCATATGCGATGGACTCCTTGCTCATGGCTCTCGCTGGATGGTTTGCCAGATCCGACGGCGAGAGCCGTGTCATGTGTAAAACAGTTGAAGTGGCATGGAGCCTGCTATAATTGACCCAGCAGCTGCGCCAGTGCCGATAGACCACTGCCAATCCACTGGAGGCCGACGGCAAGCGCATGAAAGCCCTGATGCAGCGCCTGTGATAGGCCAGATGTTGGCGCTACCACGCGTATCGCGCCGACAATGATAATCACCACGATCGCGACAAGTTAAACTAAGCAAGTTTGTTACCTCCCCTGCTCGTCTTCAAAACTGGACGTGAGCCTTTCGACTCATCCAGCTCCTCGGTAGTCTGGCCCTTGTCATGGGTACCTCTGGCGGCCAGGGAACCATCTCCGGCCGTCTTTCGGTCATGGCAATGTCGATGGAGCATCTGCCAGTTCACATAGGCATCTTTCCCGCCGAGTGCGCGAGGGATGATGTGATCTCGTTCTAGCTTGTCTCCATCGCGAAAGTACAATCCACACCAGGGGCATTTCCCGTGCTGTCTTTGGAGCAGGCGTGCTACTCTGTCCGGCAACTCGGGGTGTCTGCCCATTCTGGTTGCCCAATAGTCCCAGTCGCCATCAAACGGGTTCTTATCCTCGCGGATTTTGATATGCCGCACGAGATGGACCTGCTGATGTCTCAGCAAGCGTGTACCATCAGGTGTTGCAAAATCCCATTTGATCCGTTGTTGTACCATCCGGTCGTGAATGTGCCAATACTTGTTGGCCACCCACGCGACGGATTTCGTGCTGTGGCGACGCTTTGCCCAGCTCATTAGCTTTGCCCAGACCAGATGATCGGCTTTGGTAAACGTCTCGCCTGCTCTGCATCTTGCGTAGTAGTGCGCCCAGCCGCGAATGACCGGGTTGAGGTGTCCGATCAGCCGCTTCTGGTCGTGGGCCACGTGCTGATGAATGGCACGCCCAATGGCCTCAAGATGGCGGTGTAAAGCCTCTTTACTGGGGGTGATCTGCGTTTTGAACCCAAGTGGGGAGGAGTTCGGGCCTCCGGACTTCCCGGTGTGCGTTTTGCCGACGCGGTACTGTTGCACGTGAAAGCCCAGGAAGTCGAAGCCCACCTTGCCTTCGTACACATCCAGGGTGTGTGTGATGCTGGTCTTACTCGGTTTCAATTCCAACCCTATCTGCGCTAGCCACTCGCTCGCAATGTGTTTGACCTGCTCAATGACCTCAACGTCTTGATGGAGGACGACAAAGTCGTCGGCGTACCGCACGACAAACGGTTTCCAGTTGTCGATCACTTTCCCATCGCGCCTCAGCGTCTTGTGAAAGTGGGAGCGGATTGCCGTTTCTAACCCATGCAAGGCAATGTTGGCTAAGAGTGGTGAAATCACTCCACCCTGGGGAGTGCCTGCCTGCGAGGGAAAGAGCGTGTCTCCTTCCACGATGCCTGCTTCAAGCCACGTCTTGATGACGCGTCTCAGAGCAGGGAAGGTCGCGAGTTTGGTGAGTAACGCCTGATGGTTGATGCGATCGAAGCACTGCGCGATATCCGCATCGAGCACGTAACGTGGCTTGTTGTGGATTACGCTGAAGAGTTCTTCGATGGCATCATGGGCACCTCGTCCTGGTCGAAAGCCGTAGGAGTTTGGCTCGAAGCGTGCCTCCCATTCTGGCTCCAGTGCCAGCTTGAGGAGCGCTTGCAGAGCGCGGTCTTGCATGACAGGGATGCCTAACCCACGTTTCTCCGTTTTGCCTGGCTTGGGTATCCAGACGCGACGGACGGGTTGGGCTGGTAGGTCCAGGCGTAATCGTTGTGCAAGTGCCAGCCGTTCATGTGGCCTGAGGCTTTTCACCCCATCGATGCCGGCGGTCTTTTTGCCTTGATTATCCTGGGTCACGGTTCTGACGGCAAGACATGTGGCTGACCAGGAATGGATCAAGAGTCGTTGGAGCTTGTGGACTGTGTCCGTCTCACCACGACGTGAGGCTTGGTAAATCCGTTTTTGGAGCTTGAAGACCGACCGTTCGATCGTACGCCACGGCAAGGTCTTCCATTCATACATCGGTTGGTATTCCGTGTTCATAACATGTGTACTCCTACTGGTGTCTTTACCTTCCAAATTATCGTGTCTGCGTCAGCGTATCCTGGGCATTACCCCAGGCGTTTGCTTCTCAGACAATCCTGCGCTCCTCGAGCATGCGGTTGACACCTGCTCCACCACACGGTGTGGGGAAGAGCCACGAGGAGCGTTATCCCGTTCCTGAGCGTCGTTTTACGTAACCGTAGGAGGGTACTTTCCACCGGGTTTTGCAGGGGTGAACCCTGGTCATGGCTATACTGCCAGGCCCCTATCCTTTCCCATTTTGGGCAAGCCATCAACTCACGTCGGCTTGTGTTCGATAACGGTGGTGTGCCATACCTTCGCTTGCGCTCTCCGTAGCTACCTGCATGGAAGTGTGCCCTGTTGAGTTCAGGTACCGCTTCCGTTCTTCCCGCTTCAGGGATTGATGGTCAGTCGCTACCCTGGGGAAGAAGCATTTCCTCGTTCACAAAGGGTTGGGGCTTGACGGTCTCCCGCCTCACCCAACATCGACTCTCAAGTTGTGAAGGCGTGTCGCCTTCCTCCTCATCCCCTGTTTCACACAGTTTCGAGGAAACGGTTCGCACAAATCCAGTCAAACCACCGCCATCGCACGGACACTCTCGATAACATGTCATATCTCCTTCTCTGTAGGTTCAACAGTCTCTACTGGCGCCTCGTCTGTGAGAGGAGCCGTCGGTGTGACCACTTCAGTGTCCCTCTCAGTTAGAGGGAACTCAAAGTTTTCTGCCTGGCAGAAGTTCCACAACTCGTTCACCAGATTGCGTCGCTCCTCCAGAGGCCAGACAGATGTGTCTACGTCTTCAACCTCTGCAACCGCTTGAGCAAAAAGGTTGAATTGCTCGGCGGTACACTCTTCAACGTTGAGCGTCTCTTCTACCCCCTCAAGGTTGAATGTTAAACAATGTAAATCGCTAAGCGTGTACTTTCCTTTTGCGCGATTTCCTGAAGTATTCGGGATATTCGCGCTTGTAGTATCGTTGCATTTGATCTGAGATTTCACGTGGCCACACTCCTTTCGTTTGCACATAGGTTAACAATTCAATCACTTCAGCTGCTGTGCGCTGTCTCCCCCGACGACCATGAAACGTTAACTTTTTGGTGAGTTTGCTGCGAAAACCCGGCAGCGGAACATTTAACGAAAATTTATCGTTTTGAGGGGGATTCGATAATTTTTCCGTAATTTTTTCTGGAGCCTTTTGATTAACAGGCGCTACTTCTTTTTGGTGAACGGGTGTTAAGCTTTCAGGCTGATTTTGCACAGGCTTTTCAGAGTGGGGAGGTACGTGCTGAATCTGTACATCACGGATAGTAGACACAGGTTCGTACACAACTTCAGGCCCTCGTCGAGCTGGCAAAAACGGCTTTGTTCGTGTTGGAGTAGGTAAGTATGAAACTGGCACTTTTTCACGTTCTGGTTTGCGCTGCTTGCGTTCGGTCAATGGTGCGTTTATGGGGTAGTTCGGGTATGGTGGAAGAGGCGCAATCTGTACAGGCTCTGACTCGCGTTCTTTGCCTGATTGTTGCTCCATCTCACGCCATTCAGGAATGGTGCGTGCTTCAGGATGCTTACTAGTAGGTGATGGCTTCTGCCAGTTCTTGAATGCGGTATCGCCACATTTCTGGCAGAACCATGTATCACCAAACAAACCGATAGCTGGCTGACCACATGCAGCGCAAACAGGAGTAGAGGGTGAGCCTAGCTCTCTCTCTCCTTCAGTAGACCGTTGTTCAGGCTCAGATGTATCGGTCTCTTTTATCTCATCTGAGCCTACTTGAAATGTGCTGATGCGCGTCCATTGCTGGAGGGGCTCTCAGGCGTTGCAATCATCTTCTGGTAGAACGCATCATTTGCCGCTTGCTCCTCTTCGGCGATACGTCGCCGCTCCTCGACTGCCCTGACCTCCCGTTCGCGTTCAGCTGCCTGTGCGTCTCTCACCTGGTCGATCGGGTCGGGATCTCCGCTGGCAATCTGGCGCTTTTGCGCAATGGTGAGTTTCTTTACTCGAACGAGTTTATGCCCCTCTTCGAAGACAGAGCGACCGGCTTCCTCACGCATATACCTGGCTGCGACCGATGGCGGGCGATTCATTTGCACATGCAGGATTTTGCCCACGACGTAGGTCACAGCCATGCCCAGCACACCAACGCCGAGCATAACAATGCTTACAGCACTGAAGTTGAGTAAGATGGCCCGAAAGAGCACCGAGAACAGTTCTAACCCCATGACGAAAAACACGAACCACCCAAACGCTCGTGCGAACGAGTGATCGCCCGTGGCCAGGGAATAAGCGAGCGTGTCTTCTTTGATGTACTCTTTGTAGAAGACGACGATCAAGACGCAGCCGCCCAGGATGGCCGCAGACACCAGACCAAGCACGGTTGGTCCGCCTGGTGCATCCTGCAGGAAATGCTTCCCAACCCATTCGCCAAAGGGATAAAAGCTCCAGGCGAAGTAGAAGGCGAAGGCGAGTCCAAGCGCTGCTAAAAAGTATTTGACAATCGAACGATTGTGAATGAGCCGTAACATGTTCTTTCCTCCAAGGTGTGAATAGGCTTACTCTGTTGCTATATGCGAGAGAAGCACCTGTCATGCCACATCCTGTTGTGCTTCCTCTGGACAGTGCCAGGTGAATGACCACTGCAGGGCCACGAGGTGCGTAATCCGCTCGAAGCGCTCTGTATCAGCGCCAGCATAGGCCCAGAAGCGGCTCTTGTGGATAGGCAAGCGCTCCCCCACTTCCGTGGCGTGATCTTCCCCTGCAAGGTAGATCAGACTCATACCAGAATCATCGGCAAAATGGAATTGGGCAGGGAGCTCTGCCAGCGGCGAATGTACTGGAGGAGCAAAGGCCTCCATCTGGAAGTCCAGGCGCAGACCTAGCTGTTTGAGAAAGGTCTTGACCTCTTCAAGTTTTGGGCACGAGTGACAGAATGCTTCAAGTTCGTCATGTGGGTGGTGTTTCGATGCCATCGAACAGGTCTCCTCTCATGCTGGGGACGGTGCTTGCATCGCTTCCGTCCCCAGCTCGTACGCACTACGCAAAATCGTCGGGAAAATCGAGAAAGGGATCACGAGCCACCTCTGCTGCTGTTTCCTCCGGGCAGCAGTCGTCCAGGTAGGACTGGTAACCTGACATGAGCACCGTCATCTCGGCCCGCGACAACTCGAAGCGCACCGAGGTCTCATCGCTCTTCATGCGATGCAACACCACCAGGTTCCGTGTGATGGCGGCAATCGTGTTGGTCACGCTGGCATGGAAGTACATATCGTTGTCGTACTGTGAGGAGAGTTCGATATAGCGGGTCTGTGAGACGTCAGTCAACAGACGACGCGGCGTGACTGAGAGTACAAAGTGCAGGTACTGCCGAGGTGTCTGAAAGGTGTAGATGTGCCCGGTCGTTGTGTGGCGAACCACACGCACAGCATGTGGCACATGCATGTCTGGATGAGACGTCCGCAGAATTTCAAAAGCTTCAGGTAAGACTTCATCGATGTCGGTCAGGCTCAACTGATGAGTGGCATGTTCGTTCATGTTGCCTCCTCCCTACGCCGAAAGGCTCTGCTGCTCACGGCTCGCTAGCCAGCGTGACAGCGAGTCATTCGTGAAGCGCAGAGCGGCGCGACGACCTTCGCCTAACTTGATGTAAGGGAGTCCTTGCTGGCGCATGAGGATCCAGAGTGAGGTTCGGCTGATCCCGAGCATCTGCATCACCTGTTCAGCCGTCAGCAACGGGTACTGAACCGATGGAGCAGCGCCAGGGACACGAGAATGTGTTGATCGTGCAGGCATGTGCATATCTCCTTGCTGCCTGAGCAGCGATTGACAGCCGGGCCTGCTGTGGTAGAATGCAGACAGACCCGGACGAACAGGCATACATGCTGAACGAGCCTCGGAAACTACGCCAGCATTCATGCTTACCGGGTTGAATAAGGAAGGCGTCTGTAGCTCCAACTACGGGCGTTTTTTGTATTCACGATAACTATAACACAATAACAAATGACTTGTCAAATATAAAAGTAAGTATATGATGATATATGATAAAAATAAGTAAGAACTTACTTCCTTCTACGCATTTCAATCTCATTCTTGCTCATATCTATTGCTTCTCATGCAATGATGCTGTATAGTTAGCATAAGTTAGCATGAGGAGTGAAGACATATGCCAGTGCAAGTGGACAATGAGGAATACTATACGATTCCAGAGTCATGTGAGTATCTTGGCGGCATCTCTCCTCAAACTTTGCGACTTCGCGCCAGGGACAATCACGTCCATCCCTATAAGCAGGGTTTATCTAAGAAAATCTACTACCGGAAATCTGATCTCGATCGTATCAAAGCGTTTCGTCCTGTAGATTGGAATGGAGAGCAAGAGAGCGAATAAATCATCGTACTGATGAGTCTACTCATATGCTCTGCTGAACCCAATTGGTAGAGTGGTCAACTCTCACTTTCATCAACAGGCAGTTCCTCCAGCCCATATCGCCAAATTAAGAGGGCCTCGAGAAGTTGTTCTACTTCATCTGGGGTCAACGTTTCCTGTTCCCCTCGAATGGACAGATAGCCGTTCACCACTTCGATCGTATGGCTCCGAGTCGTGGTTGCAATGATCTGTTCTGCCATACCCGTTTTTCCTTCACATACTAAATGCTCTTCACGTTGAAACTTTTTGAAACATGCAGTATGCTCTAAGCAACGGCAGGCATTGTATGATATGAGCTCTTAGGAAGAGTTCTCCTGCTCATGCCGGATCAGAATGAATCCGTTTCTTGAACCACAACGCAGAATAAGTGTTCGTAAGCATGTTCCTTTTGATCTTCATTCTACTCTACGAAGGCTCAAAGTCAGCTTAAAAAGCGGTGAGAAACTGGCGAGATAGCGGCAGATTTGCAGGAAGATCCTATGTCCAACGCTCTTCCAAAATATCCGAATCACATCAAAGAGTACATACATACAGCCGGCTATACCATTCGAGAAATAACGGTAGAGCTACAAATTCCTGAGCGCACGATGCGAGACTACCTCACAGGACGAACAGCAATGCCCAGAGAATACCTGGAAGCCCTGGCGCGGGTCCTAGGTTGTACCTGTGAAGATATCCTTCCTACAAGCTCTCCTCCATCTTCAAATTGGAGTGTCCCTTATCAACGCAATACGTTTTTTACTGGTCGTGAAGAATTCCTCACGCAGCTCTATGCTGCGCTTCATAAGAAAGGTACAGTAGCAATCACACAGGCACACGCACTCTGTGGTCTCGGAGGGATCGGCAAGACGCAAATCGTGCTTGAATACGCTTATCGCTACCGTGATGAGTATCGTGCCGTGTGGTGGGTAAAATCTGACACGCGAGAAAATCTCCTCTCAGATTTTCTCTCCCTTGCGAAGCATTTGAATCTCCCTGAGCAACATGCAAAAGATCAGGCGGCCATTATCGCAGCAATTCAACGCTGGATGCAACAGCAGATGATGTGGTTGCTCATCTTTGACAACGCTGATGATCTCACATTCGTCAGGAATTTCATCGTGCCTGGCTTCCGAGGCCACATCTTGTTGACTACACGCGCTCAAGCTCTAGGGCGGATCGCACATCGGCTTGATGTAGAGATCATGAGTCCAGAGACAAGCGCGTTGTTCTTACTCCGTCGAGCAGGTCTCCTCGGTCTTGATGCCTCATTGGATGATGTATCCGTTAAAGAGCGTGAACTGGCATTTGAACTCGTGCACGAGTTGGGTGGGCTTCCGCTGGCCCTCGATCAGGCAGGAGCCTACATGGAAGAAACGCCCACCTCTCTCGCTGGTTACCTGGACGTGTATCACCAGGAACGATCAGTGTTACTCACACGTCGTGGAGGTCTGATTGAGGATCACCCGGAATCTGTCGCGACGACGTGGTCGCTCTCATTCGAAGAAGTAGAGCGAATACATCCTGCTGCAACCGATCTTCTGCGGCTTTGTGCCTTTCTCGATCCCGATGCTATTCCCGAAGAACTGCTTCGAGCGGGGGCCGTTGCCCTTGGCCCGGACCTGGCCATGATCGCAGCCGATACATTGAGACTCAACCAGACCCTCGAAGTGCTCTGGAGATACTCGCTTCTTCGCCGTCATACTCGTTCACAGATGCTTTCGCTTCACCGCCTTGTGCAGGTCGTGCTGAAAGAAACGATGCCTGCGGAGTTACAACGGATCTGGGTCGAGCGTGCTATTTGTGCCCTACATCTGGCCTTTCCCTCCCATGTCAAACCAGCATGCTGGGAGAACTGTCAGCGGCTTCTTCCGCAGGTCCAGCAGTGTTCGCAGCTAATTGAGCAGTGGAGTCTGCACTCATCAGAGGCAGCCACACTGCTGCATCAAGCTGCATACTACCTGGGGGAGCGAGGGGGATATGCCGAAGCAGAAGCCCTGTATCGCCAGGCACTGAGCATTCGTATGGAATGCTTTGGACCAGATCATCTTGATACGGCACAAAGTGAGTATAACCTGGCACGGCTCCACGCTGACCAGGGGAGATACGCTGAGGCGGAACAGTTCTACCTGACAGTGCTGGCAACTCGTGAGCGAGTCCTTGGCTCCGAACACCCTGCCATCGCTCAATGTCTCAACAGTCTGGCGCTGTTGTACTGGTTTTGGGAGAAGTACGAACAAGCGGAGAACCTGTACCTTCGTGCGCTCCCTATGTACCAGCGGCTTTTGGGGTCCGAACACCCCGATACGGCCCACTGCATTAACAATTTGGCACTGCTGTATGTGACCCAAGCACAGTACATCGAGGCGGAACAGCTACACCAGCAGGTGTTAACCATTCGCCAAAAAGTGCTGCCACCAGCGCATCCCGATACGGCTCAGAGCCTCCAGAATCTCGCATGCCTGTACCTGGCGCAAGGTGATCCAACTACCTATGCTCAAGCAGAGCAGTTGCTCCTGCAATCACTTTCCATGCGCGAGCACGTTCTCGGACCAGAGCATCCACAGACGGCAAAGTCGCTCCATAACCTGGCGCTGCTCTACGAGGCTCAAGTCAACTACACAGAGGCAGCACAACTGTACCAGCGAGCCCTGCTCATCCGAGAGCAGGTGCTTGGAAGAGCAAATCCGAAAACGCTGGCAACGGTAAAGGATTACGCAAGGCTTCTCAGGAAGATGCACCGGGAAGATGAGGCAGCGCAGCTACAGGCTTGCCTATAGCTATCAGAGTCTGCTCCCTGAGGAATCTTACATTCTATGTCTCACTTGACAAAGGAAGGAGTGTAATCATGCCGGTAAACCTTCCCGTCTTGCCACCCTCCGCCCGATTGGAATAGAAGATGTCGGTATGGCAGGCTGTGCAGATGCCGGCTAGGTCGATGTGCTCTTCCTGAATACCACTTGATCGCAGCTGACAGGTGAGTGCAGTCCACATATCGAGATGTAGTGAGCCATCGGGCTGTTGCACGAAAAATGCGCTTGCCTGCTCAGGATACGCTCCTTGAAAGGCCTCGACCACATCTTCCCGCACCTGGTAGCAGCATGGCCCTATACTCGGGCTGATTCCCACGAGGACATCCTCAGGATTGCAATCAAACGCCCCATTCATGGCTTCAACCATTTTATGCGCGATACCGCCTACCGTTCCACGCCACCCAGCGTGCCCTATCCCAATCACATTCCGCTTTGGATCAAAGAAAGAGAGCGCGGCACAATCGGCAATGAAGATGAAGAGCGGCACTTCAGCAACATTGGTAACCAATCCATCGGTATCAACGAAGCGTTTTGCTTTTTCAGCTGCATTCAATCCCCGCGAACTGCTCGTCACCACTTCGATATGTGTTCCCTGCATGAGTTGGGCAATCGTCATCGCGTCTGCTTCAACCCCGATCGTTTTACAGAGCCGTTCGCGGTTAATTATCACAGCAATGGAGTCATCACCCACACTCAACGCCAAATTGAGCGAATCAAATGGTTGTGCGCTCACGCCACCTTTCCTGCTAGAAATAGCGCTCAGTATCTGCTCATATGGTGTGAAAATGGAATACGAAAAATAGACTAACTCGCCCTGCTCGTGTCGAATCATGTTCTTTTCTTTCAACAGTGTCGAATGATGGAAGTAATTGCGTCAGCAAACGCCCGTATTTTCTATACTGTTAAGTGTATCTTATGATGAAGATTGTTGTCCAAGCATATATAGAATTGAATTAAAGGGCAACCACATCTTCATTGCGCTTTTCATTCCAAATCAAATAATTTTGGTTGCTCAAAAAGTAACGATTCCTCATCGAGGAGAATAGTCTTACCCGGCACAACCTTATCTGGGGCTATGCCTAGTATAAGTACAGGAATATCTAGATTGCTTGCTCCTCTGAGTTCAAGCATATTTTTGATCTGCTCAAAGCAACCAATACCTGAAGACATCTGGCGACTTCCACGGAAACTAGCCATCGGGACTACTTCGACTCCCGCTATGAAATAATTACGTTGTGCAAAGATAGGCATCTTGCCTAAGATATCCCATCCAAGAAAGGCATACTTGCCGAACTGAACTTCAAGGCCCAATCCATTTTTCAGCCCATCTGCCTCAAAATATCCTCTATATGGTTTACTCCGCCCTACAATGGTAAGTTTATATTTGATTTTCGGCTTAGTCCATCCCTGAAGATATAGTTTATCATCTAACAGAGCCTTGTTGAGGGCTTTCGGCGAGTACAGCATCCTGCCGAACATATTCTTCTCTTTACTCTCTTTTAATCTCGTGTCAGCGGCATCCACTGCAATTATAGCGTCCCTAATTTCAGCTAGCTCGCTGGGGAAATGTTGCTCAATGAACAGACCTCCCCCATTGTAAGAGTATGTATCAATAATCCGCATATTTGAAATTGCTCCTCATCTCATTGGAAAAGGGTCATTCGTTACGTTAAGCAGCGAGGATAAGAAAACACTATGAAAGCGGCAAACGCGACAAATTCATCATCGAAAACCGCTCTTCACCGGCGCTCATATTTCGTAATAGATTAGCAGTAAAGGTCAACGCTACGTAACTGTAGACAAATAGCTAACTAAGTTTACGTGATTTTAGCTGATTGTGAGAACTGTAACTGTGACACACGTGAACTAATGATATTACCCCACTTCCTCTCGCCCCTTTGACTGTCCCTTCAGTTTAGTAATCTAAGCATGAAAAAAGGGCTGAATTGGCACACTTTATCTTTTAGACTTGGGAGTTTCATCGTTCTGAACTGGATCATCAACCTCCTCTGAGGAGAGGTTGAAAAGACTTGAAGACGTCGGTATAGTCTCATCCCAAGGACGCCGTGTTAGACCGGTATTAGGAGGGGGTTCATATATTGGCTGATCCATCGGACGAGTGCGAAGCTGACCCAGTGATGCGAGGTGTACACGCTTACGAGCAATATCTACATAATCAGATACAATATCGGCCCCCACACCTTTACGCCTCTGAAGTATTGCCGCAACAGGTGTACTGCCGACACCCATATAGGGATCACATACCCAATCACCCGGATTGGTCAGAGCGAGTACTAGACGCTCGATCAACTCAACTGGGAACTGACAAGGATGAAGGGTTTTTTCAGGATGATTGTTCTTGACATTAGGAATGATCCACAGATCGCCAGGATTCTTGCCGAGTGGATTGGCAGAATACTGCCCTGCTTTCGGTCCCTTATAATACTTTTTGCCTGGATACTTTTGTGGTATACGAACAGCATCTAAGTTGAAGGTGTAGCGCTCGCTCTTCGTGAACCAAAGGATGGTTTCATAACGCCCGCTAAACCGACGAGAGCAATGGAGACCATGTTCAAAATGCCAGATGATACGGTTGCGTAGCTGAAGACCATAATCTTTGAAGATAGGATAGAGAAGAATATCAAGTGGATATATTTCTTGACCGCCATTTAAATGATTACCAACTTGCCAACAGATACTTCCCTCATCATGAAGCGCTTTGATACATAGCTCAATAGTACGCCTTTGGTCAGCTAAGTAGTCCTCGAGAGTCACTTTGCAATGCTTCTCGTACACTTTACCGATATTGTATGGAGGTGATGTAACGATGAGTTTTTGACTGCCTGGTGGAAGGCTTTCCAGCAATGCAAGGCGATCGCCTTGATAAAGGACAGCATTTGACGTTATGTCAAAATAGTCGGTGATTTTGGAAGTCGCATCTGTATGGGGAGAATCATTTGGGAATAACATCTCTAAAACCTCTCGGATGAATAGCTCTGCATATATCAACATAAATCACATCACTTTATGCTTAAAGCATCTATTCTTGCAAATAAGCAAACCCTTAGTGACTAGTCGATTGTTGGCCGATTTTTCGTACTATAACAAAACTGAGGGATATTGGGAATACCTAATCCCATATCCGTATTATTAAATTCCTTATAGGCATACTCGAAAAGGTTATTTTGTATGGGTCTCCTCCATTCTTCCTAATAACCAATTCCAAAAATCTCAGTTGAATCAACAATAACATTCTGCAAATGTGGGTGCCTCTCATAGAATTTATTAAGTTGCTCTCTCGTGGTGAAACCCTCAAAATTAGATTTCGCCTTAACAAGATCTGTAAAACCGAGGTTATAGATATACATTGGTTTCATCGAAACTTTTTTCCAAATCGCGGCGTAAAGCCTCTACATTCATGCACGCGGATAGAAGTATCGTACCCCACAGATGGGAAAACACTAGACATGCGTTCTATTCTATGCTAGATTCTAAACAGATCTTTTGCACGCATGCAACCAATAAGGGTTTCGACGGGTTCGCAGGCTATGGGTCAGGAGTAAAATTGCTACTGCGTTCAGAAACTGCGCCATACAATGCATGAGTTGCGACTGCCTATGTGCGAACACAGCGGAATGAATCGGACGGTTCGTGTGGGACGACACACTAGTGTCAATCCCGAAGCCCTCGGCTTGGCCGTAGGGAGTCGTCACTTTTTAAATATTTCATTGAGCCGAAATACATTTTAATTAAAAGAAAGTATTTATATAAATAAAGATCATGTAATGAGCAAGATGAGATATGCCAATCGAAACACTCTAGTTTCCTCACCTTTTCCGGTTTTTCCCTTTAATAAAGAAGGGAGAAAACAGCAGCCATATTCACATTACTTCTTCATCGATCCATAGATAGGAAGTTTGAGCAAACTGAAACGAGAAATTCAAGGAGCCTAAAATGCAATTTGCTGAATTAACAAGATTATGGTCATTACCTAAGCGTCAGGAATATATCAGGAAACTCTTGGATACCAAAACAGGACCCACCTACAGTTTACATTTCCAGGGACTTCTTCGAGAGCTATTCATCCATCGCATCCCGGTCGATATGCCATTATACCGCTTAAGCAACGGCCGAACATTAGCAAGCCAACAGGAATACATCGCAAAACACAACAAACCTGAAGACTTTTTCACAGGTGATCCCGAATCGGTTGAAGCCTTAATAGCCCAAGACCAAATAATGAAGAGCATGGTAGATAAAGCCGGTCTATTGACTTACTTTCGAGAAAATGAACAGATTGAGCCTCTGATTTTGACCCAAGATGGCTATGTTGTCAATGGTAATCGTCGTTTATGCGCCATGCGTATGCTCCTTGACGATAACCCTGACGCATATAACAAATTTAATCACATCCGTGTTGTTATTCTACCTGCGTGTACCGAATCAGATATTGATGTCCTTGAAGCACAACTACAGATACAGCCCGATATCAAACTTGATTATAGTTGGGTTGATAGAGCAATGCTTTTACGTGACCGCCAACGAATTCATAACTGGACTTTAGCTGAGCTCGCGCGCGTACATAAATTGCCCGAAAGGGATGTAAGGAAAAAGATTGATCTTCTATCATACGGAGACCAGTATCTGACCGAGCGAGGCTGGGCACGGGAGTACAGTCGCATCCTTGATAAGGAATATGCATTTGTGGAGCTACAGAAAGGTCGCAAAAACTTTGAAAGTGAAGCTGATCGTGATGCTTTCACTCATCTGACCTATATTCAATTAGACCAACCCGATCAAGCTGGTAAAAGGCTCTATGAAGTCATACCAGAAATAGCGGAAAATTTCAGCAAGATTATTCAAGCCATTGATGAACAGATCGCCGAACCGTTTAGCCCAATGCGCCCTGAAAATATGGCAGATTCTTCCAAAGATATGCAAAAGGGCGAAAATGATCAATTAGCATTATGGGGTACTGATACCTTGCGTGACGAGGAAAGCAAACAGCATATCACCAATGTTTTGAGTATCATTGCTCAATCAGAACAACACAGCCGGATTCGGGATATTACTCAAGATGTCCTTGAGGCATCTAAACAGGAAAAACGTCAACATAAAAATGCCGACTTCTGTCTTAAGCAGGTGCTAGATGCAAAAAAGAGTTTGATGTCATCCTATGAACAATTGAATTCAGAAGCAAAACTCCAAGGGATTGAAACTCACCTTGCAACTATTGAGGACTTTGTTAGGAAGATAAGAGTTTGGATAGAGGAAAATACGCAAAAATGATATCCATCGATTACGACAAGGATACCCAGGCCGCAGTAATTGCAGCAGATAACAATGTTTCAGACACCACATGGGCAGAGATTCGGAGAGTTTGCGAAGAGCAAACTCTCCAAATTATGCGTCAGAGTGCAAGATATATCACTCTTCCTTGGTGGAACTTCCTAACTCTACGCGCCAATCTTCGATATGTCATAACAAAACATGCTATAAGCACAGAATTTAGCCAGAAAGCCAGGTATCTTCTGCTTCAAACTGAAGAAAGGAGATCGGCATATTATTCTTCGACAACATCTGTTGTCAATGCATATGAGATTCAGCAGCACCTTAATGCATTAGGCTTCAAGCGCCTGCTAACACCCGAACAGGTGAGGAATGTGGCTAGATTACTTAGATTCCCGGCAGCAGCAACATTTTCTGTGCCTGGAGCAGGTAAAACAACAGAAGCCCTAGCATACTTCTT
>Ga0116218_1001256_pt1 | contig 16318 bp, 12 predicted proteins | sample Sb_taG_2_FD_88966 | JGI IMG/M metagenome (GOLD analysis project Ga0116218, IMG submission 88966) | Peat soil microbial communities from Weissenstadt, Germany - Sb_50d_5_LS metaG | ecosystem: Environmental > Terrestrial > Soil > Wetlands > Peat | place: Germany: Weissenstadt | collected 2010-09-21 | reverse complement strand
GCCCCTCGATCGCGAGGTCGGCGAACGACACGACCTGGCGCAGGGCGACGCGCAGCGGCGAGTGCGCGGGCAGCGAGCTGAGCGCCCCCTGGACGATCGCGCGCGAGTCGCGGAGACCCAGTAGATGGAAGTTCTGCCCGAGGAACTGGATCGTGCCGCCGTTCAGCACCTGCTCCAGGTCGGTGATCGCCACGCGGAGCACCTGCTTGGACACCGCCTGCTCGACCTGGCTCAGCCGCGAGGTGATCGCCTGGTCGACAAACTGGCGCTCGAGCGGGTTCTTCGAGTTCAGCACGACGTCGACGGTCGGGCTACCGACCCCGGTCGTGATCAGGCTCTGGATCTGGCTGACGATGTCCGACGGGATGATCAGCGCAGCGAGCGCGTCCCCGTTCTGGACCTTCGCGATCGCCTCCTGGCGCGAGCTGACTTTGATCGGCTGGATCGACTGGAACAGCTCCTTGGCGTAGGCCGAAACGTTGATCTGCTGGTTGCCGAAGCCGATCTTGCCCTTGCCGGCCGGGACCTCGCTGTAGAACGCGACCTTGGGCTTGCCCGGCGGGCTGGAGAGGGCGAAGCCGATCATCAGCGCGATCGCCACCGGGTAGATCGCCAGCAGGGCGGTCAGCAGCGGCGAGCGCTTGAGGATCTGGAGATCCTTGATGAACAGCCAGCGCACCGGGTCAATGGCCTCGCTCGTGGAGGAAGCGCACGAAGGCCGCCTCGAAGTCGCGCGGGTCACCGCCGACGGTCTGCTCGAGCTCGGCCGGCGTCCCCGTGAACAGCAGCTCGCCGTCGACGAGGACGAGCACGCGGGTGGCGTAGCGCTCGGCCTCGGCGACGTTGTGGCTGGAGAAGACCACCGCGGTCCCGCCGCCCGCGAGGTGTCCGATGAACTCCCACAGCCGCTCGCGCTGGCGCGGGTCGAGTGACGCAGACGGTTCATCGAGCAGCAGTACCGAGGGTTTCGAGAGCAGGCCGATGGCGATGTTCACGCGCTGCCGGTTGCCGCCGGAGAGCCGACCGACCTCCTCGTCGGCACGGTCCTCGAGGCCGGTCTGCTCGAGCATCTGGGTGACGGCAGCTTCGGGATCGGCGAGCTTCTCGAGGCGCGCGAACAGGCGGAGGTTCTCCGCGGCCGACAGCTTCGAGTAGAGCGCCGGCTGCTGTGGCACCCACCCGATCTCCGACGGGCTGCGCGTGATTTCGCCCTCGGTGGCGGGGAGCACCCCGGCGAGGATCGAGAGCAGCGTCGTCTTGCCGGCGCCGTTGGGCCCGATGATCGCGAGCAACTCGCCTGCCTGCAGCTCGAAGCTGACGTTCTGGAGCGCCGTCCTCGTGCCGAAGCGCTTGGTCAGCGAACGAGCCGCCAGGGATGCGGACGCGCCGCCGGTGGCGGTGCTGGTCGACACGGGCCGCAGGCTAGCTCAGCTGGGCGTGTGGACGCGCGGCTCGAGGGAGGCGCCGCACGCCCGGCAGAACTCGTCGCCGGGACGGGCCGCCGTGCGGCAGTCGGGACATCGGTCCGGGCCGATGTGGAGCACCCCCGTATCCGGGGCGACCGTGCCCCACGGCTCGAGCACGAGGTGCTTGCGCAGATACAGGACCGTCTGGCGGATCACCGCTGCCACGGGGAGTGCGACCAGCGCGCCGGCGATGCCGTACAGCTGGTAGCCGATCAGGAGCGCCAGGATGATCAGGATCGGGTTGATCCGCAGTGAGATCCGGAACACCTGGGGCGCGACGAAGTGCCCCTCCAGCTGTTGCAGGGTGACGAACAGGAGCACCACCCACAGCGCGCTGATCGGATCGTTGAACAGCGCCACCAGAATCGCCGGCAGCGGGCCGATGATCGGACCGACGTAGGGAATGAACTCCATCAGCCCGTAGAAGGCGCCGAAGAACACGGCGTAGTGCTCGCCGGCCGGGAAGATGCCGACGACCCCGAAGATCCAGAGGGCCACGGCGGCGCTGGCGCCCATGATCAGGCTGAACAGCAGCTGGCCGCGGACGTAGCCGAACACCGCGCGCTGGACGAGCAGCGGGAAGTCGTCCTCGGGCGTGCCGTCGCCCGGCGGCATGATCCGGCGGACCAGCTCGCCGATCTGCTTGCCGTACACGAGCAGGTAGATCGACAGCACCAGCATCAGCACCAGGTCGAATCCGATCGTCACGATCTGCGCGAGCAGGTCGCGCGAGTAGGAGACGATGCTGCCCGAGCTCTTGACGACGCGATGCTCCAGCGACTGCAGCGCGGTCTGACCCTGCTGCTGGATCTGGACCTTGATCCCGTGTTGGTTCAGCCACCTCTGGAAGTTCGCGAGGTCGTGGTTCGCGCGGTCGACAATGTGCGGGACGTCGGCGGCGAAGCGGTTGACCTGCGTGCTGATCGGGTCCGAGAGGAGCACGCCGATCCCGGCGAGTGCGCCGAAGCCGGCGACGTAGATCAGCGCGATCGCCGCTCCCCGCGGCATCGTCCGCTCCAGGAGCCTGACCACAGGGTTGAGGATCAAGGCGATCACGCTCGCGGCGATCAGGATCAGGAGGACGGGGCCAGCGGCCCGGGCCAGCGCCCACAACCCGAGCAGCGCCAGCGGCAGCAGCACGAGCTGGATCCAGCGCGGGACCACGACGGGCGGAACCGGAGCGCCGGCGGATGGCAGGTCGGACGGCTCGGACTCGAGCGCCTCGTCGGCGCGCTCCTCGCGCTCCGCCTCGTCCTGGGGCTGATCGTGCGCCTGCGGAGCAGAACTCTGCTTAGAAGCTCTTAACCGCATACTGATGGAAGTATGGGCCCCGCGTGGACATGACTGAAGACGAGATCGGCATCTTGTTCGTCGGCGATGTGGTCGGCGGGATCGGGAAGCGAACGCTGCTGAAGCTGTTGCCGACGCTCCGCGATCGCCTCGAGCCCGCGTTCGTCGTCGTCAACGCCGAGAACGCCGCCGGCGGGCTCGGGATCACGCCGCGGATCGCCGACGAGCTGTTCGCGGCGGGGGTCGACGTGATCACGCTGGGAAACCACACGTATCGCCACCGTGAGATCTACCCGTATCTCGACGCTCACGAGCGCATCCTGCGGCCGGCGAACTTTCTGCGCAGCCAGCCCGGCCATGGGTGGTGCGTGGTCGCGCACGACGGCGTCCGGCTCGGCGTCGTGTCGCTGTCCGGGAACCTGTTCATGAACGCGGGCCGGCCGGCGTTCGCCGAGGTCGACGCGGTGCTGCACGCGATGAAGGGCGGCGTCGATCACGTGCTCGTCGACATGCACGCCGAGGCGACGAGCGAGAAGGTGGGCATGGGGTGGCATCTTGACGGGCGTGTGACCGCCGTGCTCGGGACGCACACGCATGTGCCGACCGCGGACGCGCGGATCCTCCCCGGCGGCACGGCGTACATCACTGACGTCGGGATGACGGGGCCGCGAGGCGGGGTGATAGGCGTCAAACGGGAGCTCGCCATCGAGTCGATGGTCACGAAGATGCCCGTCAAATTCGAGACCTCGACCGAGGATCCGTGGATCAACGCAGTCTTGATCCGGACGGATGGTGCTTTGCGGGCTCGGTCTATTGAACAGGTGCTTGAGCCGGCACCGGGGGTCGTCTAACGGCGTCGCGTTGGGGGCGGGACTGGTCGCGCGGCCAGGCCCGCCTGTGCACGCCTCTCGAGGCCCTCGGCGGCGCTCCGTGGCTGGCTTAGTGAGGCGCGGGCACCGGTCGTTTGCGGCGCGCCTTCGCTGGCGCCTCGGCCGAGGTCCGGGTGGAAGCGCGCCAATCGTGGCCATGGCCTCATGGCTCATTTAAAGCTGGGGGCTGTGAGGCGCTTGGCGTCCCGACGATTAGCCCCCGGAGACGGGGGGTCTGGTTGGCGTCCCCCGCCCCTCGCGTTCGACGCAGACCGCCGAACAATCGGTCCCAACACGCACGGGGCGGGGGACGTCCTGCCAGACCCCCCTACGTAAGAGCAGGGGCAACCGGCGCCGGGGCCGCCTCGTACGAATCGTTGCGTCGCAACGCCCACCCGATCTCTGAGGGGAAGGAGCCGATCAGGGCCACGATCACGAACGGGAAGAACCACGGGATGTAGAGGTAGAACCAATGGGTCAGGCCGAGCTGGAAGGCGATCAGGATGGCGGCGCCGAGCGCGCCTACCTCGACGATTGTGCGGTGGCGGGGGACGAAGGCGGCGGCGATCGCGAGCGCCACCGCGAACGCCTGGACGAGGTGCTGCTCGAGGCTGAGCCCGCCCCACAGACCCCACACCGAGAACGGCGAGGTGCGGTCGATCTGGGACTCGAGCGAGTCGTGCCAGAAGGTATGGAAGTTGTTGTCGAGGATCACCGGCAGCATCACGATCACCGCGGTCAGCGCGAACGCGCCGGTGAACGCCACCAGCTAGCGCTTGGGCGGCCAGGTCGAGCCCTCGCCGCGGGCGAACAGCGGGAACAGGATTAGCGGCGCGAACTTGGCGAAACCGGCGAGGGCAGTGGCCACGCCGCGCGCCGGCGCCGAGGTGATCACGAGCATCGCCAGCACGAGCAGCATCGCGACCAGCGAGTCGTTGCTGTTCGAGCTGAGCGTGTACAGCGTGAACGGATAGGCGACCCACAGATAAGCGAAGACGACGCCGGTTGAGGGGCCGCGGATCCGGCGCCCGAGGAAGAACAGGCCGATCAGCGTCAGCACGTCGAAGGCGATCGCGGCGGCGTGGGCGGCGGGCAGCGTGTCCCACGTGCCGCTCCAGCCGAAGATCGCCGTGAACGGGACGTAGGCGTAGTAGTTGACCGGGCCGTAGGTGTCGCCGTGGACGTTGTCAGACGGGTAGTTGCCGTACAGCGGGTGGTCGTGCAGGAGCTTGGAGGAGCCGATCACGCCGGCGTACCCGACGTCGATCACGTTCGAGTTGGTCAGGTTGAGCCCGACGCGGAAGCCGAGGAGGAAGACGACGCCAACGGCCAGCCAGGTGGCGGGGACGAGCAGGCGCAGCGGCTGGCGGGGACGCCCCTTGCCGAACGCCACCAGCAGCATCCGCACGAGCAGGTAGAGCAGGAACGGGTACGCGAGCGGGACCGAGAGGCCGATCAGCGCGTGGTTGAAGAACGCCAGCGAGATCGAGAAGCCCAGCAGCATCACCAGGTCGAGGTGCAGCAGTGTCAGCCGCCGGTTCCCGCGGCGCAGCGGCAGGAACGGAGCGATGAACAGCAGGCACAACGGCAGCCACACGTAGACGGCGTTGACCCGCCGCCCGAACGCTCCCGGGTAGCCCCGCGCCATCGTCCACGCCACCTGGAACCCGGTCCAGGCCTCGGTCACCTTGCCGGTCGAGTCGTCGACGTAGACCTGGGCCAGCTCCTTGCCGTTCGGCCCCGGCGAGAACCAGCTCACCTGCCACTGGCCCGGCCCCTTGGTGTACTCGTAGGGACGGGCGGTGGGATGGCGGTGACGCTCGGCGACGATCTTCGGGACAACCGCGGCGATCCGCTCGACCTGCGCCGCCGTCAGCCGGAACCCGGCCGGGGGCTTGTTCAGGTCGGTGACGAGCACCGGCGCACCCGGTTGAATCGCTACCGTCGAGGTCGAGGTCGAGGCGGCCCGGGCCAGGCCCGGGGAGAACAGCATCGCGAGTAAAGCCAGGACCGCGAGCGGCGCTGCGCGGCGCGGCGGCAAACGGCTTACGCCCGGAAGCTCCAAAGCTTCTGCCCCAGGAACGACAACGGCGTCCCTGCGGCAATCGCGATCGCTTGCGCGAACACCTTCTCCATGCCGGTGCTGCTCACCAGCCCAACCAGGATCACGTAGGTGAAGCCGAACGTGAGCAGCGAGACCGTGAAGAAGCGAGCCGCCTGGTCGACCGGATGGTGGTGCTTGGCGTCGAAGGTCCAGTGACGGTTCCACCAGAAGTTGTTGGCCACCGAAACGACGAAAGCGATCACCGCGGACAGCCGGTAGTCGATCGCGAAGAGGTGCACGCAGGCGGCGAACACCGCAAGGTTGACTACATAGCCAGTCGCCCCAACGGCCGCGAACCGGCCGAGCTGGACCCAGTTGTGCGTGCGGCGGATCCCATGCCGCACCCGCGCACGGAACGGGAGCTCGACGGTGGTTGTCAGTTCATCGGGCATCGGGGGAATGTATCGGCGGTACGTCGGGCGTACGTAAGAGTTACCGGCGCTAACGGGGTCCTAATCCGAGTTTCTAACGGATTCGAGCCCGAAGTGCGAACACACGAGGGGTGCGACGTCGCGCAAGGACCAAAGCTCGCGCACGTCACTGGAATCCGGTCCGGTGCCGCACCACATCAGCGCCCCGAGCGAGTCGGAGCGATGGAGCGAGCCGTGGGATCCACCGCCGACGTGGTCGGCGCCGCCCCAGTCGACGAACTCGTAGCCGGGCGCGGCCGACAGCAGCAGATCGCCGGCCGTCGGACAGCTCAGCGCCGACCAGATCCGGGCGAGCGCGTCGGGGTATTCGGTGCACAGAAACTGTCCGTCCTGCACCTCGGCGAGGAGCGTGGAGAGGTCGCCGTCGACGCTCCAGTGCTCGCCACGGCGATCGGCGAGCTCGCCGCCGGGGGCGAATCGAAGCTCGCCCCGAGCGCTGCGGACGATCGCCTCGCCGTTGCCCAGCCACATCGCCAGATCGACGCCGCCAAGATCCTTGACCGCCTCGACGGAACGGTTGAGAACGTCGTCGCGAGTGTCCAGGTCGAGCGCGTAAACCATCGCCGAGCGCTGCGCCGGGCTGAGCGCGACCTCGGCGCCCACCGACCGCGACGCGCTGGGCGTGGCTACGTCGAAGTCCGTGAACGCCTGGTCGAGGCGGATTCGCTCCTCGACCGGCGCTTGCGAATGGTCCGAAGTGACGATCACGGCGTGGGTCTCCAGGAACGCGTCCGGGCCTCCCGCGGCGTGCATCAGCCGCTCGAGCTGACGGTCCGCGGCGGCGATCGAAGTGACCTGCGCGTGCGGCCCGTTCTTGTGCGACCACGCGTCGTTGTCGGGCAGCGAGAACAGCAGGAAGTCGAACAGGTCGTGCTCGACGAGATACGCGCCGACGCAGCCCGTGTGCTGATCGCGGATGCCGGGCATCCCGAGCTGGCCGCGGCAGCCAGTCTTGCGGCTCGCGTACAGGTCGGCGTAGAACAGTTCCTGGGGCCCGTCGATCGTCCGTCGAAACAGGGTCGAGGTGACGATCCGGGCGAGCGCGGTCTCGTTCGAGACCTCGTGGTGGTGTCGGCCGCGGTAGATCAGATAAGTCGTGCCCGCGGTGCGGACCTCGGCGTCGTCGAGCGATTCGAAGACGGTGTCGACGTCGTGCGAGAGGTGCTCGGCGTTCATCCGGTAGACGGTGTCCGTCAGCGACCGGAGCACGCCGAACTGCCGGGACGCGGAGAAGCTCGATCCGTACTCGACGTACCGGGCCTCCTCGCGGTGGTACCAGTTCATCGACGGGATCAGATGGCGGTCGGGTCCGACGCCTGTCGTGATCGTCGCCGCGCAGACGGGCGTGACCGACGGAAACGCGGCGACGCAGTCGTCGACGTACACGCCCTCGTCGCGAATTCGCTGCAGGGCGGGGGCCCGCCCGGTGGCGATCGCGCGGTCGAGCATCGCGGGCTTGAGCGCGTCGATCACGACGAGCACGAGCTTCTTCTTGCTCGCCTTGCGCTTCTTGGCCGCGGGGCTCACCGGAGGATCCGGAGCCCGGCGTACTTCTGGTCAGCGCGCCTGCGGTTGGCCAGGAGCAGCCACAGGAGCAGCACGACGCCGATCAGCCCGACCGGCGGCGCGACGACCGACAGCGCCGCTAGGGCAACGGCGGCGGCCTCGGCGAACAGCGGGACCGCGGACGCCGCCTCGGTGTCGAGCCGGGCCCGGACGCGCGCCAGCAGCGGTACGGTCGCGGCGATCCCGATCGCTGCGCAGATCACGCCCCCGATCAGGCCGGGCCAGGCGGCGTAATGGCCCCGGGCCAGGGATCCGGCGAAGAACACGGCGCCGAGCGCGAGCGATGCGACCGCGAGCACGATCGCGAGGGGACGATGACCCGCGGCCTTCTCGGTGACGCGCCGCTCGACCAGCGCCAGCACGATCACCAGCACGACCAAAACCAGGAGGAACACCGCTCCCTGCAGAAATGAATAGTCCGTGTGCTTGAAGTGGATCTCGACGTTGTCGGCGGCGAGCGCGCCGACCACGACGGAAGGCAGGAACGGGCGGATTCCAATCGCCGTGGCGATGCCCATGCCCTGGAAGATGTCGAATGCGAGATGCACCGTGCTGTACCGTGAGTGAACGTGACGATAGACAAAAGGGCAGGACGAGCCCGGGGCGCACGGACGCGATGAGCTCAGGCGGTGGTCTCAGCCGGCGCCCGCGGTCCACGGCACGGGACATCGAGCGCTACGCGAGACTGTTCGCCGAGAGGACGAAGGTAATGAAGTCCTCGGCGATGCGCGATCTGATGGCGCTGACCGAGCGCGACGACGTGATCTCGCTGGCGGGCGGGCTGCCGGATACCTCAACGTTCCCGCCGGATTCCTACGCGGCGCTGATGAGCACGGTCGCGGTCGACTCGTGCGCCCGCGCGCTCCAGTACAGCCCGACCGATGGGCTCGAGCTCGTCAAGCGCTGCATCATCCAGGTGATGAGGGCCGAGGGGCTCGAGATCGAGGCCGACGAGCTGCTCGTGACGACCGGCGGCCAGCAGGTGATCGACCTCGTCTGCAAGACGCTGCTCGACCCCGGCGACGTGGTCGTGACCGAGGCGCCCACCTATCCGGGCGCTGTCCCCACGTTCTGCGCCTACCAGGCGGACGTCGTGCAGGTGACGATGGATCGGGACGGGATGCGCGTCGACGAGCTCGCCGCCGTGCTCGATGGCCTCGGGGCTACGGGCAGGCGGCCCAAGTTCATCTACACGGTTCCGAACTTCCACAACCCCGCCGGCGTGACGCTGTCGCTCGAGCGCCGGCGTGAGCTCGTCCGGGTCGCCGCCGAGCGGGAGCTGCTGATCCTCGAGGACAACCCCTACGGACTGCTCCGCTACGAGGGGACGCCGCTGCCGACGCTGCGCGCGCTCGACGACGAGTTCGTGATCTACGCCAGCACGTTCTCGAAGATCCTCTCGCCGGGGGTTCGGCTCGGGTGGACGGCGGCGCCGGCGCCGATCCTCCAGAAGATGAACATCGGCAAGCAGGCCTCGGACCTGTGCTCGTCGTCGATCTCGCAGCACTTCGTCGGGGCCTACTTCGACTCGGGTCCGTGGGAGGACTACGTGCGCTCGCTGATCGAGATCTACCGTCGCCGGCGCGATGTGATGCTCGACTCGCTCGCCGAGAACTTCCCGCGCGAGGCGGAGTGGACCCACCCCCAGGGGGGTCTGTTCATCTGGGTGACGCTGCCCGACTACATCGACACCACCGACCTGCTGGCGCGGGCCCTGGAGGAACACGTGGCGTTCGTGCCCGGCCGCGCGGCGTACGTCGACGGCCGCGGGGGCTCGTCGATGAGGCTGAACTTCTCCGGCGTCGACGAGGACGAGATCCGCGAGGGGGTCCGCCGGATCGGCGAGGTCGTATGCGAGCAGGTGGCTCTGTACGGCACCCTGACCGGCGCCCGCGTTCCCAGCCCGCGGCGAACCGATCGCGCCCCGGCCGTGGCCGAAACCGCAGCCGAGTCGGAGCTCGCCAAGGTTCTCCACCTCCGGAGCAAGCGCACCCAGGCCGGCTAGTGTGCGCGTGGCGGTGCTCAAGGGCGGGCGCTCGCTGGAGCGCCAGGTCTCACTGAAGTCGGGCGCGCGCGTCGAGGACGCGCTCAAGCGCCTCGGGCACGAGGTGATCCCGATCGATGTCGGCGCGGACCTGGTGGACCAGCTGACCGAGTCCGCGCCCGAGATCGCGTTCGTGGCGCTGCACGGACGCGACGGCGAGGACGGAACCGTGCAGGAGTTGCTCGAGGTGCTGGCGATCCGTTACACCGGGTCGGGCGTGTCCGCGTGCATCAGAACCGCCGACAAGGTCCTGGCCAAGCACGCGATGCGCGACCGCGGCATCCCGACGCCCGACTTCTACGCGTTCAGCGAGACCGCATTCGGGGGACTTGGCGCGGCCCGGGCGCTGCCCGCGATCGAGGAGCGGCTCCAGTTCCCGATCGTCGTAAAGCCGGCGAGTCAGGGCTCGGCGCTCGGGATCAAGTTCGCGCAGACGCCGGCGGACGTTCCGACCGCGCTCGTCGCCGCGTTCTCCTACGACCGCAAGGTGCTGCTCGAGCGCTATGTCCGCGGCCGCGAGCTAGCGGTCTCGATCATCGATGAGGATGGGGCGCCGCGGGCGCTGCCGATCGTCGAGGCGGTGCCCCAGCAGGAGGACTTCTACGACTTCGAGTCGCGCTACGAGATCGGGCGGACCCGGTTCGACTGCCCGGCCGAGCTCGACGAGACGGTGGCGGCGCGCGCCGGGGAGATGGCGCTCGACGTCTACGGCCTGCTCGGCTGCACGGGCTTCGCCCGCGTGGACCTGATGCTCGAGGAGAGCACCGGCGAGCTGTATGTGCTCGAGGCCAACACCGTCCCGGGGCTGACCGAGACGTCGCTGCTACCCCAGGCGGCCGAGGCGGCGGGGATCGGCTTCGACGACCTGATCGCCCGGATTCTGCGGGCCGCAGCTATTTGATTCCGATTGACGCTGAAATACATCGTCATTCGGAAGCTAATCCAGGGTGGCGGCGCGAGGCGATACATAGCGCCACACGCTCCCAGCCCTTGGGGCAGAGCCCCTTCTTAGCTTTCGCCGGCGAAGTCCTCGGGAGTGACGCGGTCTAGGAAGTCCTTGAACTTCTCGACGACTTCCTCGGTGTCCTCGACCTCGTGCTCGAACTCGATCGCGGACTCGGCGATCACGTCGTCGGCGGCGAAGATCGGGGCGCCGGCGCGGACCGCGAGCGCCAGGGCATCGCTTGGCCGGGAGTCGATCTCGAAATCACGGCCGTTGACGCGAAGGCTGATCGAGGCGTAGAAGGTGTTCTCACGCAGCTCGGTCACCGCCACGCGCGTGCACTCGACATCGAGCTCACCGAGGACGTCGGAGAGCAGGTCGTGGGTCATCGGGCGGGGCGTGGAAGCACCCTGGAGTTTCATGAGGATCGCGGCGGCCTCGGGATGCCCGATCCAGATCGGCAGGAACTTGTTGTTTTCGACGGTCTTCAGCAGGACGATCGGCTGCTTGCCGACCATGTCGAAGCTCACGCCGTAGATGACCATCTCCTGCAAACGCCGCTCCTAACTCCGGGTCTGGCAAGTATAGGCCTCTCCACCACCGGTCCCAGACGGCGTTCCGTGCGGAGTTATTCTAACCGTCTAAGGCAATATGACTGGTGAGAGTGCGGATTCGAGTGGGCGCCGATCGGTGCAACCTGGAGGGCGTGAGCCGGCGCCCGGCGAGCTGTTCCTGGTCCAGGCGTTCATCAACACTCACTATGACCTCGAGGTCGAGCACGGCGCGGAGCTGCTGGCGACGCCCGCCGCCGCTCGGCGGTGGCTGTACGTGCACGACCTGCTCGCCCGTCCGGGTCGGGTCGGCGAGCACGGTCTGCTCCGGCTGCGCACCGTGCGCGAGGCGCTGCGGGACCTCGCCGGCGCGAACGGTAGCGGCGCGGGCGGCTCAGGTGGCGCCATCGACCGGCTCAACCGCGCCGCCAAGGGCGCCGGCGTCGAGCTCGGGTTCGGGGCCCACGGCCCGTACTTCGTGGCGTCGGCGCCGGGGGAGGTCGGTGGCGCGATCGGGCTGCTGCTGGCGATCACGGTCCGCTCGATGGCCGACGGGACCTGGTCGCGCCTGAAGGTCTGCCCCGGCCACGATTGCGGCTGGGCGTTCTACGACCACTCGCGCAACCAGACCGGCCGGTGGTGCTCGATGTCGGTGTGCGGCGGCAGAGCCAAGGCGCGCGCGCACTATCACCGCACAAGGGGGGAGACGGCTTGAGGTGAGCGGGCTCGGTGCGATCGCCACGCTGGTGCTGGCGCGGGTCCGCCGGCGGCCCGGCAGATGGCTGTTGATCGTCGTGGGAATCGCAATTGCGACCGCGTTCGCCGGCGCTGTCGCCGCGGAGAGCACAATCGCCGGCGACCAGGCGGCCCGGTCGTCGCTCGCGGGCCTGACGCCGTTGGCGCGGACGGTGCGGATCACGTGGCCCGGAGTCGTCACCCCGTCGGTCGAGCGGCGCGCCCGCAGCGTCATGCGGTCGCTTGGAATCGGACCGACGACCGCGGTCGCCGTCCTCAGCCCCGTTCGGCTGAGCGGGATCGTCGTCGTGCCCGCCGCCATTGACCCACTGCCCGCTTGGGTCCGGTCACGTGCGACCCCCGGGCCTTGCCGCGCGGCTTCGTGCCCGATGCTGCTCGCAGGCGCCACGCTTCCGGTTCACGTGTTGCGGGCTTCGTGGATCCGCATTCCGATCGCCGGCACCGCCGTGATGCGATCGGCGGCGCCGCTCGGATTCATTCCGGGGCAGCCGCGGGGGCAGCCGCCAGTGCTGCTGACCGGGGACGTGGCCGGGCTAGAGGCGCTCCCCGGGCTGAGCAGCGCCTACCGCAGGCACGATTGGCTTGCCCTGCTCCCGACCAGCGGATTGCACTCGTGGCAGCTCGCGCAGACGCAGCGGCGCCTCCTTCACGCCCAGGCGGCGCTTGCATCAAGCGGGAGCGCCTTCAGCATGACCGCACCGTTCCCCGGGCTGGAGGCGGCGCGGTCGGACGCTGCCGCGGCGCCGAAACGGCTCCTGCTCGCCGGCGGGGGGGCGCTCGCCGCGCTGGCGCTGTTTATCGTGCTTGCCGCCGGCGGGCTGCGGCGTGACCTGGACGCGGAGCTGGGCCGACTCGCCGCCGCCGGCGCTCTCACGTCCCAATGCATCGCGCTCGTGGTGATCGAGAGCGCGCTGCTGTGCGGAGCCGCCGTGCTGATCGGCGGCGGCCTCGCGGTCCTGGTCACCGCAGTGCTCGCCCACACGGCGGGCGTTCCCGCCGGGGGAGTGCTCGCGCACAGCTTTCTCACCGGGACCGGGGCCGCTGCCCTCCTCGTCGGGTGGCTGTGCGCGACGGCGCTCGTCGCGGTGTTGCTGCTCGTGCGCGGGCAGCGGATCGCGGAGGTGCTCGCGGTGGTCGCCGTGGCCGCGCTCGCGCTCGCGCTGACTCGGAGCGCGAACGGAAATGACCCGCTGCCGGTACTGCTCGCACCCCTGTGCTGCCTGGCGGCGGGCGTGATCGTCGTGCGGCTGGCCACGGTGGCGCTGCGTGGCGGCGAGCGGGTCGCACGCCGGGGCCCCGTGATGACGCGGCTGGCGTTCGTCGGTCTGGCACGCGCGCCGGGGCCGCCGTCGCTCGCGATCGCGTTCATCGCCGTGAGCTTCGGCCTCGGCGGCTTCGCGCTGGCCTACCGCGCGACGCTTCTGCGCGGGGCCTCCGATCAGGCTGCGAACCAGGTACCGCTCGACGCGACCGTCTCCGCGGGCGCCGACTTCACGACGCCGCTCGAGGTCGCGTCGCCGGCGGCGTGGGCAGGCCTTGCAGCGGGCTCGGTCGCGCCCGTCCGGCGCACACAGGCGAGCTTCGTGAGCGGAGCGAACTCAGTGACGGTGCCCGCGCTCGGGGTACCCGCAGCCGTGATCCCTCGTCTGCACGGGTGGCGCTCGGGCGACAGCTCGGTCCCGCTCACGACCCTCGCGCGGCGCCTGGTCTCACCCGCCCTGGCGCACCCCTCGCTCGACCGCCTACCGGAAGGTGCCACGGCGTTGCGGATCCGCGCGCAGTCCTTCGCGATCGCGGTCTCGGTCACGGCAGACTTCCTCGATCCAGCTCACAACCTTGAGCAGGTCAGGCTTGGTCAGGCCGGCGCGCGGTCGCGGGCGCTCCTCGCCGCGCTGCCGGATGTCCTCCGGAGGCCCGGGCCCGGTGGCGGGTGGCGGCTGGCCGGAATCGAGCTCGACGAGCCGGTCGGCCTCGAGGCCACCAACGGCCACCAGAACGCCGAGAACCCGACCGGGGCCCTTCGCTTCGCCGGAACCGTGCGGCTCGGCACGCTCACCGTGCTCGGTCCATCCGGCCGGCCCCTGGCGCAGGTGCCGCTCAGTACGTGGCGGGCGCTGGGCGCGGCAAACAGCAAACGCAATCGGGGCGCGAGCGTGGTGGTCGGCTTCGCGGCCTCCGGCACGCCGGGGCTGCTCCGCCCGCCCGCAACCAGCGACAGCCGCCCGGTTCCAGTCCTAGCCGATCCGCAGACCGCAGCCGCGGCCGGCCCAGGAAACCTGCTCGCGCTCGACGTCGATGGGCTCCCGGTCTCAGCTCACGTGGTCGGAGTGCTTCACCGCTTCCCGACGATCCCATCTGGCGAAGCGGGCTTCGTGATCGCCGATGAGGAGACGCTGGCGGCGGCACTCGATGCGCAACTGCCCGGTCAGGGGCGGCCCGACGAGCTCTGGATCTCGACCACCCACCCGCAAACGCTCGAGAACGCGCTCGCACAACCGCCGTTTGCCCAATTCGCAGCGTCGTTCCGTGGTCAGATCGAGCACGCGCTCCGGACCGCGCCGGTCAGCCGTGCCGTACTGCGAACGCTGCTCGGCGCCGCGGCGCTGGCGGGCGCGCTCGCGCTCCTCGGTTTGTTGGTCGCGCTGCTCGGCGCCGCCCGGGACGAACGGGTCGAGCGCGATCTGATCGCGCAGGGAGTTGGACCTCGTGGCCTGCGAGCCGAGCTCCGGATGCGCCTCCTCCTAACCGCCTCCATCGGCGTGGTCGTGGGCCTCGGGATCGGGTTGCTGTTGACGCTCCTCGCCGTTGCCACCGTGCAGGCGGCGGGTGCGGTGGCCGTTCCCGAGCCGCCGCTCGTCACGGTCGCCCCGTGGGCCGAGCTTGTGCTGTGGACGGCGGTTGCGTTCGCGGTGCTCGCGATGGCGAGCTGGGTGGCGGCTCGGGCGTTGGCCGGGAGGAGCGCGCCATGACCGCCACCGCGGACGAGACCCGTGGAACCCGGTCGGACCGGTCCGATGAATGGATGGTCGAGCTGCGCGACGTGTTCTGCGTTCACCGCACCGGCCAGGGTGACACCGCGGCGCTCCAGGGCACGACGCTTCGCGTTCGGCGCGGCGAGCTCGTATGCGTGCTGGGGCCGAGCGGAGCCGGCAAGAGCACGCTGCTGCGGGTGATCGCCGGCCTCCAGGTCCCGTCCGCCGGCGTCGTCAGATTGGAGGGGCGCGACATCGGACGGCTTTCGGCACGCCGGCGCGCTCGTGCGCGGGCCGAGGGCATCGGGTTCCTCGGGCAGCATGCGGACAGGGCGCTGACACCCGACCTCCGCGTGCGCGAGGCGGTTGCGCTGCCGCTCGCCCTGCGCGGCGCCACCGGCAAGAGCAGGCGCGCGCGGGCGCTCGAGCTGCTGGAGACGGTCGGCCTCGCGGACCGTGGCGACGCGCTCGCGGGCGAGCTGTCCGGCGGCGAGCGACAGCGGGTGGCGCTGTGCGCGGCCCTCGCTCACCGTCCGGGATTGCTGCTGGCCGACGAGCCGACAGGGGAGCTGGACGCGAACAGCGCGCAGACCGTGCGCGCTCTGATCGGAGAGTTGGCGCGGGCCAACAGTACGACCGTCGTCGTCGTCTCCCACGACCCGGAGACGACTTCATTTGCGCAGCGCACGGTCCGGCTGCGCGACGGACGGATCGTCGCGGACGATCGCGGATCCGACGATGGACTCGTGGTCGGGAGCGGTGGCTGGCTCCAGCTGGCGCCGGAGCTGCTGCGCCAGGCAAACATCCGCGAGCGGGCGCACGTCCGTCTCACATCCGGCGGCCTGCTGATCACGCCCGCTGAAGACGGTGAGGTCGAGGCGCCCTCGCGCGACAGCGAGCCCGAACCCCGGGTGACGCCAGGGTGGAGCGCGACCGTGGCGGAGGTTCGCTCGCTCAGGCGCAGCCGCGGACGTGGCGCGAATCGCCGCGTGGTGATCGATGGTCTGGACCGTCCGTTCGCGCCCGGCCGCCTGACCGCGGTCACCGGCCGGTCCGGAGTGGGCAAGACGACGGTGCTGCGACTGCTCGCGGCACTCGACCGACCCGACGGCGGGGAGGTCGTGCTCGACGGGGAATCGCTGAACGGCCGCGACGCGGAGTGGCTCTCCGCCGTCCGGCGACAGCGGATCGGTTACCTGCCCCAGGAGCCCTCGCCGATCGGATTCCTGAGCGCCCAGGAGAACGTCGCGCTCGCGCTGCGGCTGCGCGGTTGGGGCAGTGGCGCCGCAGAACAGCGAGCCGCGACCGTGCTCGGCTGGGTCGGTC
>Ga0116218_1001252_pt1 | contig 16334 bp, 18 predicted proteins | sample Sb_taG_2_FD_88966 | JGI IMG/M metagenome (GOLD analysis project Ga0116218, IMG submission 88966) | Peat soil microbial communities from Weissenstadt, Germany - Sb_50d_5_LS metaG | ecosystem: Environmental > Terrestrial > Soil > Wetlands > Peat | place: Germany: Weissenstadt | collected 2010-09-21 | reverse complement strand
GACCATCCCCTGTGTCGCCGGCCCGTATACAAGCATCAACTGTACATTAACCCTGCTCAGCAATCAGATTCGAATGAACGCCAATTTAGCAAGCGGCCAGACAGACCCTTACTCTGGCCCAAAAGATGACGACGATGCTTTGGCACGCTTCATCACCAACTTCGGAGCTATCGAGTCTATCGCTACAAGTAGCGCCCAGAACGACAGCGGCATGTTCGAAGTGAACTTCCGTGATGAACGCTACCTGCCCTTTGAGGGTGCTGGTGTTGTATCAAGGTGGCGTATCGATATGCCTAAGGACTGCAATGCCTTTGACTTTGAGACGATTTCGGATGTCATTATCAGGCTGAATTACACCGCACGTGAAGGAGGGAAACGATTGGGAGATGCTGCCAAGAGTGCGCGTGATATATTCTTAACAGACGTTCAAGGAAATCTACTTCGCACGTTCAGCGCAAAGCACGAATTTTCAAGCGATTGGTACAGATTCCTGCATCCCAATGCTGCAGCACTGAGCCAAACTGAACCTCTCGATTTGACGCTGCCCCTTGATCTCTCGAAAGAGCGGTTCCCGTTCCTGTTCCGCGGAAATACCATTGCGATTACCAGGGTGGATATGTTTATGAAAGTGAGCGACGATTTCGCCGATGCGTATGCGAAAGGTAAAGCTCTCACAGTGTTCACCACACCTGCCAATGAGACGAGCAATCATGAGAGTCAACTTGAAAGCCATACCAGTGACTTTGGCGGATTACCTCATGCAGCACTTGACTTTTCCAACCAAAACGGGAGTTTAGGTATCTGGACGGTCGAGGTCAAAGAGGCTGATATTCCTGCCTCCCTACAAAAACAAGTGCAGGCAAACAATGTTACACATAAATGGCTCAACCCTGATGCCATCGAAGATTTAGTCATAGTCTGTCACTATGCTATCCAACAGCAACAAGGGTAAAAGCTATAAGAAAATGAGATGAGAACTGAGGAACAACTTCAAAAAGTGTTACAAGCCTGCATTCATCGTGGAATTTGAGCGTTCTATGAACTTTTCCAAGGTACGGCGCTATTATTGTTCTATACCAGCTGTTCCCTAATACGACTGAGAGGTGAAATACGCAAGTGATTCCGGAGAAATTACGCAAGGGAGTTGAAGATGACACTTATACGAAGAAATAATGTAGAGTTTTGAGAGAAGGAGTAAGAGTCCCAACAAACCACCGATTTCTGGACCCAACAGCCATTGTATGCTGATCCAAGACTTCAATTCTGAGAATGCGATCAACACTTGACGCAATAAGAATGTTTTCAGAGTATTTTTAAACGGACGTTTTTCGGTACCGACAAAAGATGTGTTTTTGATTTTTGGTTCCTAGTAACCATACGAAAACTGCGTTCTATTGAACCAATTATTTTTGTTTGGAGCGTACTTCTCATGGAAGTGATGTATATAAGCACTGTTTATACGAAGTTGGGATTCTGGTTTATCTCTTTTTGATAGATCGGTGAGTTACTGTTTGTGTTCGATAATCGAAAAGTGACCGCTTGCTAACCCAAAAGTATTGACCACTTTGCAGAAGGTCATGAAAAATGAAAATCGAAAAGTGGCTCTCCTCCACATTGAAACATCATGCGCCTACGGCGTACCACTCCGCATAGCCACGGCAAAGGGTGGTCAGAAGATAGTGGTGGTGAATTCGGTTTTCACGCTCGGAATACTGCGAACTCTCGCTCAAAACGAGCTTGATTTTTGCATTCGCCACCACTATCACATGAAGTGTGTCTGCTTGCTCCTTTGGATGGAAAACTCATTCTCACTTGTTCTCTAGAGCCTTTACCTTCCATACCTTCGCTTGTCTCCTCTCAATTCTCCGTGTGTTTGTTGCATCTGTTGTGTTTTTCGTGTATACTCTCTGATGGAAACCCTGCTTTCTGCACATCCCGTCATTTTCTGTCAACTCTTCTCGTCTCTCGCGTTCAGTCTCTCGCGACGAAGAGGGACGCATGAGGTGCGTCCAGAAATACGTAGGTTTCTCCGTGCTGCCACGGTTTCCCTGAACGCAGTCGAGAGCCTAGCCTGGGTTAGGTCGGGTGCCGCGACCTACCCGAAAACAAGGAGGGAGTCTATGAGCATACCTCTGCCGCCATCGATGCAGGTCGATGTGGGGGAAGCCTTTGGCTTCGTCTTCCGATCTCGCAACTGGTTCGGCCGCCTGGCGGTCGGTGCCCTCTGTCTGTTGTTCTTCTGGCTGTTGTTCATTCCGCTCTTTATCTTGCTCGGCTATTTTGTGGAAACCGCGCGGACCATCAGTCGCGGCGGTCGTGAACTGCCTCCCTGGACCGACGTCGGCACAAAGCTCAGGGAAGGGTTTGTGCTCGCAGTCGTGCTCTTCATCTGGAATTTGCCCGGATCGATTCTGTCCGGGACCGGTTCCTCCATCCATTGCGTGGCATCGTCCTGCACCTACACTCCCAATGTCCTGGCGCCCCTCGGCGGACTCTACACGCTGCTGCTTGGCTTGCTGACAGCGGCGATCTGGAGCCAGTATCTGGAGGGCGGCTTTGCATCCGCCTTTGATTTCCGGGCCATTTTTCGACGGGCGGGCCTGCGCCCAGGGATGACCGTCCTGGTCTGGCTGATGGCTATCGTGGCCGGCATCATTGGGGCCCTCGGGGTGATACTGGTCGGGATTGGGCTGTTTTTCACCCTTCCCTATGCCTTCGCTGTCATCGCCAACTTATACGGCCAATTCTGTCAGCGGACTCAGAGCGCGGCCACGGCCACCTAATTCCCTCGGTCCCCGGCCATGCGTGCCACTGACGGCGGTCCCGATCAGCCGCAGGCGTCGCCGGACCAGACCGGAAACGCAGTTGGCTTCGACAGCACCTGTGTTTCCGATCCGCGAACTCAGCCCAGGAGGGTTCGGGGCAAGCCAGGCTCCCAGCCCAAGGTGCGCCCAGGAACGGTCGCCGCTAATCTTTCGCCTTGGCTGAGAGTCTCACGGGTCAGGATGTTGGGTGAGCATGGTCTAAAGCATGCTGCCCGATTTCGCCCACGCCATCGTGGCAGTTCCAATGCATGGTTTTGACTCTGTTCTGGAGACTGCATACATTTCTTCTCTCCTTTGCGGAAAGCCTTCCCATGATCTGAACACAGGGCCAATGTACCACGTGTCGATGGAAGAAGCCCCATCGGGGGCGGCGTGGCTGGAGACAAACTGCCATTTCCTATGATTCACGTCATTTTCCTACCCTTCGGTTCAAAATCTGTCCACCCTTGAGTGAATATACCAAATGTTGAAAGTTGATGCCATTTTTCAACTGGTAAATGGCGTGAAATGTGAACAATCGGCGCGAATCATGAGCGACTTTTGATGAATCGCCTGGGGAAATCGCTCCACATCTGGTATACTTGTATTGAGAGTGGTACATGCGCGTTCCCTCTGTGAAAGATGGAACCGTTCTCATGAACCCACGGTTCGTGCTGACTTTTGGGATGCCTATGGTAGTATCGGCGGGGCAAGACATCAATCTGTTCTCGCATTGCGGGCCACTCGATGCGCGGGGTGGATAGACGACGCCTGAAGACAGGCGTGCCTTCCCATGTCCGGCACCCGTTCTGTCGTCACCTGGAAGAACGACTCCTGATGGATCAAGTTCGTGCTCGTGTTGTTGTAAGGAAGAAGGAGGATACACACATGAGAGCGATTGTGTATCACACCTATGGTTCACCCGATGTTCTGAAACTGGAAGAAGTTCAAAAGCCGGTCCCGCAGGACAATGAAGTCCTGGTACACGTTCATGCGGCATCCGTGAATGCAGCTGACTGGCATCTCCTGAGAGGCACACCGTTCTTGGCCCGCTTAGCAAACGGGCTTCAAAAACCCAAAAACACGAAGCTCGGCGCTGATGTAGCGGGGCGCGTTGAAGCGGTTGGCAGAAACGTCACGCAGTTTCAAGTAGGTGATGAGGTCTTTGGGTGCATACCCTTACATGAGTTGGGCAGTTTTGCCGAGTATGTCTGTGCTCATGAAGATGCAGTGGCGTTGAAACCGGCCAGGATGACATTCGAACAAGCAGCAGCCGTCCCTTTAGCGGCATTCACCGCTTTGCAGGGTCTGCGCGACAAAGGACAGATACAGCCGGGGCAAAAGGTGTTGGTGAATGGTGCGTCTGGTGGTGTGGGTACGGCTGCAGTGCAGATTGCCAAATCATTCGGGACTGAAGTCACTGGCGTATGTAGCACGCGGAATGTAGATATGGTACGCTCGATTGGCGCAGACCATGTCATTGATTACACGCAAGAAGATTTCTCCCAAAATGGGCAGCGGTATGACCTGATTTTTGATGCTGTGGGAAATCGTTCGGTTTCAGATTGTAAGCGTGCATTAAGCCCCAATGGGATTTGTGCCGTTGCGGGGTTTACAACCCTGTCTCATTTGTTCCAAGTTATAGTTCTGGGAGCATGGGTGTCAAGGACCGGGAGTAAGAAAATCGGTCTCATGGAGACGGCGAACCCAAACAAAAAAGATTTGCTTTTTATCAAGGAGCTTCTTGAAGCCGGCAAAGTAGTCCCTGTGATAGATAGAACGTACCCGTTAAGCGAAGTTCCTGAAGCTATCCGGTATCTTGAAGAAGGGCACGCCCAAGGAAAAGTAGTCATCACTGTTGCAACCTAACAATAAAACCGAACGATCTCAGAGAAACATATGAAAGCAATTGTCTGCACAAAATACGGATCACCGGATGTGCTTCAGCTCAAGGAGGTGGAAAAACCTACTCCCAAGGAGGATGAAGCACTGGTAAGAGTTCATGCGGCATCCTTAAATGCGGCTGACTTTGAAATGCTGAGAGGTACGTGGAGTGCCCGTTTCGGGGGGCTTCTAAAACCAGGGCACAAGATACTCGGATCTGACATAGCCGGGCAGATTGAAGCAGTTGGAAGAAATGTAAAGCAGTTTCATCCAGGTGATGGGATATGGGGGGATTTATCCGAGTGTGGCTTTGGCGCTTTTGCCGAGTATGTGTGTTCCTGAAAATGCATTAAGGCTGAAACCGGCCAGTATGACATTCGAGGAAGCCGCCGCCGTTCCTTCAGCAGGAGTCGTCGCCTTGCAGAATCTTCGAGGTGTTGGATCATCTTCGCTTAGTTTTCTTCTATCGGATAAAGGACACATTCAGTCGGGACAAAAGGTTTTGATTAATGGTGCGGGTGGTGGTGTGGGTACGTTTGCGGTGCAGATTGCCAAATCATTCGGGGCTGAAGTGACTGGCGTGGATAGCACGAGGAAATTGGACATGCTGCGCTCGATAGGTGCAGACCAGGTCATTGATTACACGCAAGAGGATTTCACCAAAAGTGGGCAGCGGTATGACCTGATTCTTGATGTTGTGGCATCTCGGTCGATCTTCGATTACAAGCGTGCTTTGAGTCCCAAGGGAATTTATGTTATGGTCGGAGGTTCCCTGGCCGCAATACTTCAAGGATTCTTACTAGGACCATTGATTTCAATGACTGGGAGTAAGAAAATGGGAAGCGTGATGTGGAAACCAAACAATCAAGAAGATTTGGCGATTTTGGAAGAGCTTTTTGCAGCCGGCAAAGTAGTCCCTGTGATCGATAGAACTTACCCGTTAAGTGAGGTTCCTGAAGCTATCCGCTATCTTGAAGAAGGACACGCCCGAGGAAAAGTAGTCATAACTTTGGAACAAAACAACAACACCTAACACAGTGTTGAAGGAAGATCTTGTAATCCCCACCTTTCTCAAGTGAGTTGCTGACCATTGCTCCTCCGTGCTGTTCTTCCAAAAGCATGCCAAGGTACAAGGCATCGATGGAAGAAGCCAGATGTGGAGCGGTTTTCCCTGGCGATGAATCACCAGTGCTCATGATTCGCGCCGATTGCTCACCTTTCACCTTATTTACCATCAACGATTCACATCTGAAAGCATAACCGTTACGCTAGGTCGCATATAACAGGCATATCTACGAAGTAATGAACAACCACTGTTTTCTGCAGTTGACATGTTTGTTTTTGATAATTTTACCGCTTGGTTGCTAAGTATCAACAAACCACCGATTTGTAAGACAAATTGTAAATCTGGAAATTTGTGGTCACGGCATGGTTGGTACTTTCCCCGAAAATGTGTCCATTTTTCCCTGAGTAGTTGCTCATTTCCGCCAATTTGTGCTCTATGATCTCAAAATCACATAATGGTCGCTCGTTTTAAGTGAAAGTGCTCACAGAGTCAAATAGATCACGTTCATTCGCTTTTACCGTATTTATAAGACAATCTCTTTTAATGCTTCTCATATATAGCTTTAGAACGACGAGTTTGTACTTTCGAGCAACAATTCAGGGAAATTTTCCACAGATTTTTTTACCCCAATGTTTGCTAATCGTGCTCAAAAGGTGAGCAACTTTTCAAGGAAAGTACCACACAGCAAGAATGTGAAATGGTGCAACTGTTTGAAAAGACGCAGTTCTACCTCAAGGTTTCGCAGGTGGGGAAATGAGACGATCTGGCTCGTGATCACAAAAAACATTCTGGCCTACGCAAAAACCGCAATGACATTGTGCGACAACTCATTGACCAGGCGACACTTGATTCACTTGATGGCATCAAACGTCATGTGAAGAGAACTACAACACATCCCCAAGAACAGCCCAACAAAAATGACATTGAAGAGAGATTCCGCACTGACACTCAGGTCCACCACTTTAGGAAGTGGCTACGCTCACACGATCAACCGCAAGATGCCGATTTCTTCAGGCGCTTTCTTGCTGATAGCCAATTGCCTGAGTATGCATCACGCGGATTACATGAGGCGAAAATGCGCAGCGCTGGTTACTCACAAGAAGATGTGTATTTGTTTCAAGATGCCTGGAAATCGATGATAGCCGAAGACCTGGAATAAATACCGTTGATTCCAGTATGGCACATCCGTACTCTATTTACGTTTGGCAGCCGCCGCTCTCAGCACACGGTGAAGGACATTGGTCAGAACCGGCGCAATGTTTCACGGAACAATGGGCGCTCTATATTGCCAATCTGATGCATCAGGATAGCCATGCAGTGATTAAGGTTGTGAGATATGGGATCAACCTTCTGTGCTTACCTGATGCACATGCGGTTGAACTAGTAGAAAAGCAGATAGCGCAACAATGGAAGAAACGGCTTGCAGATGAAGAATTGCCAGCGCATTGAAAAAAGAGGAACTGATGGCCAGCTGCAGGCCTCGTCATTTTGAGCTCAATTTTTCAGATCCACAAAAAGTGCGTTTCAATCAAGTTGGCAGAAGTTACCAATCCGTCGAAAATTCCCATCACGATGGAAAAGGAGCCCCGCGATGGGCTAGCCACGTACAATCATGAGTTAGTTAAGGAGACGTGGCTATGTTATGTTAACAGTATACTCGATTTCCAGAAGTTAAAACTCACAAGCACATCACAGCATCTCAAATTGGTTGATACTGTGACATGGATTTCCTTTTTTGTGAGATTCCTATGCTATGCTACATATGCACGAGAGTGTACAGGATCATCCTATGGGGGAGCTGTATGCACGTGCGATCAACCGAGCCAGTGGAAGCCTTTGTCAGTTAGCTCTGACGCGCGTTGTTTGATGAGCCAGGACAGAATGCTCTTTGTCGTGTGATCGCGGAAAGGGATGGGGCTGTCCTGGCTTTTGATGTGTCCTATGTGAATGTGAAGTACAACAAAAATCACGCGCCGCCTGGTCGCGTGATCTCTGCATCTCAATGGAGGAGTTTCACATGAAGAGGGCTTCAGTGTAGCAAACAGTCAAGCAGGCGTCAATTATGAGAATCAGAGATAGACCTACGTAACGCGTTACCAACCGCAAAATAGCCAGCTGGGCATGCTTTGATCCATCAGGCATGATTGCGCCTTTTAGGGAATAGGTCTCCTCTAACTGTTTTTTAGTGATAGTGGTACCTCTCAGATACGTAGTACTACCCTAAGAGAACAGCTACTTTTATTTGAGCCGCATCAATTTTGCCAGAATTTCGTCTCGGGAGAGGTATGTTTTCCTCTTCTTCGTCTTTCTTTTTGCCATAGTGCTAGCCCTCGCTTTCTTTCTGGTCACACGTTCTTTTACTCTTCGTTTGCCCAATCCTGGTGTGCTTGCGCTTCTGCGTCCTCTGCTTCAATATCTACACGTGGTTTACCCGACTGCTTCGCCACATAGTCCCGATGAGGGTCATGCTCAGGTGAATGAAAGCTCTCGTCGCTTTCTCTCACTGACTGCGCCAGTGCTGCATCTTTTGCTTCATCCAGCCGCTTGTGCTGATACTCCAGTTCCTCCCTCAGCTCATCCACCTGGGTTTCAATCAATCCAAGGGCAGCATAGGTTTCCTCGACAATCTGATGATACTGTTCTTGCGGTCCACCAGGAATAAACATATTTTCATCGGTGATGCTGGCCAGTGTGTCTGATCGACTGCGTATTCCCTGGATCGCCGTGGTAATCTCGTCATAAGCCATCGTCACTCCTCCTCGCTCATATGCTGCACAGTGTGAATAGCCTTGAATGCTTGCCACCAGACCATACAATCATGTCCCATATCGTCAGTATCAAGCGGACACTCCGGACGTGAAAAGGGAACAATGTCAAGCTTGTGGCAGTGCCCACATACACCACACAAAACGCTCTCACAGGCTTCACCATATGGCATACCTGTGAAGCTGAGAGGGATTGAGGGCACGATTGCTACAATTTCGCTCTCTACCGTTGCGTCAAAATGGAGTGCCTGGTGGATCCACCGAATAGCTTGCTCCTGCACAGTTGCCATACTAGCCCACTCGCTTTCTCTCAGTGCCTGCCCTTTGTGTAACCAGGTGGGCATAGATGCCCAGGTCGGTCGTCCAAGCGAATCTATTTCGTTCACGCCACAGGTCAAAAGCGGCTTTTTTGTGGGACTGATAGTCCTCACGTGAGCGGTGATTCACTCGCATAAAATGCTCAATCACTTGCTCCAGGTCAAGCTTTCCTTCTGACGCGAGTATGTGCGCATGCCCAATATGCTTACAGTGGTGACACATCGGGCAGAGCGCAATAAATCCAGCAAGCTTCTGGATATGCTTCTCATCATCATACTGCCAGATTTCATGGCACTGCATCTGAACATTGCTCACTTGGCAGACACCGCAGTGGTAATTATATGTGGTGTAGGTTGACCTCCGCAGGGTATCCCAGTTTTCGCGGGTCATGCAAGTGCGCGCATTGATCTGCCAACATGGGCGGGGAACAAGCTCAATTGTGAGCCGTAAACCTTTTGATGTATCCATGCTGCTCCTTTCATTCAATGCCTAGCATCGCCGCGATCTTGTCAGCATGCGGGTTTTCATCTGAACTGAGCGCTCGCGCATAAATGCCAGTCGTGGCTAAAGACTCATGTCCTAATTTCGCCTGCAATTCTGGCAACGTTGCGCCCGCCCTAATCATAAGTTGGCTAAAGGTGTGTCGGGTGGTGTGTGTATGGGCTTCCAGGTACTTCCCACATACCTGCTGTATGCCCTGGATCCCGAGTGGTTTGCCAGCCTGCTCTGTGTTTCTGGAAAGTGTTACCCACAACGGCCTGTGCTTGTCGAGGCTGGCCAGATCACTCCCATAGTACACATACAGCCAGGTCAAGAGTGCTTTGCTATTGCCTACGTTCAGTGTATCGATCATAGTTTTATCGCGCTTGCAGTGTTCGAAGGTGAGGGTGATACGCTGGCCTTTGAAGCGTACGTGTCTCCACTCTAATGATGCAACTTCTTTCAATCTGCGCCCTGTATTGAGCAACAAGGCGAGGAGCGCATAATCGCGCTTGCCCAAATCGGTAGAACGATCTATCCTGTTTAATGCGGCCTGGGCTTCTTCAGGCTCAAGCCAATGAATCCCCTGGTATGGTTCGATCTCCTCACGTGACACGATCTTGAGCGGGTTGGCAATATGCCCTTGATCATCCATAGGTGCAAGCAGGTAACGGGCCAGGGCATATTCATAAAATGAGGAGAGGATAGCCAGACGCAGATTCCGTGTACTCTTGCTGGCCTGCTCTTTGTGTGGGTTGCGCGTGAATGAGGCGAAGCGCTGTGCTACCATTGCAATCGTACGCACATCACTATCAAGATCATGCCCTATGCGAAGCAGCTCGCCGCGAAACTGGTTGATGGTATCGACATACGCCTTGAGCGTCTTTGCACTTCTGCTATGAGCATCAAGCCAGCCGGCAATAGCCAGATCGATATGATTACTTTCAACGATTGTGGTAAGGTCCTGGGTATCCTCCATGTGGGTTACTCCATTTCGAGTGTCAGATAATCTCGTCCACCGTCAGAGATACTATAACCATTCATGGCAGCTGGTTTGATCAGCCCGTCCTTGCGCATACCGCCTATCACATACCCAACCTTGCGCACCCACTTTTGAGAACCATCTGGCCGAAGCTCCAAATCTGCGTCTACGAACGTCATCTTTGCCCCAACGAGAGGAATCAAGTCATCATGAGTTGCTACCCGTCCGCCAGCATCTACCAGGGCTTGCAAAATCGGTATGCGAAAGTTCTTCCCTGGTGTTTGCCGTTCATCAATATTCCTGGCAATAGTTATTTTCCGCCTTTCCTGTTCAGCTTCTGATGGTACAACTAATGGATGTTAGTCTTACCATCTGCCTATTCTCACGGCTCAGCCACAAAACGGTAATGCTTCCTTACGTCACATATTGGCAATCGTCACAGCTATTGTGTCTGGAGATCGCGAAGCAGTCGAGCGAAGGCTTTTTGATACTCATCATGTTGTTTCCAGCGGGTGAAATCGCCGATGTTACGTTCATGACGTATCTCTGTCGCCCAATCAAAGGGGCTTACAAACACAGCTTCATCTACACGAATTGGGAAGAGCACCGTTCTTTTTTCCTTGCGCTCCTTTGCTAGCGCTTCCTTCACCTCGCGTTCCACCCACCCACTTGCGACAGAAGATTTCGAGAGAATGAGTAAGAGCTTATCGTGCAAGCGAATTGCTTCATCAAGGCCAGTACGGATTCTGCCACCGATCTTTAAGTCTTCAGGCGCAAACCAGCAGCGTACATGATTACTCTGTAGATCAGCATGCAAACGTCTGGCGAATGCATCATCCTTGCTGGAGTAACTGATAAAGCAGGAGTAGTACTCAATTGGTTTGCCAACGAGGGAACGCATGTAGTCGATGAACGAATCTGGGACACCAGCTTCTTTGAGAAAGGCTTCTGGAATCTTGCCTTGCGAACGGTAGATGGTATCGATACCGATGGTTGAGGGCCCCCAATGATTCACGGTCCCCAATCCACAACAGTGCTTAAATCAACACTTCCAAAGACAGTACTATCCAGGTTGGCATAGTCTAGATTGGCACCGTTCAGGTTAGCATCACTCAGGTCGGCATAGCTCAGGTCGCGACTGATCATGATGGCACTACCGCTCCCTGCTCTCCACACATTCCAAATCTTTACACCTTGTTTCAAAATAGCAAGAGCCTCCTGATTCGCCATCGTTCTTTACCTCTTCCCCTAGTCGATTGCTTCTCGTCTTTGCAGAAACTATACCCAACTATACACCAATTCACGGTTCTAGTCATGAATGAGTATCAAGTACATGGTATAGTATAATCCCCTCAAGGAGGAGCCCACATGTCACGGAAAACACAAGTCACGATCCTGGAAATACTGCTCGTCATAGTTGTTGCTATTCTCGTCATTATTATGTCAATAAAGTTCTTCAGTCAACATACTTCCAGGCAAACAGCAGGTGAGAAACACCGATATGTCAGAGAATCCAATACCATACACCATTGATAGACAGCCAGTCGAGGATCACCTGCAGGTAACTATTCCTGATGTGGGGATGGTTCTTGAAACGAAGCCAGGACAGATGAAACGTGATGATGATGTTGACTTGGCGCTTTCCGACATGAGTGCATACCAGCGCATGCAGGATGAAGCGGCGCATATGAATGGCTAGACTGGATCTCTACGTATCTTTAGTGCCTGATGTCCTTCTTCGACTCCTGTTCAGAGCCGCCTTATTCCAAACGAGACACGTTGCGAGAGCACTCTTTAAGAAGAACAGCGGGGTGTCTGAATAATGCCATCTCCATCATCCCCCTTTCCGCGCTTTTTGGACGTGCTTTTCTCCCTGATTGATGGCGTTGAGCGCCCTTCTGTGGCTGTGTCAGGAAAAAGCGTTGTTCATAGTCGTCCGTCCTTCTTCATCAGGAATCACCGGTGAAGCTGTCAATACAGCTGTCAATGGATGCAGCGTTTTAGTGTGCATACAGGCCAGTTGTGAACAGACACATGGTTGATGGTTTTTATGTCGGCCGGGATGTCGGGCTGTTTCGCATAAGACTCCCATTGAAATTATTGGGGCTGTTTGCCTGTTTCGTGCCCACAGGGTTTTGTGATGGAACCAATCCTCTGAAAAGCCACAGACATTCCACTCGATAGCCTCATCGGGTAGGCGCATGTAATAGGCATTCAAGAGCAGATAACGTGCGAAAAACCGGATGTTCTCCACATGAGTTTTGATAGTTTGCACACAGAACCCTGATTGCCTCGGAGGGTGCTCAAAGCCATCCAGGATCGTTTGGATCACACGTTGAATCGCGTAGACCCGCTGTTCATAGATCTCGGCATAATCAGCTTCCGTCATGGGACCTCTTTCCTTGTGTTGGCAATGGTGTCTGATTTGCCCTGGTGTTCAGAAGCGCAAGTCCTCCACAACCATTAAGAGAAGCAAGAGCTTTCCTCAGATGCTCCAGGAAATGGGCAGATTTTCTTCCCTCAGTATCCTCTTTCTGTCAAGACCAGTTTGCAACCCAAGTACCCAAGGGTTATTTTTCTTTATGCTTAAACTCTTCCTTTCGAATAAGCTGAAATCAATTCCCTGTGTGGCAATCTCGCATGCACTGAAGCGTCGCACCAGAATATTCTATATGGCATTGGCATCCATTGATACTATAATACAGGCGATACAATAAAGTGTTAGCTATGAGCATTCTAATGATCAGGTAAATAGAGCTCAACTGAAGTATGACTTTTACTACCATTTCTCAACCACAATACAACTGCTTTGACACGCAAGGCTACTAAAATAAAATGGCAGTTAGAGGATGTGAAACATTATTGGTCTCCGAGTGCGTCAGAAAGCTTGTACAAGCATATAAATTTTCGCAAGCCGATCTAGCAACTAGTCTTCATTTACTTGGTATTGAACTCGATCACCCTACCGTTACAACAAGTTAGCAATAGTAGCGTGAGATTTCTGATGTCGTGTTAATCTCGTTTCCTGCCGTTCCTGTTTTATCCTCATTTTGGCTGCTTGATGCTTGTATAAAGATAATCCTAGTGAAAATGATGGGGATTAGTAAAGTTATGCGGATTGTCGCTAGGTACTCCTTCAACAATGGAGGTTCAGTCATTGAAACGCAATTTCCTAATGAGCTGCGTGAAATCGAAGAAGCCATAGCTTCAGTAAATGCTTCTGATGCTCGCACTAAAACCAGCAAAGAGATCACTATGGAGGGACGACTTCTCTATTCGCCTAAAGACCTAAATAAGGCTCTGGGGGATAACAGACTATATAAGCAGGGGTGGGTCAAACCTCGTATTCGGTATGAGACGACCGTTCCAGAAACTGGAAAAACCTATAAAGGATATATCGAGGGTGATGGGCTAAAGAATAGGCTTGGTTTAGAAGTACAATTCGGCAAATATGCTTTTCTTGGTTGGGATGTGTTGGGCAAGATGCCGATATTTGCTCAACGAGGTTACTTTGATGCAGGTGTTGAAGTCGTTCCAATGGCCAACTTCCGTCGTGGTCAAATGTCTACAGGCATTGGTTGCTTTGAACAAATTAAGGCAATACTTGAGTACAGGGGTGCGAGCGATCTAGATATTCCTGTGCTTATTCTGGGCGTTTCTCCAGATGAGATCGAGTCGCAAAAACCTTTACTCATTGGAGATGAGTCGACCTTGGATGAGGAGGCTATTGTATTCGAAGAGCAGTCTTCTGTAGATGAAGAGTGTCCGCATATAACCACTTAATAAAAGTTTTATTCTCTTGAGGAGGCTATTCCTTATATAATGATCTAGTGAAAACTATATCAGCTCTAATTGGTTGTCTATTTTCAGCAAGTGTTGTTGCACTTGCCGATCCGAAAAGGGATGTTTACCTGCTTCCATTTCCCTTCACCTTGATCTGCTGGCATATGCTCTTTAAGGGTATTGATCGACAATTCAAAAAAAAGTGGTGGTGTATACGCTAAGGACCATAGATGAACAACGGCGTGTTGATGTGAACTGAGAACGAACCATTCATTACGAGATAGAAAGAAAGTAGCTTGACTCCAAGGTTCTTCAGATGTTTTCACTTCAATGATTAAATGTTCCCTGTTAGTCTGACTGACTTTGGACAGAAGATCGTATCCAGCTGCATTATTTTCTAATGCCGTCCATTCTGGTCGTCGACCAATGCGGCGTTCCTCATACTCGTTAAAAAGCCATTCACCCTTGCGCCCGATTTCTAATAAGCGGGCCTCATATAATTGACGTGAAGGGTGAACAATTCCATCCCACCATGATGCTACTTCAGGGCTTGCCTCATCAAGTAAACCAGCGTCTTGAAAACATTGAATGGTATCGAGATTGCTGTAACGGATAAGAGCATTTCGGCCTTGATGCAATAGACCTACCCAGGGAGGTGGAGCGAATTGTAGCAGGTCACTCAACTGGAAGCGCAACTTTATTCTAGGATCAGTTTGCTCAACCACTGTCAAACCGGTGGCGGTCAATTGGATGAGATCATCTTCAAGAATAATCCATCGAGAACACAGAGCCGTTCTCAAGATATCCTTGCTCTTGATCTGATTGTATTTTGGGAAGCTTCTATGGAAATCTGCTACCGTTAGTTTGGTTGTATAGATGAGCTGTAGGAACTCTTGGGTTCTGTAAAGAACTCCAACTCTGAACATGAGGCTTCTCCTCCATTGAGGATACGTCGAATATCCTCTAAGTCTTCAATATCCATACCAAATTCCTCATCGTAACGAACGGGTTCGATATTCAATCCCTGGTCATTCAAGACCTCTCTCATCCGAGCAACCTTGACTTCTAGTCGACGCTGCACCGAGTCGTCAATACTACTTGGGCAATGAAGGATAGTGATGAATGTGTTCTCATCTGGAGACATTCCAAGGCGATGAATACGATCCTCTGACTGCAGATACTGGGCAGCGTTGTAATTGCGGTCTACATAAATAGCGTGGTGGCATATCCGGTGGAGGCTTATTCCCTCTGAACATGCTGCTGGGTTGGCTACAATAACCATGCACGTTGAGTCGTCATGGAACTTTCTAATCTTGCCTTCTCTTGAATCAGTATTTTCTTCGTCCTCATCGACTTCAACCCCTCCATGAATATAGACCGCTCCCAAATCTGCCAGCATATCTGCAATGACTTCAACAATTTGGACAAACTGTGACCAGATAACGCATTTCTTACCTTGTTTTGCTAATTCCCGTGCAATACGACAGGCTTCTAATATCTTTGGACCGGGCCCTTCAGCGATGGCATCAAGGAGCAATTCGTGGTGTGATAATTCGCTATGTGCTAGAAGAGCAGGCTCAACCGCGACTTGGATGAGGCGTATAACACTTCGGCCAATAGAACGCAAGCGTGTTCGGTCCACAGATGATAAATGTTCAAATTGACGTGCTGCCTCGGACCGTAGGTTTTCGTACAGTCGGTGTTGTGCTATTCGCATTGGAACTGGTCTTGATATACGAATTGCCTCCACAAGACCAAGCTCAGATTTTGTGGAGCGCACATAAATATTTTGGATACTTTTAGCGATATTTTCTGGGTTAACTTGGATCATCGGGTAGAGAAAAGTGAATTGCGGAACGAGATCAGCTAAACTATTAGGCATTGGAGTGCCAGATAGTATCAGTTTACACACAGGCAAGTGAGAAAGGCTTAAAACAGCTGCTCCATGCACGCCAGTATGTCCTTTTTTCATACGATGGCTCTCATCGAGAAACATGAAGCAGAGATGTTCAGATAAAAATGAAGCAACAGAAGGTATTGTATTGCAGAGCTGTTGATAGGTGATAAGTGCCATAATAGGCTTTTTAGCTAATGTACTGGCAACACCAGCTTCACCACCCTGAAGACGTAGAATCGATTGGCTAAATGTTGGTATACACTCCTCCAACTGCTCTTCCCAGGCGGCAAACGCATTTTTTGGAGCAACGATAAGGAGTCTGGTGTCTGGCTCTCTACGCAGAAAGAAGTATGCT
>Ga0116218_1001248_pt1 | contig 16348 bp, 9 predicted proteins | sample Sb_taG_2_FD_88966 | JGI IMG/M metagenome (GOLD analysis project Ga0116218, IMG submission 88966) | Peat soil microbial communities from Weissenstadt, Germany - Sb_50d_5_LS metaG | ecosystem: Environmental > Terrestrial > Soil > Wetlands > Peat | place: Germany: Weissenstadt | collected 2010-09-21 | reverse complement strand
TCTAGTGTACTCTGGACGAACTGGCATGAGCAACTGAAGGAGTTGTTGACAGGAATCCATGGGCATCAGAAGAAAACACTGGCCTTCTTTGTGCTGGGCATTGTCTTGTCGGGGAGTGCCGTCATGCAACGCGTGGCTGAAACCTTGAGTGAGCACGGCCTGAGTGAGGCCAAGATGACCAGTATTGAGCGGCGCTTAGCTCGCTTCATCGCTAATAAGCGTATCCTGGTTCCCGTGATCTGGAAGCGCTTTTTGGAGCAAGTTTTGGCGCCCTTTCGTGGACAGCACCTGTACTTTGTGCTGGACAACACGCCCTTTCGGGACGACCTGACGATTGTGTATCTGGGCCTGCTGGTGCATTCACGGGTCTTGCCAGTAGCCTGGGCCGTGATGCCAGCCCAAACGAAATGGGACGAGGGCCAATGGGACATCGTGGGACGACTGTTGGATCAGGTCAGTATCCATCTGCCCGACACGTGCTGTACCTTGATCGCTGATCGCGGGTTAACAGGCATGCCGTTGGTCAAGCTCTGCACCGCTCGTGGTTGGCATTATCTGTTGCGCGTCTGTGGGGAGCATACGCGGGCGCGCGTTTCTTCAACGGCAAACTGGAACAGTCGTGGAAGCGCTTTGACCAGATCGTGCTCAAACGAGGCTATCGCTGGTATGGCACAGCCAGAGTCTGGCAAGAAGAGACGTTGGAAACATACGTCAGCCTCGTGTGGGACCCAGGCTGCGAGGAACCGTGGCTCCTCATCAGCGATCAGGGTGCCGGATACAGACAAGTGCAGGTCTATGCCTGGCGTATGCGTGTGGAAGCGACCTTTCAAGATGGCAAAAGCCGTGGCTGGAACATCGAAGCCAGTTGGATTGTGGATCGGACGCATTTAGATCGCTTGCTGCTGGCGCTCTTTCTGGCCATGTGGTGGATCTCGCATCTGGCCGCAGCTTGTATCCATCATGGGCAACGCCAGCGCTTTGATCGTGTGGATCGCCGCGACAAAAGCATCTTTCGGCTCGGACGGCTCTGGCTCTTAGATATTCTGCGTCGAGTCCACAATCGAGCCTCCTTGAAGCGCTGTTTACCATTCCAGAAGACACATACGGGCTGGCGCTTTGCTTTACGCTTTTAACACACAGGGCTTTCAGGTCTCGCTAAGAGGGTGTTCCTGTCTACTTGTAAAAAGTGTCTGGGAGAGAGGCATGAATGACGGGGGCTTTCAAATCCGGTTTTCTGTAAAGAGGAGTTCTGAACGTGAATCGTTGAAAGCTTTGTCCCTCGTCGTTTTCAAAGCGGACCTCGACTTCTTCATCAACGAGTGCATAGAATGTGCTTTCATTGATAGGCAGGAGCTGAGAGGTGAGAGGTCCACGAAACATCAGCTTGTCGCCATCACGCACGATTTCGAGATGGCCACCATAAAAGTCGTATGTTCCGCTGGCCTTGTCCAGTAGAGCTCCATCCACTGTGATGGGGATGCGTGTCAGTGGAGAAATTTCCAGGACGATAGAGCTGATGCGCCGGGTCAGTTTCTCTGTATCGAGGTCCGCCAGGTTGGAAAGAATGATGATCGTGGTTGCATCATCAAGAAAGCGAGCAATAAAGGCGGAAAAGCCATCAATGCCACCTAGATGCTGCGCCACCCGGTGACCATAATAGTCTGCGATCCCCCAGCCAAAACCATAATCGGTACGTTGTCCATTGAGAAGCTGCGCCGGTGTATACATGCGCTCCAGTGTGGCTTGATCGAGCAACTGGTATTCGCGAAGGGCGCTATCCCAACGGACAAGATCTTCAACGGTTGATCCGAGGTCTCCTGCAGCTAGCAAGAGCTTCATGTTGAGATACGAAGCGCGCTGATACCCTGTTTGCACTTTGACATAACCACATGCTCGATGCGGCATGATCGACTCGTTGCCCATTGCATAGGACTGCATCATGCCCAGTGCCTGAAATATCTGTGTCCGTACAAACGCTTCATAGCTCATGCCCGACACAACTTCAATTATCCGGCCAAGCAGGAGGTAACCGGAATTGTTATACCTGAATTGGGAGCCGGGTTCGAAATCGAGCGGATGATCTTTGAAAAGCGCGATCAATTCATCATGAGAGATGTCGCGCTTCGACCAGTATGCTCCAAATCCATCAAGAGAGGTGTAGCTTTTGATACCAGAGGTATGGGTCAGGAGGTGTGTAATGGTGATGTCATACCCATGCGTCGGGTAGTCGGTCACATAAGCGGTGATCAAGTCATCGAGGTGGAGTTTGCCCTGAGCCTCGAGTAACAGGATCGCCGTCGCTGTGAATGGCTTGGTGATCGACGCCAGTGCGAACACGGTATCAGGTGCAATAGGCATTCCCCACTCTATATTCGCGAGCCCATATCCCTTGCAATACAGGAGAGAACCATCTTTGACGATGGCTACTGCTGCCCCAGGTCCTTGAGCGTCAATTTCTGTTGCGAGTATCGCGTCAATGGTGTCGTTTATCATTTCATTCCTTCTCTTCTTGCGATGAAGACGTTAGACAACATTCTGTTCAAGAGCAAAGCGCGTGGCATCAGTGCGAGAATCGACGCCCAGCTTGTTGTAGATGGAGGTCAGGTGCGTGTTGACCGTGCACGGGCTGATGCCTAACTGCTCGGCGATGCGCGCGTCGGTGAGTCCTTTCGCTACCAGACGAAGCACCTCCGCTTCACGAGCCGTTCAACCAGCAGGGTACAATGGTAATTGTTTCTCCGGAGCCGTTATTGTTGGACTTGCCATGGCAAGCACCTGCTCGATCGTCATACTACGACACTCGTCCCATGCTACCTCAAATGCCTGTGTGCCAAGTTGCATGCGTGCAGCTTCGACGGCGGGCTCGTAGTCAACACGTTCAGCTGGCGTAAGGGGGACACCACAACGCTCGCGCAAGGACTCGGCAACACCCCAGAGATGTGCTGCCCATACATTCTCACTCTGTGCCACCGCTATCCCAGCCAATCCTTCCAGGATGAGGGCGGTTAACGAGTTGTTGTCTATCTTCTTGACGAGGGGCAAAAGTTCTTCATAACGGTGTCGCGCCTTGGCGTAGTTCCCTAGACGTACCTCCACACGGGCCAAACCTGAGAGCGAGTATGCCATTTCCAACTCGTTATCCATCTCTTTCCAGATTGTAATGGATTCTTCTGAAAACTTGCGCGCCGCGGCAAGGTCGCCCTGACTGAGCGCTATCCACGACAAGAGGCTGAGCGGCTGTACTTCATGCTTACTATTCAGTTCCCTCGAGAGCATGAGAGCTTCCTCACTCATCGCACGAGCAGTGATAAAGTCTTTCTGGTAATTATAGAGGAATCCCCCAAAGCCGTTGAGCACAACGGCAGCGGCTTCCTTGTCACCGATCTGCCTCCAGAGGGCAAGGGCTTCTTCGTAATGAGCCTTGGCCTTGTCGAACTCGCCTAGTCTAGCGTCCACATGCGCCAGTTCCAACAGCGACCAGGCAAGGTACCAATGATTGCCCAGCTCTTGACAGAGTGCTATGCTCTCCTCCAGCAACGCGTGTGCTCTGGCAGACTCGGATCTGAATCTGGCCAAACGCCCAAGCTGACCAAGCGCGCGCGCGATTCCCAGCACGTCTCCCACTGCCCGATACAGTTCTAGACTTTCCACTGCCAGCGCCTCCACATGCTGAATATCTCCCTGGTCGAAAGCCAGGTCTGCCGCCACGACGAGGGCCTTCGCTCGTCTTGCAGTGGTAACGTCTGCGCTTGCCGCAAGTACTCGCCCAAGAAATATCCGCCCCTCACTGAAATGTCCATGCGAGAACCAGAAGCGGTGCAATGCTCCCCCTAACCGCAAAGCCACCTCATTGCGCTGCCCAGCCTCCTCACCCTGCACTGGCTCCAGTGACCACACGAGTGCGGCCCGCAGATTGTCGTGCTCCCGCTCCAGTCGCTCTAACCAGACGAACAGGTGCGAGCCCCACAACCACACATCCGCTTCCTCCGCCAGCTGCAGATAATATGCCGCATAGGCTGCACGGGTCGTCTCCAACTCCTGCTGTTCAGTGAGCGCCTCCAGCCCATACTCACGAATGGTCTCCAGCATCGCAAGGCGGGCTTCCTCTCCCTCTTGCTCGGCCTGTCGGAGCAAGCTCTTATCGATGAGGGAGGTGACGCCATTCATCACCTGGCTTGCTTCGTCTCCTAGCGCAACACACACCGACTCGACCGCCTCGAGCGAGCAGCCACCAACGAAGATGCAAAGCCGCCGAAAGAGTCGCTGTTCACTGGCATCCAACAACCTGTAGCTCCACTCGATGGTGTCGCGCAGTGTCTGCTGACGAGTAGGTGCATCCAGCGCTCCGCTCGTCAACACGCCCAGGCGCTGACCCAACCGCTTGAGCAGTGCCTGTGGCGGGAACAGTTTGACCCGCGTCGCTGCCAATTCGATCGCCAGTGGCAACCCATCCAGACGCACGCAGATCTCGGCGACGGCGGGAGCGGTGGCGTTGGTCACCTGGAAATCCTGCTTCACCGCCCGCGCTCGCTGAATAAAAAGAGCAACCGCCTCATATTGTGAGAGTACAACGAGATCGGGCAGGTGTTTGGGGTCGGGGAGTGCCAGTGGGGGCACGGCAAACTCCTGTTCGGCTCGTACATGCAGCGCCATGCGGCTCGTCACAAGCATCTTCAGCTTCGGGCAGGCAGCGAGAAGCTCTGCCACCTGCAAGGCTGCACGCACAACCTGCTCAAAGTTATCCAACAGGAGCAACATCTGCTTCTCGCGCAGAGACGCTTTCAGGAGCTCGAGTAGGGGTTGACTTCCGATCTCTTGAACATCGAGAGCTTGAGCAGTAGCAGGTATGACCAGGTCGGGATCGCTCAGAGGAGCAAGGTTGACGAAGAAGACGCCATCAGCGAACCTGTCGCTCAATTCGGCGGCCACCTGCAAACCCAAGCGCGTTTTGCCGGTGCCGCCGGGTCCGGTCAGGGTGAGCAGGCGCACGTCCTCACGCCGCAGCAAGGCTGCGACTGCAGACACTTCTTGTTCTCGCCCGATGAGTGGTGTTGGCTGGATGGGCAGGTTATTGGGAGAGGCATCGAGCGTTTTGAGAGGAGGGAAGCCAGCGGGTAAGCCTGCAATGACGAGTTGAAAGAGGTGACTGGCGCGTTGCAAATCCTTCAGGTGGTGTTCGCCCAGGTCAAGCAGGCTCACATCCTCAGGCAGTGTATGCTCCACCAACTCATGTGCTGTCCGCGAGAGCAAGACCTGGCCGCCGTGTCCAGCGCTCATGATGCGGGCAGCCCGATGGACGTCTAGACCTATATAACCTTCGGTCGCCAGAAAAGGCTCACCAGTGTGCAAGCCCATGCGCACGCGCACCGTCACCCCTTCCGGCCAGACATGGTTTGAAAGGGCGCGTTGGGCAGCCACTGCAGCAGATACAGCATCGGTGGCACGCGCAAAGGCCACGAAGAAGGCGTCTCCCTGGGTATCGACCTCGTGACCTTGCCATTGGTGGAACGCGTTGCGCAGGATTTGACGGCACTGTGCCAATATATCAGCGTAGCCCTCGCCTAACTGCTGGAGCAGGCGTGTAGATCCCTCGATATCGGTGAAGAGCAGCGTGACAGTTCCCGCCGGGAGTTCACGCATGCAACACCTCCTTTGCCGATGCACACCCCAGACCCACCTGAGCCATTGGCCTCGACGATGGCTTTGATCATTTCAGCACCATTATACCCCATCATTCGGTAGCATTAGGTGTAGGCGTTCCCTGATGAGATACATTCTATGCTATGCTACACCTTGATCGGCATCGTAGGGATTTCCCTGGCGCTCGGCTTGCGCTGCATCTAGCGCGGCGAGCACCTGATCAAGCGTCATGCTACGACCCTCGGTCCATGCTGCCTCAAATGCCTGTGCGCCAAGTTGCGTGCGAGCAGCAGCGACGGCGGGCTCGTAATCAACGCGTTCCAATGGCGGTAAAGGAATACCGCAACGCTCCCGCAAAGACTCGGCCGCACCCCAGAGGCGCACTGCCAATGCTCTCTCTCTTTGTGCTGCCACAACAATCGCCCATCCTTCCAGGCAGAAGGCGGTGATCCAGGAGTCGTCAAGCGCGCGGGCTCTTGTCATGCTCTCCTCGTGCAGGGTACGAGCGGCGCTGAAGTCACCCTGGAATACCTTTATTCTTCCTAAGAGGGAGAGTGCATAAAGGGCGCGCCATCGGTCGCCCATCTCCTGCCAGAGTGTCAGGCTCTGCTCGACAAGGGTCTGAGCGCTGGCTGAATTCCTCTGACTGAGAGCTACCCAGCCTGAAATCCAGAAGTAGAATGCCATCCCATTCTTGTCGCCCAGTTCCCTGGAGATCGCCAGGCTTTCCTCGAGCCGTGCACGTACGATCGCCTGATCACCCATGGCCAAAAGCAGCCACAGCGCTGAAGTATGAAGGGAATAAGCAATGCCTCGTTTATTCCCCAGTTCCCTGAACATCATTAAACTCTCCTCGAACAGAGCATGTCCTCTCCTGAAGTCTCCTTGTGTGCTGACAGCGTGAGCTACGTTGATGAGCAACCAGGCGACGGCCTCCTTGTCGCCAACCTCCCGGCTGGTGACCAGTACGTTGAGCTGTCGGCAGACGGTGAGCAAGTCGGCCACCTGTATGGCGGCACTCACCACCTGCTCAAAGTTGTCTAACAAAAGCAGCATCTGCTTCTCGTGGAGAGAGCCTTTCAAGTGTTCCAGCGGTGATTGATCTCGTACTTCCTGAAGACCGAGCGTCTGAATGATGGCGGGGATGACCAGGTTGGGGTCGGTAATCGGAGCCAGGGACACAAACCAGGTTCCATCTGCGAAGTGCTCGCTCGATTCGGCGGCCACTTGCAGAGCCATGCGGGTCTTGCCCACACCTCCCGGACCAGTTAGCGTGACAAGATGCAAATCCTCACGCAGGAGTTGTTGCTTGACGACGTCCACCTCCTTCTCTCGTCCGATGAATGGGGTGGGTTGGATGGGCAGGTTATTAGGGTAGCTGTCCAGTGTCTTCAACGGCGGGAAGTCGGCAGCAAGACCCTCAATGACGAGCTGAAAGAGCGTGCCGGGTTGCTGTAAGTCCTTGAGGCGATGTGCTTCCAGGTCCAGCAGACTCACTCCCTCAGGCAGTGCATACTCCACGAGGTCAGATGTTGTCCGCGAGAGCAAGACCTGTCCGCCGTGACCAGCGCTCATGATGCGTGCCGTCCGGTGCACATCCAGACCAACATAGCCCTCAGACGCCAGGTGCGGTTCTCCGGTTCTCTGTGGAGAAGATGGTATCGGTTTATTGATAGAAAGTGCCTGGCACATTGATTCAAACACAATGTTCAAACAGTATATCAGATTAGAAGAGACGCATAGGCCCTAGTGTCATCCTGAGCGCCAGCGAAGGATCTGGTTGCCCATCGTGCGAGATCCTTCGCTGGCGCTCAGGATGACAGGCGGGTGTTCTATATTCAGTCCGAATTCTGGTCAACCCTTATGGGGTTCCTGAACGAATATGTTGGCGTCAATGGTGACTGGCATATGGCCTATCATGAAATGCTCTAGTATTGGAAGTATACCACTACTGAGAAACTCAAGCAAAAGTAGGATAAGCAGAAGAAACTGTGATATACTGACACGGAAATTGTCGCTTGACAGCAGGTCTTCTGGAGCGATCAGTGACATATCTGTTCGCCCGAGACAGGGGGTTCGCGATGAAGTTTCATCCAACTGGAACCGTTACGCTGCTTTTCACCGATATCGAGGGCTCGACCAACCTGCTCCAGCGCCTGGGAGGGGAGCAGTACGCCGCCGTGCTGGCAGAGCAACGTGACCTGCTCCGCCACGTTTTTCATGCCTTCGATGGTCACGAGGTCGATACCCAGGGAGACGCCTTCTTCGTGGCCTTTGCCCGCGCCACCGATGCCGTTGCAGCAGCGGTGGAATGCCAACGCGCGCTCGCCGGCCATGCCTGGCCCGAGGGCGTAACCGTGCGGGTGCGCATGGGTCTACATACCGGAGAACCGATTCGTGCTACTGAGGGCTACGTGGGTCTGGATGTGCACCACGCTGCGCGCATCATGGGAGCTGGACATGGTGGACAGGTGCTGCTCTCCCAGGCGACACGTGAATTGGTTGTACAGGTTCTCCCGGAAGGTGTAACGCTTCTTGATCTGGGCGAACACCGCCTGAAGGATTTACAGCGCGCCAGTCACCTCTTTCAACTTGTCATTGCAGGCTTACCCGCTGGCTTCCCTCCTCTCAAGACGCTTGACGCCTCACCCAATAACCTGCCTATCCAGCCAACACCACTCATCGGGCGAGAACAAGAAGTGGCTGCAGTCGCAGCCTTGCTGCGGCGTGAGGACATGCGCCTGCTCACCCTGACTGGACCTGGCGGCACAGGCAAAACGCGATTGGCTCTGCAAGTGGCTGCCGAATTGAGTGATCGCTTCGCGCACGGCGTCTATTTTGTCGACCTGGCTCCTTTGAATGACCCTGCACTCGTTGTCCCAACCATCACGCAGGTGCTTGATGTTCAAGAGAGAGCAGATCAATCCCTACTTGAGCTTCTAAAAGCGTCGCTGCGCGAGAAGCACTTGCTGCTCCTGTTGGATAACTTCGAGCAGGTGGTGAGTGCCGCTATACAGGTGGCAGATCTCCTCGCTGCTTGCCCGAAACTGAAGGTACTTGTGACGAGCCGCATGGCGCTGCACATACGAGCCGAACAAGAGTTTGCTGTGCCCCCTCTGGCACTCCCTGACCCCAAGCATCTGCCCGATCTCGTCGTACTCTCGCAATATGAGGCGGTTGCTCTTTTCATCCAGCGAGCCAGGGCGGTGAAGTCTGACTTCCAGGTGACCAATGCTACCGCTCCCGCCGTTGCGGAGATATGCGTGCGCCTGGATGGATTGCCACTGGCGATTGAATTGGCAGCAGCGCGTAGCAAACTGTTCCCGCCGCAGACGCTGCTTGATCGATTGGGCCAGCGCCTGGTCGTATTGACGAGTGGAGCGCTGGATGCCCCTGCTCGTCAGCAAACCCTGCGCAAGACCATCCAATGGAGCTATGATCTGCTCTCTGCCCAGGAACAGCGTCTTTTCCGGCTGCTTTCTGTCTTCGTAGGTGGCTGCACACTCGAAGCGGTAGAAGCTGTTTGCGCTGAGCTTGGGGACGCAATACCATCAGTGCTAGACGGGGTAGCTTCCTTGATCGATAAGAACTTGATACAGCAAACAACTCAGGAGGGAGAGATTCCTCGCCTCATGATGCTGGAAACGATTCGTGAGTATGCATTGGAGGCGCTAGTCGAAAGTGGAGAAATGGTGACGATCCAGGCTGCTCATACAGCATATTATCTGCGGCTTTCGGAAGAGGCAGATGTGTGGCTGTGGGGTCCACAACTGTTCGTCTGGTTAGAGCGACTGGAGCGTGAGCATGAAAACCTGCGAGCGGCACTCGCCTGGTCACTGGAGCCAGTGCAGGGTGAGGAGGCTGGGCAGCGCAATGAGGTGGCGTTGCGGTTAGGGGGAGCGCTGCACCGTTTCTGGTTCTCGCATGGGCATTTCAGTGAGGGGCGGATATTTCTGGGGCAGGCACTTGCGGCAAGCGCAGGTGTTACCACTGCAAGACGAGCGAAGGCCCTCGTCGTGGCGGCAGACCTGGCTTTCGATGTGGGAGATTATGAGCGTGTAGAGGCACTGGCAGAGGAAAGTCTAGTGCTCTCCCGAGCAGTGGGCGACGAGTTAGGTATCGCTCGCGCTCTTGGTATGCTTGGGCGTTTCGCTGGTAACCGAAACGAGTATGCCAGAGCAAGCTCGCTATTGGAGGAAAGTCTAGCGCTTTGTCAAGAGCTGGGCAACCACTGGTATCTTGCCTGGTCACTGTTAGAATTGGGGAGAACGGACGCGATGCAAGGCGAGCACATCAAGGCACAGGCTCATTACGAGGAAGCCCTTTCACTGTGGAGAGAGCTCGGTGATAGGGAGTGTGTTGCCATAATGCTCATCATGTTGGCAAATCTCCAGTATCATTATGGGGATCTTATGACAGCTCGCTCGATGTGCAATGAAGCCATCAGTCTCTCAAGGGAAATTAGCAGCAAGCCGGGTGTGGCTGATTCGCTAAGCCTCTCAGCGGAGATCGAGCTCAGCCAGGGCAACCTGGCCGCAGCACGCCAGCTTTCTGAGGAGGCCGTGACGCGCTCCAGAGAAATGGACAACAAGGGGGGGTTAGCATGGCAGCTTTCCATATTGGCGCGGGTGGAGGCACGGCTGGGGAACTACGCCAGGGCACGACACCGTTATGAAGAACTTCTGCCCCTCGTCAGGGAGGTAGATGACAAGGAGCTCAACGCCCTCATCCTGGAAGGATTGGCGGGAGTGTTAGTGGTACAGGGAGAGGGCATACGGGCGGCACGACTCCTGGGCGCCGCAGAATTCGTACGTCAGAGCTACGGCATCCCCCTATCGCCTGCTGATCGTATGGTCTACGAACAAGCAGTCGCTGCTGCACGTGCTCAATTGGGCGAGCAGGCATTTAACATAGCTTGGGCCGAGGGACGGACCATGACGCTGGAGCAAGTGCTTGCAGCTCAAGGACTGGTAACGCATTCTACACCTACCTTGAAGGGGCAAACATCGACAAACACTGGGAAGTCATCACCTCACTATCCGAATGGAATGTAGGGTGGATATTGAGCTTCTCTTAACTGAAGAGTATAATAAGCGTTAGGATACATAAGGGGAATATCAACATTATCGATGCTCGTAGCGTCTCTTTTGAGTGAGTAGAGTATTCTTTTTACACAGACTCATGGCTTATTTGTAGATACGCTTCCCAGAGGAGATACAGCATGGCCGAGCGCGTAAGCCAGGAATTCGGGGACTCTCGCCTCCCCCAACCCTTGGGACATGACGGCCTGGCTGAGATCTCTACTGGCACCCTTCCTGTACAGCACACGCTGCTGGTCGGGCGCGAACTAGAAGTGGCTGCTGTATGTGCCCTCCTACGAAGACCAGAGGTACGCTTGTTGACTCTCACTGGCGCCGGGGGTGTTGGGAAAACTCGCCTGGGCCTGCAGGCAGCGACCGAGTTGATCGCAGACTTTCCCGACGGAATTTGCTTCGCCCCTCTGGCTCCTCTCAGCGACTCCGAGCTGGTTGTTCCCACCCTGGCTCAGGCCGTTGGCCTTTGGGAGGCTGAAGATCGGCTTCTTCCGAGCCTCTTGAAAGCCTACTTGCGCCACAAGCACCTGCTTTTGATCCTGGACAATTTCGAGCAGGTAATTGGCGCGGCCTTACTGGTGATGGACCTGCTGGACGCTTGCCCGAATCTAAAAGTGCTGGTGACGAGCCGAATTGTGCTCCATGTACGAGCCGAGCATGAGTTCGCCGTACCTACACTGTCACTGCCAGATCCCAGGAGCCTCCCAGATTTCGAGACACTCTCGCAATACGAGGCCGTTGCACTATTCATCCAGCGAGCGCAAGCGGTCCAACCTGATTTTCAGGTGACCAGTACCAATGCACCAGCAGTGGCTGAGATTTGCGCCCGCCTGGATGGGTTACCTCTGGCCATCGAGTTAGCGGCGGCCCGCATCAAGCTGTTATCCCCGGAGGCGCTGCTCGCGCGGTTGGGTCGGCGCTTGCCGGTTTTGACGAGCGTGGCGCGTGATGTACCGGCGCGTCAGCAGACGCTGCGCAATACGATTGCGTGGAGCTATAATCTGTTAGATACACAGGAACAGCGCCTCTTCCGGCGGCTCTCCGTTTTCACCGGGAACTGCCCGCTGCCGACGGTCGAGGCACTTTACGCCGCACTCGGCAACGGAGTAGCATCCGTCCTGGATAGCGTGGCATCGCTCCTCGACAAGAGCCTGCTGCAACGGCTTGAGCGGCAAGGGGAAGAACTACGGCTGAGGCTCCTGGAGACGGTCCGCGAGTATGGGCTGGAGCTGCTTGTTGCAAGTGGGGAGATGGAGGCGACGCAGCACGCGCATGCGGCCTATTATCTGCGATTGGCAGAAGAGGCAGAGCGAGAGCTTCAAGGCCCACAGCAAGTTGTATGGTTGGAGCGGCTAGAGCACGACTTCGACAATCTTCGTGCAGCCATGCGGTGGTCGTTGGAGCAAGCGAGAGCGGAGCGGTCTGCGAACAATACCGGTGATGGAGGGGAGTTGGCCTTGCGCTTTGGTGGAGCATTGCAGCAGTTCTGGATCATACGCGGTCATGTGACTGAAGGACGAACCTTTCTGGAGGAGGCGCTGGCGAGCAGCAAGACAATCAAGACACCTGGACGCGCAAAAGCGCTCAAGACAGTGGCAAGGCTGGCTCTCGTGCAGGGAGACTATCAGCGGGGAGAGGTACAGTGCGAGGAGAGTCTGGCACTCTTCCGAGAACTCGGAGACATCAAAGGCGAGGCGTTCTCCCTCTATCTATTGGGAATTGTTGCCTCGAGGAAGGGCAATAGTGCCACTGCACTCAAGCTATCTGAGGAAGCGTTTTCACTCTCCAAATCGGCGAATGACAGGGAACTCGTCGCCTCCTCGCTCTTCCAACTGGCATATATAGCCAGCCATCAGGGTAAATACACGAGCGCGCGTAATCTGTTCGCAGAGAACCTCGCCCTGAATAGAGAGCTGGGGAACAAGCGGGGAATCGTCCAATCGCTCTTCTCACTGGCACAGGTGCTCGTGGTTTCTCAGAGTGACCAGGAGACCGTATCTGAATTGCTTGAGGAAGGTCTGGCGCTATCAAGGGAGTTGGGCTTTAAAGAAGGGATTGCCACATGGTTGAGCCTTTCTGGACAGGTCACTCTCAGTTCGGGAGATGCTCTTGCTGCGCGATCACTGATTGAGGAAAGCCTGGCTCTCTTTAAAGAAATCGGACACCGGCACGGTACTGCTGCATCACTCGCCCTTTTGGCAAGAGTGGCTGCTCTCCAGGACGAGTACATAGCAGCAGGTGCACTCTTCGAGGGGAGCCTTGAAATTACGAGGGAGATAGGCGATCAGCTGAACGCGGCCTCCTGCCTGGAGGGATTGGCGGGAGTGGCTGTTGCACATGGGAATCCAGCCTGGGCGGCACGCCTCCTGGGTGCGGCAGAGGTCTTGCGCGATACCATTGGTACGCCTATCCCCCCGGCCGAACGTTCCATCTATGAGCGCTCGGTTGCCACCATACGCGCTCAACTTGGTGAGAGGACCTGCACGCTAGCCTGGATTGAAGGGCGTAGTATGACGCCGGAGCAGGCCGTGGCAACACAAGGACTTGCGACGCAGCCTGCACCTACTTTGAAGGGGCAACCATCGATGATCGATGCGAAGCCATCACCACGCTATCCGGCTGGATTAACGGCGCGCGAAGTGGAAGTATTGCGCCTGGTGGCACATGGGCTGACCGATGGCCAGGTGGCTGAACAACTGGTGATCAGCCCGCGCACCGTCAACACACACCTGACCTCGATCTACAATAAGCTAGGCGTCGATTCACGCACAGCGGCCACGCGTTTCGCTGTGGAACACCGACTCGTTTAACCTGGCGTTCTAGTAATTTCAATACAACCTCCCTCCACGTTGGATGGGTCCGCTTCGCATACATTTCCACACTGATCTCTCTCCCTGTACTAAACGTGCATCTCATACTCTCCTCTACGTTGTTTCAAGCCGTTCCTACGTACTCGATTGATTTCAGAAATACGTTATCGCCTACGTTATTTTACGGATATACGCTAGCTTTCCACAGGGTAGACTTTCTACAGTGAATGGTTCAACTTTGAACAACAAGCTCAAAGTAGGTACCCATATGGGGGCCTGTAAAGGAGAATATGTACCATGCAGAACTATTACCTCCAGGAAAAGTTGGCTGAAGGACATCGTCAGGAACTCCTGCGTGAAGCAGTACAGCGGCGCATGGTTGCGCATGCAACTGAGCAGCCGAACAGTTTGACACAACGTAGTCTTGGAAAGTTGGGCCAGTACCTCCTGATGTTCGGCACACGTTTGAAAGAGCTAAAGCCCAGCAGCGAACATGCAGTGCAACAGTTGTAGTATAGCAAGCGCTCGCAAAATTGTATCGAGGAGATCAGCAATGAATTCTTCACCATCGTCACAGAGTTTTCCTCTAAGCATTATGAGCACTGCTGCGCTTCTTGACCATTGTGTGAATGAGATCGTCCTCTACCATCGAGGAGAGGTCCAGGGTGATACGTATTGTGTTGAACTGCTTCGCCGCGCTACCTTGCAGAATGACCAGGATGCCTGGCAAGCCTTGCAGCAGTGTCTTAGTGAGACAGTACGTGGATGGCTTGATTGTCACCCTCATAGAGAAATTGCGTGTCGCATGGACAAGGAAGAACACTACGTGACTCAGGCATTTGAACGCTTCTTCCAGGCGACTGTGCATCAGCAGATAGTATTCAGCACGCTGGCTGCTGCGCTGCTCTCCTTGCGTACGTACCTTAATAGCACCTTACTCGATGCTTTACGAGTCTCCTCGCGATCACGTAAGATCATGTTATCGGGGCGCAGTGAGGCAGAACAGTCAAGGCTAAGCTGCTTAAAGCAAAACGAAGTCTGGGAAATGCTCAGAAACATGCTTCCCGACATGCGTGAACAGCGATTGGTCTACCTGCTCTATCAATGCGGTCTCAAATCAGAGGACATTGTCCATACCTATCCACAAGAGTTTCAAGATGTGGAGGAAATCGCTTGTCTGCGCCTCAGGCTCATCCAGCGCTTGCTCGACAGTGAGGATCAACTCGATGTCTAAAAGGAATACATGAAAGTCTCATACTGCAAGCAACTGTTTGAGTGTTGTTACCACCAGTTCATGATCCTCTTCTTGTGGTAGTCCTGAAACAGTGATCGTGCCAACTACTCCAACACCTCTAATGATGAGTGGAAACGCTCCGCCATGTGCTGCAAACTCACTTGATGAAATCAAATACTTGTCTTCAATCGTCTGACCCTTACTCTTTAAGGAAATACCCATATAGAATGAACTATGTCCAAAGCGATTGACCACGTTGTTTTTACGCTGTATCCATACATCATTGTCGCGCGACGTTCCCTGCATAGCAAAATGGAAGAGTTGCTGGCCATTGCGCGCAATATCGATCGTTACCCCTTTGCCTTTGCTCCTTGCTGCTTCCAATAGAGCTGATCCAACTACAAATGCCATGTCATTGTCAAAGCTAGTGAACTGAATCTCCTCTTCTTGTTGCAACAACTCTTTGAGCAGTTCTGTATATTCACTCGTCATATATCAGTTCCTTTCATATACTTCACCAATCGCTGTCTCATTCTACACACAAAAATTCAAAGTGACAAAGTGAGTTCAGCGCATTCCATCAAAACTTGTATACGAGAAGCGTTGTGGAGTACACTGAATGAACTAGCAGAAAGGAGAAGAAAATGCTTGCCCTTGTGAATACTCCATCAGCTCCAATAGCAGTCGAACTGAATGAGGTTCCTGAACCTGTGCCGATGCCTGATGAAGCAATTGTGGAAGTCCACGCGTTTTCCTTAAATCGAGGAGAGCTTACTTTACTCGCAAGTAGGCCCGAAGGATGGCGACCAGGCCAGGATGTGGCTGGTGTCGTCGTTCAACCGGCTGCGGATGGCAGCGGACCAGAAAAAGGAACTCGTGTTGCCGCACTTGTCGACGGCGCAGGTTGGTCACAGCGTGTCGCAGCGCCAACTGCCCGTATGGCCGCACTACCAGACAATGTCAGTTTTGCAAGTGCTGCTACACTTCCAGTAGCTGGTCTGACAGCGCTAAGAACCCTACGCCAGGGTGGTTCTCTTCTAGGACAGAGAGTGCTGATCACCGGAGCCTCTGGTGGTGTGGGACGTTTTGCTGTACAACTGGCGGCCCTGGCTGGAGCCGAGGTAACAGGAGTGGTCAGTAATGCGGATCGTGCTATCGGCTTATCCGAACTGGGAGCCAATGCCATTGTCGCAAATATACGAGAGGCAGAAGGACTTTTTGACCTGATTTTAGAATCAGCCGGTGGAGCATCACTTTCTGGAGCGATCAGTAAAATAGCTCCAGGAGGAACTATTGTCATGTTTGGCAATTCCTCAAGAGAAGAAACACCTATCAGTTTCTCCAACTTCGCTGGCCATGCTTTTGCGCGCTTGCTACCATTCTTTGTCTACCTGTCAGGCACACCCGCTTCGATGGGCGAAGACCTGGCAAAGCTCGTCTCGATGGTTGCCGCAGGAAAGCTGAAGCCCGAAATTGGCTTCGAGGATAGTTGGCATAACGTCTATAAGGCTGCTGCAGCCTTACGTGACCGCAAGGTCAATGGGAAAGCGGTATTTCACATCAGTTAGATA
>Ga0116218_1001233_pt1 | contig 16523 bp, 16 predicted proteins | sample Sb_taG_2_FD_88966 | JGI IMG/M metagenome (GOLD analysis project Ga0116218, IMG submission 88966) | Peat soil microbial communities from Weissenstadt, Germany - Sb_50d_5_LS metaG | ecosystem: Environmental > Terrestrial > Soil > Wetlands > Peat | place: Germany: Weissenstadt | collected 2010-09-21 | reverse complement strand
GGAAGAATCGGAGTTATCTGGAGCTGAAGATTCCATTTCGGACCATTGACTTGTGGACGCACGGCGTAATATTGGGCCTGCACGTCGAACTTCACCGGCAAGGGCCCGAGTTTGCGCAGCTTTCCGACTTGCAAGCCCACCGGAAATGCCAGTTTGTTACCTCTCGGCGCTTCCCAGTCCACAGACATACTGGGATTTGTTCCCACGCTCCATCCATTTGAGTACACGTGGACAAAGGCGTAGTACAACAACATATGGCTGGTCTTTCGACCGTCACCGCCGACCGAGAACCACTGTTGCGGAAACACGTAAGTTATAAAGTTTTTACCTTGATACCCAACCGCAGCGGCGGGTCCGACTTGCCATTTGTTCTCGCCGATCAGAGAATTCGTTGCAGTCGAAAAGATAAACGACGGGCCGGCAGCAAGCAGCCAGTTACCTACCAGCTTGGGGCCAGGCGATAGGGCAAGCGCGAGCACTGTATCGCCGAACGCTGTCACACGTTTGTCTTGTCCGGTTTGGTCGAGGAATGGCGTCGTGCTGAACATCTGTATTATCGGGCGCGTGATCAGGTTCCAGTCATCACTCAGTTTCACCGACATTAGGGGCTGAAACTGAAGATTGCTCTGGACTCGGTTTCCATTGTTCGCGGGCATCCCTATCCAGTTGGTATTCTGCTGAACCTGCATCAGCCAGGCGTTGGCTAGTGGATTAGCCGCTTGCTTGCTGGCCTCGGCGGCGGAGTCGTTCTCAGCCGCCGACGGCTCGTGAGCGGTCAATTCCTGTGCTTGCGCGATACCTGAGTTCAGGCAGGCGAAGATGAGTGCCACGGCGAGAATGGTCCTTATGATGAACCGGGCGAGTTGAACAACGCATACCATCATGATTCCCCTCATTTCCGTGATTGACCCGATGAACGATGGGCTCTCTTGCGCTTTGCCTTTTAGCTCTAGCCTTCGACTACACGCCTTGGACAATTACTAGTTCCGAGTCAGCCGTGGCTTGGCGCAGCGCCTTTGGCTCGGCGTATTCTGGCGAAGCCCACCACTCTCGCGCATGCTCCATGCTGGGAAACTCGGCGATGATTAGCCGTTCGCGCGGCCACTCTCCCTCGAGAACAATGGGGCCGCCGCGCGCAACCAATCGGGCGCCATACTTCGCCATTGTTGGCAGCAGCATCCGTCTGTAATCCTCGAACCGAACCGCATCTTTGACCGTAAGACTTGCAATGACATACACAGACATGTGTTCCTCCTTTATCGCGTGATCGATGATTTTGCCGTACGAAGTTCTTGAAACTGGCTGTCACGTTGTTTTCCGTTCCGACTAAGAAGCGTAATCGCAGCCGCGAGCAGCCAAAACGCCTGAACTCCAGCAACTACTGTGACTGCGTCAGGCAAGGTCAGAGTGAATAGACAAATCGCCCCTAGCGCCGCAAATACGACTGCTAACGGAAGCACCACATATCCAAAGAGTCCGCGCCGCACCTGCGAGCTGAGAAAAACAATCCCCAATGGCAGGAACAGAACTGGAGCTAACATCAGCCAATAGCCGCCTAAAACGATCTTTGCGAGTAGAAAAGTGATAATCATTTGCTTTAGTCCTTTCGCCCGGGCCGGTATCACCCGCCCGTTTTTGGGCTGGCTCCGCCCGCGTTGTCAGGTTCATTCCTGTCGTCTGGAATTGCATCCGTTCTTGCTCCAGGCTGCAATTCCATACGCGTAACGGCACCATGCGGACCGCCGTGAGCATCTGCATCGTGCCTCTGGCCGTTCGATCAGACCTGGTTCAGTCGGTCGAACAGTTTTCCCAAACTATGCCGCGCCTAGTGCTTCGGCGCGGTTGCTGGACTTCATTCCGGCTTTTTTCGCCACTAGTCCCGCGAAGGAACTGCGCACCTGCGCGAAAACGAGGAACCATAGCACCGTGACGACAATGGCGGGCGCCATGTTTTCTGAGTCCAAAAACATGTGAAAGCTAAGAATGTTCACGATCACCGGTCCTAGCAGCGTCAGTGCGAGCGGCACGTAGCGGTTGCTGAGTAGCAGCGCACCACCGATGAGTTCCGTTCCGAACGCGATCACGTAGTAATGCGAGCCTAATAAAGCTCCCATGAACTGTCCCGCGAGACCGGGCACTGGCGGACTCGGGAAGAAATGTAGAAACGCGTTAAGGCCAAAGACCGTGAAAACGAGGCCCAGCAACACCCTGGCGATGACAAAGATGTACTTCATTGTTTTCTCCTTTTATTTATGCTGATCGATCAATTTGCGAACGTAAGTGGACATTTCCAAGCGTCAGCGGCTCGGTCGCCGCCCCCGATTCAGGGTGTGTCCTGCTTGGTCGAGGCTTCCATGCTGTGCTCATGGTGGCCAGCATGCGGACCGCCCATGGCCTTGTCGTGGAGCGTCTGGTATGTGCGCTCTCTGGCGGCGGCCTCCTCCGTGGTCAGGTGCAGCGGCTGGGGCGGCTTTTCATAGCTGTCATATTCGTAGCCGAGCGGCGCAGTGCGATCGGTCATGCTGACCGGCAGATCCGCGCGCTTGCCGCTTCTGTCTCCGTACGAGAACTTGCGATTGAGGTATCGGGGATCAGTAGGATTCTTATTCCCGAGCCGGTTCCAGCTTTCCCAGAGGCGATCGATGTTGGCGTGATGCAGATAGAACATCGGGTCAGCGCCGACGGTGGAGAAATCGGCCATGTCGCCCCCGAGGCCAATATGAGTGAAGAAGTGAGGGTTTATGTCCAGTCTGGGATTGAACCCGAGGTTGCCGTTGGGCCCATCGATGTAAAACTTCTCGTTAAGGGCGTCCAGGTTGATCCAGTCCTTGAACGGTGTATCAATGCGTCCGCCACCATTGACCCAGAACCAGCGCGTACCGTCATATAGCGGGCTGCCTGGGTCCCGGAACACGGCTGGCACGACCAAATCAGCTTCGTTGCCGGTGATTGGGTTCCAATAGGGAAGCGTAAAGTCCTCGTCGTGCAGAACCTCGCGAATGACCCCCTCGAACTGAATAAGCATCAGTCGATGCCAGGGGAGGAAAAACCACTGTTGAAACTGCTCTGGGTCGGAAGGGTTGGTAGCGTGGGCTTGGCAGCCGTCCCACACGGCCTCGGCATCAGCTTGAGCCTCCTTCGGGAGAGTGGCGATGACCTCTGCCTTCTTTTTCATGGAGAGATCCCACAGCGCAGCCGGGTAGCCCTTGACCCAGTGGGTATACCACCACCAAGTCCATGAATGCTGATCGGAGTCCGGCAAGGTCTTCATGATCTCGACCGCCTTCGCATATTTCGCCAGCATCACCTGACCTTCGGGACTGTTCACGTTGTAGCGAATGTACGGCTTCTTCCCTCCGGAAGAAGCCGTGCCTACGCTGTTCGCGCCCTCGGTCGAAATCGCGCTTACGTTCTTCAGACGAGCGGAAGAAGTAGTCGCTATTTTGTTGTCCACAGCAGCGGAAGGAAGAGCCGCACCCACCGTTTTTGCACCTGTGGAAGGCGGCGCTTCGTCCTTCTTCGCACCCGTCGCAGGAGGCGGAAAGAAGAAATTCAGCTCCAGGACATCATGCTGTCCGGTGTGGACTTCGAGCCGGGGGTCCTGGAACGACAACGCACCAGCGGACTGAATCATGCCGCTGACGAGATGAAATTCGTTACCGATCACCGCGCCGGCGATACCATGCCGCGGCATTGACATTGGTGGCAGCGAGATCCATGAATTGGTGGCCGGTTCGTACGCCTCGACGGCGCGGAATGCTCCGACGAGCTCTTTCGTAGTCACCTCGCCACCCGCTATGTAGATCCTGCGGCCATCTGTGCCCGTCGCGCCGCCGCTGCGTGGCGTCGGCATCCGTTCTTTCGGAGCACTCCACATATCACTTACTGGGCTGTACTCCTCCACCACATCCGTGTTGGTGGCAGACAGGATGAAGGCGTGGCCGGTGCGGCCGCCAATGACGTAGATTTTGCCGTTAACGGCGGCGGCGTACGCATGATTGCGCGCCACCGACATTGGCTTGCGGCTCTCCCACTTGTTCGTGGCAGGGTCAAAAACCTCGTTGGTAGTAAGAACCAAAGATGGACCGAAGAACGTGAAGTATGGATCCTTGGAATCTGCCACCGTGGTCGCGCCGCCGATGACGTAGATTTTGCCGCCGACTTCAACCGCTACTGCAGCCCCGCGTTTCGTCGGTAACGGAGCCAGCGACTTCCAGGAATCGGCTGCCGGATCGTACTGCCACACGTCAGCGATGGGTTCCCAAGCGCCACCGGTCGGGATCTGCGTGTCCTTCGGAGGCACGAAGCCGCCGATCACGTAGAGCTTACCGTTGGAAGTGGCTATGGCGGCATGGTGGGCAGACCGCGGCATACCTTTTTTCTGAGTCCATTTGTCGGTAGCCGGGTCATACTCGTAGTTGATGCCGGCAGCTTTACCGTCGTCCCAGCCGCCAATCACGTACATCTTGCCGTTAACGGCAGTGCCGTAGAGTTCTTCATCCGGCATAGGGAAGGGTGCGGCCTTCTTCCAGGGGTTTATTGGCATCTGCGCCAGCGCGGCGGTGCAGAAAACCAAGCTGGCGATCAGGGCAAGCAATGCGGTTCCACGTTGTAGCAATTTCGACATACATTTCTCCTTTTGAGTGTTGAATTGAAATCAGTTTCTCGATGGCAGTTTGAAGATCAGGCCAAACATTAAGTAGCGGACGTCTTTGATTCCGTTTGTGTTTTCCCACATGTAGGAAGGCTGAAACGACACATGCTTCTCGATGGGCACCGTGACGCCAGTCCATGCTCGGTTTTTCGTCCACCCGCTTCCCTGGTCGTAAAAGGCTTCGTAGGACGCGAAGGGTTTCCAGATGTGGCCCCCAACCGCGACGGGGTACGCGAGTGCGATCTTATTGCGATAGCGGTTGATCTCTTTTTCTGGAAGAGATTTTCCGCCGTACATGTATGTTGGAAGAAACCTTCTGACGTACATGTTGCGTTCGGAGATTTCAAACTTGTGGACCGAGAACATGACCGTCCCGTCGATCCGAAATTGGTGCTCCTCGTAAGTGCGAGTAAATCCTCCCGAATGATTCGCGAGTTCATTAAGCCCGTCTGGCGGGACCGAGTAATACAGATAGCTGGGAGTGATCGAAAGAAACTTTGTCGCGCGAAAAGTGGCGTCAAACTGCCCTGACGGTGCTTTCAATTCGCCGATGTAAAACCCATAGAACTTCAGATCGATCCGCTGTCGCACAGGAGCAATCAACTCTGCCCAGCCCGTGGGCGCGACGACCGAGCCACTTCCGCGTCCACTCGGTACGTCTACTTCTTGGGCAATGCACCGCCCGCCAAGGAAAACGAGCCCCAACACCAGAACAGTTGGCACCACTTGCAGCGCAAATTTTGTAAATCCTCGCATGGCTTCTCCTAGCCCGGATGCGTTGTGTCAACGCTCCTGATTGGTTTACGAATCTTTAGGCGGACCAGTGATGGTGGACGGAATTGCCTCACCCCAAAGATCCCGCTCACGACCGGATTGTGAATGCGATCACATCCAGCTGTGACGTGAATCACAAAGGCAATTGGCGCGCCAAAGTGATGCCAGGGCTAAGTGGTGGATTTCATTGCGGGCCACGCAATTTGTCGGCGGGATCGCAATGCCTCTGCCCTTATGTGGGCAGTTGCTTTTGGGCAGCGGGCACCAACACCGGTAGTGGGCAGTCGGGCCGCCAACTGGATCAGTACATGGCGTCGCGGCATGCACTGGTGCAGGTCAAATCGCAGTGTGCTCGCGGTGCGCGAGTGACGGTTGGAGTCTCCTCAGGTTTACGCTCTCTTTGGAGGCTCGACACAGCGCATCTATCAATGCATTGCAAGTCGCTGTCTTTATTGCACTCAGGGCTGAATCGGTGGATACTTGACGCTCAACTGCGCTGCCTGTGCCGTTGGCGATACTCGGTCATACATCCATTAGAATCGACCAGGCTCGCGACAACTGGTGTGAAGTTGTTGTCAGGCCAGTGAATTGCAGGGGAGCACCGGAGCCATGACGGTGACCGATGATCGATATCGAACTCTACTTGGTGCATTCAGTGCCGTGGCCGATCAGCCCACCGTCAAAGCTGTTCTGCATAGCCTGCGTGGCGTTCTGGCGAGCACGTCCAAGTTGCATGGAGTGGAACTGTATCTGTTGAGTGGTGATGGACAAACCCTGTCTAGCTTCGAGTTTGATCGAGATGAAGACGCGCCGGCGATTAACGTCGGGGCCAAGCTATTACGCATTGGTGCCGTGGCGAGAGTGCTTGATGAACAGAAGCCGGTCTTCATCCCCGACCTGGCAAAAGAAATGTTGAAGCATCCTGATCTGGCCACGTTTGCACCCGAGGTTGCAGGGCGGAGCACCTATCTTTTTCCCGTCTCTACGTTCCAGAAGCAATTCGGTATTCTGTCGACACCAAAGTTGCCGGGCCAGCAATTCGCTCAGGAGGATGTCGAACTTCTGGGTTCTCTGGCGTCGCACGTAGCAGTTGCGCTCGAATGTGCCTTTGCGAAAGATCGCGCAGAGCAGTACCAGCGTGAACTCGCGAGCGAGCGCGACCGCCTGCGCCTGGTGCTCGAAATCAACAACCATGTTGCGAGGCTAGACATTAATGAAGTGCTTCGCTCCGCGACTGCATCGATCCGTTCGTATTTTGTGAGTGACTTCACCGCCTTCTGGATCCTCGATAAAGACTCGAACGAGCTGCGCGGAGTCGGTCTGGATTTGCCGATCAGCAAGGGCGCCGTATCGGAAACTGCATCGGCAGATTTAACCGCGGACGATTACGAAAAGCTCCGTGCGCGGCGTGCTGACATCTTGACAACGGTGGATTTCGTAAACTTGCCGGCGTCGTTCGCAAGCTCGTTGAGAGCAGAGTCAATCTCATCGTTGGCTCTGGTTGCACTCACCACAGGAGGCGGTCCGATCGGTTTACTAGCGGTGGGCAGCCGCAAGGCCGATGCGTTCGGACAAAAAGACCTGGATCTCCTGTCACAGATTGCTATCCAGTTATCGCTCGCGCTGGATAATGCGCTTGCCTACGGGCGCCTGAACGCATCCGCAGCCCGCCTGGAAGAAGAGCGGCTCTATCTCGAAGCAGAAATACAATCCGAGTACAACTTTGAGGATATAGTCGGCAAGAGTGCCGCTATCCGCAAGGTGCTGGATCAAGTAGCCATCGTGGCGCCGACCAGTTCCACTGTGCTGCTGCACGGCGAAACTGGTACGGGCAAGGAGCTGGTCGCCCGGGCCATTCATAATCGGAGCCCGCGCCGTGCGCGAACATTCGTCCGCCTGAACTGTGCGGCCATTCCTTCCGGACTGGTGGAGAGCGAATTGTTCGGTCATGAAAAAGGTGCCTTCACCGGAGCGCTGATCCAGAAGCGCGGCCGCTTCGAATTGGCGGATCACGGCACTCTGTTCCTCGATGAAATCGGCGATATTACGATGGACTTGCAGCCCAAGCTCTTGCGCGCTTTGCAGGAGCGGGAGTTCGAACGCCTTGGAAGCACAAAAACGCTTCAGGTGGATGTTCGCTTAATCGCGGCCACGCATCGCAATCTGGAAGGCATGATCCGCAACAATCAGTTTCGCGAAGACCTTTTTTACAGGCTGAATGTGTTTCCAATCGAAATCCCGCCACTTCGTGAGAGACGCGAGGATATTCCGCTCCTGGTGCATTTTTTTGTGTCACGGTTGTCCCGCACAATGCAGAGACGTATTCGGTCAATCCCGAAACGAGCCATGGAGGCATTAATCGCCTCCGACTGGCCGGGTAATATTCGCGAGCTCGAGAACTTCATTGAGCGCTGCGTGATTCTCACACAGGGGGACGAATTGAACGTGCCTCGGACCGAGCTGAGAAGATCTGCTGAACGTTCAGTGGTCTCTGCTGTTTCCACATTCGAGCAAGTCGAGCGGCAGGCCATTCTCGATGCGTTGAAAAATGCATCCGGAAAGATTGCAGGCAAAGGAGGCGCAGCAGAGCGCCTCGGTCTAAAGAGAACTACGCTTCAGAACAAGATGAACAGGCTTAGCATCACTCGCGCCGATTACCGGGCCTGACCGCATGCGGGCTATTGCCCCGCATCTTTTTCAGCTCATTCCTGAACGGCCTCTATTCTCAATCAGTTAGAAAGAGAACTCCCGGCACAGTAACTGCATCTCCCATTGGCCCGCCTCTCGAGGACGGGTCCAAATCCATCGGGAGTTCACAAATGCTACGCGTCATAACGAGCCACACAGTCGACATTCTGACCTTCAAACTCGAAGGTCGATTAACCGGCGAGCGAGCTGAACAAGTCCGTACGCTCGTCACCCGAAGCAACGCCGAAATGAGACTTATAGTTGATATCACCGAGTTGATGTTTATCGACGCCCTCGGGGAAGAGGTACTGTCATTTGTTAAGCGGCTTGGAGCACATTTTCTAGCGCAAACGGCATACTCGCTGGATGTGTGCGAGCGCCTCCACCTGCCGCTGGAACCCAAGCAGGCCTCGGGCACACTTTCGGCTGGCCCTAACGGCAATAGCCGTCCGCTCGGACACTAATAGCATTGGTGTCTCTGCATTAACCAACACGCATGTGCTCTCGATATACGACTTGGAGAACAGGAGCATTCGCTCTCAAAGCTCTATCTGCCCGTATCTGGGCAGTGTCTGGGTGACATGACCGCCCTGGGGCAATTCACCTGAAGGCCAATGGCAGTTCACATCGGGATGACAAACGATTTCATTTCGGTTTCCTTCAATCACAACAGGATCGGCAGTATCGTTCGGCAACGCCCGATACTAACGTTTGACAGTAGTATCGTGATGCGTTAGTATAGAGGCGTGATCGCGAGTTTCCGTGACAGGGAAACGGAAAGGCTGTGGCAAACTGGCGAGACCCGCCATTTGCCTGCTGATCTGCATCGCAGAGGATTTAAGAAACTCGCGATCCTGAATGCGGCGGTCACGCTCGATAACTTGAAAGTGCCACCGGGAAACCGCTTGGAGACGCTTCGCGGCGACCGGGCGGGTCAGCAAAGCATTCGAATTAACGATCAGTACCGGGTGTGTTTCGTGTGGCGGGATGGAAATGCGTTCGACGTGGAGATCGTTGATTATCACTAGGAACGGAGCGACTTATGGCTAAGGTCAGGAAGATCTTTGCGGTTCATCCGGGAGAGATCCTGAAGACAGAATTCATGGAACCCATGGGCGTAAGCGCCTATGCCCTGGCCAAGGCGCTGAGCTTTCCTGGCATCTATGAAGTTGTGCGGGGAGAGCGAGCGATCAGCGCCGACACCGCTATTCGTCTGGGGAGATATTTCCGTTTGCCTGCGCAGTTCTGGCTCAATCTTCAAAATGACTACGACCTTCGAATCGCCGAAGGCAGCGGCGCCGGCCGCGGAATCAGACCACGATCAGTCAGCCTTGACGCTCAACTTGCAAGCAGTCGCTAAGCCCAGCGTAAGACAAGAGAGAAGGGTTCCCTCCAACTTTTGGGGTTCGCAGGTACAATAATATCGAACAGGAACAGCTCATTTATGACAGCTACACGAACGGTTCGTCCACAGGACGCTCACCCGCGCGCGGTTTCCACCGAGATTCCGCCCGTCCCCCTGACGATTGAAGGCTACAGCGTGCTGCATCAGATGATGCGCTTTCGCTGGGCGGCATGGCGCCCGCTGCGTCCCTCGCTGAAGACCGAGATTATTCACGAGGCCAGCGGCGTGCTGGCGAAGATGGAGCAGAACGCATCCGGGCAGTCCGGGCTGTTTTCTCTGCTCGGGCACAAGGGCGATTTGATGTTCGTCCACTTCCGGCAGTCGTTTGACGAATTGAACCAGGCGGAACTGCGACTGGCGGGGTTGAAGCTGAATGACTACCTGGAACCGGCGACATCGTATCTTTCGATGATTGAGCTGGGGCTGTACGAATCCACCATCAAGACTTACAACGAACTGGCAGAGCGAGGCGTAGAGCCGCATTCGGAAGAATGGAAGCGCGCGATCAACGAAACCCTGGCGCGGCAGAAAGAAGCCATGCGGCCGCGTTTGTTTCCGGAGTTTCCCAAGCACCGCTATATCTGTTTTTATCCCATGGACCGGCGGCGCGGAGAAGATCAGAACTGGTACCGGCTGCCTATCGAAGAGCGGGCGCGGCAAATGAACGAGCACGGCTTGGTCGGACGGCACTATGCGGGCGAGGTCAAACAGATCATCACCGGTTCGATTGGGTTCGACGACTGGGAATGGGGCGTAGACCTGTTCGCCGATGATCCTCTGGTATTCAAGAAGCTGATCTACGAGATGCGCTTCGATGAAGTGAGCGCGGTGTATGCGCTGTTTGGCACCTTTTACGTGGGACTGCGCTGCTCCTGGTGCGAACTGGGCAGGCTGCTCAACGGACAAGTACCAAAATCCTAGATCGCAGAGAACGCTGAGGTTCCGGGGAGAGCGCAGAGAGAGGCACGTTTCCGCGATCTCTGCGCCTGGCTCAGCACGCTCTGCGATATATCTTTTGGGAATCTTTCAAACCGGAGAACTGATGGCAACACTTGGACTCATCGAGTACAAAGACGCGAGCCCGGAAGTGAAGGCAGTGTACGACGACATCATGGCCACGCGCAAAACGGACTGGATCAATAATTTCTGGAAGGCGATTGCGCACGATCCCGCCACGCTGAAACGGACGTGGGAAGACATCAAGCAGATCATGGCGCCGGGAGCGCTCGACCCGCTGACCAAAGAGATGATTTACGTTGCGGTCAGCGTGAGCAATCAATGCGGCTATTGCATTGCTTCGCATACCGCTTCAGCGCAGAAAAAGGGCATGACCGATGCAATGTTCAAGGAGTTGATGGCGGTAGTGGGCATGGCCAATGAGACCAACCGGCTGGTGGCTGGATACCAGGTGGAGATTGATGAGCAGTTCAGGAAGTAGTAGCTAGTAGCTGGGGCTGGTAGCTAGGAGTCGGCGCGGGATCAGGAAGTGGGAGTCGGGGGACACAGACTGGTATCCGACACCCGACGCCCCCCGCAGCTCTGGCCCGCTTAGGGCACGTAGGCCCACACCGTCCCGCCGTCCGGGCTGCCACTGCCGCCAAACGCCGTGGTTCCGTACAGGTCACCCTTGGCGTTGCGGAACACGTCGCCCTGGGGACTGTAGCCATCTGTCCTGGCAAAGCTGTGCAGCAGAGTGAGCGTTTTCTTGCTCAACTCCCACACGGTTCCGTAGTAGTTCGCGCCGCAGCCGGGCGTGTTGCCATACAGGTTTCCCTTCGAGTCCAGGGCCACACCACCGACCGGATAGCAGCCATCCGACGTGCCTTCCGCGAAGCTGTGCAGGATGGTTTCTTTGCCCTGCTTGCTCACCTTCCACACGGTCCCGTAGGAGTAGTCGCCGCACGCGTTGGCGGTCCCGTAGAAGTTGCCTTTCGTATCCACCGCCGGAGTGCCATGCGGCAAGCAGCCATCCCTGGCTCCCCCTTGGAAGCTGTGCAGCATAGTCAACTTCCTCTTCTTGGTCAGCTTGTACAGCACGCCGCAGCCATTATCGACCCCAGAGCAGTTGCTTGAGCCGCCGCCCGTGGCAGTCAGGCCATAGAAGTCGCCGGGCTTGTCCATGATCAGGTGTCCTTCGGAGGGGTAGGCGCCGTCCGACCGTCCGCCCGCGAAGCTGTGCAGGATGCTCTCTTTGCCAGCACTTGTCACCTCAAACACTGTCCCATAACCCGATGCGCCACAGTCTAGAGTAGTGCCATAGAGGTTGCCAGCTTTATCCATGACCAAGCCTTGCCAGGGATAGCAGCCGTCGGAAGTGCCCCCGGCAAAGCTGTACAGAATGGTCTCGTTCCCCGCCGTGTCGATCTTGAACACCGCGCCGTAGTCCGAAGAGCCTCCCATCCAGGTGGTCCCGTAAACATTACCCTCGCCGTCAAGGATGACTGCAGCCTCGGGGTAGGCTCCGTCTGGCTCATCGCTGAATGTGTGCAGCACAGTCTCAGTGCCGGCGCTGGTCACCTTGAAGACTACCCCGCAGCCGCCGTTGCAGCCAGACCCGCCACCTTCGACGGTGGTCCCATAAAGGTTACCGGCTTTGTCCTCAACAACGCCCGCACTAGGGCTTCCCCCGTCTGACCCGTCGGTGAAGTTGTAAAGTGTGGTGAAAGTTTGAGACTGTGCGGGAGCCGTCAACGCAAGCAAGATGAACAGCAGTGGACCCCACGCAGCAAGCGCATTGTCGAGTTGGCGATGAACGGAATCAAAAACTCCAGAAGGCGGTTTGGGCGGTTGCGGAGACGGTCTCATAAATCCCTCCCGTCAAGCGCAAGCATTATAACCGTGCCGGGCAAGGGTTTCCTGTGATGATGACCGAACACATTGTCGGGGCAATATGTTAGCCGGTCAATTTACGTACCAGGCCATAACACTCAAAATCCTTCGCCGAAAAGACCGGCCTGACAGCAGCGACCGCGTCCGGCGGCACGGTGTGCAAGATCAAGTCCTGGCCATCGGGCTGGCCTATCTGACTACCGACTCCTGACTACAGACTCCTGGTTCTCGCAAACCTGAACTCATGCTTCTTCATATCCACGCGGCGGCCGCGGAAGATTACGCCCTCGGATTGCAAGCGGAAGCGTTGTTCCAGCCCCGATTCACCGGTCAGTTTGATCTGTCCTCCGGCGCCCAGCACACGATGCCAAGGGAGTCCCACGGAACGGCGCAGAGCGCCGACCACTTGCCGTGCGGCGCCGGGATATCCGGCGGCGCGGGCAACAGCGCCGTAGGTAGAGACTCTTCCCCGAGGAATTTTACGGATCGCCGCGAGAATCCGCGCGTGCATCGTCATGGACGTGGGTGATCGGTCCGCCCGCGCCGGCATCGAGAACTACGCGGCCGCGCCCTTGCGGAACGATTGCGCGGCTTGCTCCTCGTTGTCGTAAATGTCGAAGATTGTTACCAGCTTGGTCACCTGCAGCAGGTCGCCGACACGTTGCGTAAGGTTGGCCAGCTTGATCGAGCCACCAGCATTGCGGGCAGTGGTGTAGAGAGCTACCAGGGTCCCCAACCCGCCGCTATCGATATAGTTGACGCCCGCCAGGTTGAGTACCAGCCGATTGTTCTCCGTGATCAGCTTCTTTACCGTGTCTCGAAGATGGGCGGATTCCTCTCCAAACACGATGCGGCCAGCACAATCCACGATTAGAATGCCATCCACGGTCCGCGTACTCAGTTTGAGTTGCATTCGGAGCCCTCCCGAGGCCGAATTAAGAGTCAACGTCAGAGGGTAACCCTTAACCACCCGATACGCAAGGGTTTCGTGCCCCTTCCCCCGCACCCCACTCCCAAGAATCTGCCCAACCCAGTCGGCGAAGCTACGACTGGGACGCAACCGGACATTTTAATTTGCTGCAAACAGGAGATCGTCCAATCGGTCTGTATCCCCGCGTCACTTTCCTGAACGCCAGACAGCGAGTCCAGCCGACCCCTGCGCGAGCCGACCCAGGCTGGCCCCTTCGACCGTGACAACATCCGATCCCTCTGTTTTGCCAGCAATGATCGGCCGATTCGGAATGGTTTCGTACGCGTAGCCAGTCAGGGTCGCGGTGATGCTACCAACCTTGGGAGAAACGTTGAACCGAGCCCAGCCGTAATGAACCTTCTTTCCGATGTAGAACTTCAAGCCAAGGCATCGCTGCTCGACGTTCACCCAACTTCCTTCCACAAACGTGCTTCCGCCTTCGGTCGCGATGGCGAACGCCATTACCTTCCCAGGGAAGTACTGCCTGTTGCCGCCAATCACGGCGCCGGGCTTGAGAGCTGACGCCCAGGGAAATCCCTGCACCGTTTGGAACCCTCTGGCGCCGTTACCCTTGGCAGGACTGGCCGAGAGCGTCCACCAGGCAGAATCCGTGTCACTGGCAGCCACGTCTTTTAAAGTGAAGTCGACGACCTTGTCGTGGTTGAGGTCCAGGTTGTAGCTTGTTCCCGTCTTGATGATGTGGTGCGCCGGCGTGTACACGATCTTGGCTTCGCTGGGCCGTGCTAAGGCCAGCACCCCGACTCCCGCCGCAGTCGCCGCTAAGGTATAGGACTCGAGAAGTCGACAGGTTGACTCGCTTAACTTGGACATCGTTCTCGGATAGGTAGCGCGGCTCATAGGCCCTCCTTCAAGTCGTTACTTGTGGACGCGTAAATCGTCGGTCCGGCGGGTTGCGTGCCTGGCAGACACCCGCTAGGGCGTGATCTCAAATACAACCCCGTCCTCCGCACTCCCTCCGATTTCCGTTGCCCCGTACAGGTTTCCACGCTTGTCAAACAGCAAGTCGGTATTGGGGAAGCCGCCGTCGCTGCCGGAGAAATTGTGAACTACACTGTATTTCCACCGGCCATGGGCTTCGGGAGTTAACTTGTAGACCAAGCCGCAGCCCCCGCCCTGGCAGTTGCCGCTTCCCTGAGTCCAGATGGTGCCGTACAGATTGCCGGACTTATCAAATGCGGGTCGTGTGGCAAAGGAGCCGGAAAACGAGCCGGTGCGGAAGTTGTAAACCACCTGAAAGTGCCAGCGGCCGCCGGATGGAGTCAGCTTGAACACAGTGCCAAACCTGAAAGCTCCATCCGCCATGGTTGTGCCGTACAAGTTCCCTTTGCCGTCAGGAACGATTTCACCCGGCTGGGCTCCATCACGCCCGGTGAAGGTATGCAACAGCTTCTCTTTCCACTTTCCTCCTGACTGCACCAACTGGAATACCGTGCCGCAGCCCAGGCCCTCGCAAGGGAAAGAACTCGACCCTCCGTAGGCCGTTGTGCCATAAAGAGTGCCGTCCTCTCCCCAGATCAACCCGGCCATGGAGGCATTGCCGTCGCCGCAAAGGGTCTGCGAGCAGAAATCGTGAAGCACGTCTTCCGACCATTGGCCTGTGCCCGGGCTCAACTGAAAAACTGCGCCTGCCCCCCAGCCGAATACCAGACGACAGCAGTTGCCGCTTGCGTAGTTGGTTCCATAGAGGTTCCCGGCGCTGTCAAAAATCAGCCCACCATTTGGGTCCCCTGCGCCCGCGCTACCCTGAAAGCTGTAGAGAACGCTCTCTGTCCAGCCGCCCGAATTGGGCGACAGTTCGAACGCCGTGCCACAGCCCAAGCCTAAGTTGGAGCAACCTCCCTGGCCATAGGTTCCGCCATTTTGAGTTGTGCCATACAGATTTCCTTTGGCATCGAAAATCATGCTGCCGTCTGGAGTAGCTCCATCCGTGCACTTGCTATCCGTGCAGAAAATGTAAAGTACGCTTTCGCTCCAACCACCTGTGCCGTGCGTCAGCTTGAAAACCGTGCCACAACCCGTATAGCCATAGCCGCAGTTCGTTTGCGTACCGCCGCCATTGGCCGTGGTGCCGTAGAGGTTTCCGTTCGCATCGAGGGTCAGCCCGCCACTCGGTGCGGCTCCGTCCGGGGTGCCCTGAAAGGCATAGAGCACTTTGAACTTGCTGGCCGCCCAGGAGCTGGGTACAACCATCAGAGCCAGCATGAAGGCCAGAGCAGCCACCCAAGGGGGCAGACTTGAAGGCACTGCAGAAGACTGCGAAGACGGTCTCATAAACTCCCTCCCGTCAAGCGCAACCATTGTAGCCCCATCTGGCAAGCCTACTGTGACAACTCGGTGAACATCGACGCAGCCCAGAACAATGGAGCCCGGGGAAGCAGCTCCAGTCCAGTCCCGGCAGATAGCCCGCCAGGCTGCGGAAATCACGTATAATCATCGTTCTACCCCATGAGCTACCAGGTTCTGGCGCGCAAGTACCGTCCACAAAAGTTCTCCGAAGTGATCGGGCAGGAGCATGTTACGCGCACCCTGAAGAACGCCATCGAACAGGGGCGCACGGCTCACGGATACATCTTCAGCGGGCACCGGGGAATCGGCAAGACCACGGTGGCGCGCATTCTGGCCATGGCGCTGAACTGCCGCTCGTCGGATAAGCCGGTGGCGGAGCCCTGCGGAATCTGTGATTCGTGCCTCGAGATTCGCGCCGGGAATTCGGTCGATGTGATTGAAATTGATGCTGCCACCAACCGCGGAATCGACGAAATCCGCGAACTGCGGGAGGCGGCACGCTACCGGCCAGCACGTGACCGGTTCAAGATCTATATTCTCGATGAAGCTCACCAAATTACGGATGCGGCCTTCAACGCCCTGCTGAAAACATTGGAGGAGCCACCGGGGCACGTAGTTTTTATGCTGGCGACTACGCAGCCGGAAGACATTCCTCAGACCATCCGCTCGCGTTGCCAGCACTTCAGCTTTCGCGCGGTGCGCTTTGAGGAAATTCTCGGTCAACTGAAAGATCTGGCCGGGCGGGAGAAAATCGAGGCCGACGAAGATGCGCTCGCTCTGCTGGCTGAAGCCGGCGACGGCTCGATGCGGGACGCGCTCTCCATTCTGGATCAGGCGATTGCCTCTTGCGGTGGCCGGCTGACCGCCGAGGCGGTCCGCCAGCTTGTGGGCGCCGC
>Ga0116218_1001225_pt1 | contig 16590 bp, 15 predicted proteins | sample Sb_taG_2_FD_88966 | JGI IMG/M metagenome (GOLD analysis project Ga0116218, IMG submission 88966) | Peat soil microbial communities from Weissenstadt, Germany - Sb_50d_5_LS metaG | ecosystem: Environmental > Terrestrial > Soil > Wetlands > Peat | place: Germany: Weissenstadt | collected 2010-09-21 | reverse complement strand
GCCGGAATCGAAATCGGCGATTGCGATGGGCCTGGAACTTACTGGAAAGTTAACTGTATTCTAACCCCTGGCCCGTCTTCACCGGAATATTGCAACCGAAACGAAAGTTTTCTACTCAAATGCTAGTGGTTACAGCGGAGGGACGGGCGCCCCCGCGAGCCTGCCCTGAGCGGAGTCGAAGGGTCCAGCCGGGCAGCATTTCGGCTAATCGGGGGTTCATGTCCAACCGTGGATTGAACTTCGTGTCCCTACGGGCAACAATATCAACAAGACTTAACTTACTTATTTTCCACCAGGAATTGAATGCGGATTCGCAGTTTCATCATCGCTTACGCGCTCGTGCTCGCCATTCTGCTGTTCGCCGACCGGCGCCCCGCGTCCACCGGGCAAGATCGCTATTCGCACGTGGTGGACCTGACCGATGGCCAACACGCGACTACGCCGCATGCCATTTCCACGGAATCCAGAACCCGCATCATTGCTCCCGGGGTGCTTATTCCCGGCACTTGGGGGGCTGGGCAGATCCCGCCTGAGCGCCTGGTGGCTCCGTTGGTGGTCATGGATTTGAACGCGCTCGAAACCAGCTCGCAGATTTCTCTCGACGACATCGCCGCCTGGGAAGCACGCCACGGCATGATTCCGCAAGGCGCCGTCGTTGCCATCCGCCGCAAACGCGCGTCCGGTGCCGTATCCAACGCCGCGTCCAACGTTGCGTCCGTTGTCGTGCCAGATGCCGTGGCAGATGACCCGTCCACAACGCCGCTTCCCGTAGCTCGCGACGCGGTGATGTTCCTCATCGACGCTCGCTACACCATCGGCTTTGTGGTCGAGACGCCGGTAAACCTGACCTCCGACCGCACGCTGGCGCGCCAACTCGCCCTCCACGGAGCCTACGTGGTCGAAGGAGCTGCGCGCTTCACGTCGCTCCCGGAAACCGGCTCGCTCATCATCGTCGCCCCCGCCAAAACGACGATCAAGAAGCCGGGCGAGGCGCCGGTTCGCATCCTGGCCATGGTTCGCTAGTCACTGTTTTAGTGGAGCAACGGGCGTCTCGCCCGTCCAGCACCCCGCCAGCAGAAGTCGCCATCGCGGCGCCAACTGCTCCTCGCTTTTTTCTGCACCGCCGTCCACTCCGAAATCATCTACGCCTTCGGAGGAACGTACATGTCTGACCCGCGCTATCCAATCGGAAAATTTTCCTATACCGGCCCGCTTTCCGCGGAACAAAAGCAGCAATGCCTGAACGACGTCGAGCAGACTCCCGCCCGGCTGCGCGCCGCCCTCCGCGGGCTTTCCGACCAGCAACTGGATACGCCTTACCGCGACGGCGGCTGGACGCTCCGCCAGTTGGCTCACCACGCCCCCGACAGTCACATGAACTCTTACATCCGTTGCAAGCTGGCGCTCACCGAAGAAGATCCCACGATCAAGCCCTATATGGAGAATCTCTGGGCCGAGTTGCCCGAGGCCAAGCACGCTCCCATCGAAATGTCGCTGACGTTGCTCGATTCCCTGCACCAGCGTTGGATGCTGATGCTGCGCAAACTCACCGAAGCGGAATGGAAACGTACCTTCCGCCATCCTGAGCTGGGCCCGATGTCGCTAGAAAAAAATCTCGCCCTCTACTCCTGGCACGGACGCCATCACGTGGCGCACGTCACCAGCCTGCTCCAGAAGATGGGATGGTAGAGACGCAGTTTCGATTCTGTTCCTGCTCTTGCCGGGCGCAGCGATTCACCGGGGCCGTACTTGTTTTTGGGTGGCGCAGCGGTTTACCGCTGCGATCACAGCCGGTTTTGTGTAGCGCGAGCGCCCCCGCCCGCGGCCGTTGCCTTTGGGTGGCGCAGCGGTTTACCGCTGCGATAACGGGCCGTTTTCAGGGTAGGCTTTAGCCGCTGAGGTCCGAGGCTTCTAACTCATCCCCGCTTTCCACGCCAGATAACTCGCCGCCTCGCGCATCACCGCCACAAACCGCTCCCACACCCTGCGCGGACGCGACTCCGGCCTGGGCGCCAACTCCACTTGCACGCCTTCATGCTCCAGCAAGGCGCGAATGCGAAACACATGATACGCATCGCTCACCGCAATGCAGCTCCGCATGCCGTTGGCGCGCATGATGTTCGCCACCCGCGCCGCCGACTGCGCCGTATCCGAGCCTTGCGTCTCCGCGATCAGAGCCTGCTCCGGGATGCCGCGCCGCAGCAGATAGTCCCGGCCCACGCCGCCCTCGCTGAAATCCGGGTCCTGCGCCGCTCCGCCGGTCGTGATCACCACCGGGGCCATTCCCTTCTGAAACAATTCGTAGCCGTGATCCAGCCGCGCCCGGTACACCGGCGAAGGGTGTCCCGCGTACTCGGCGGCCCCGAAGATGGCGATTACATCCGCTGGTTTGGAGGGTGATTCGGCCGCGGCGCGCACGATGCGCGACCCGGTAACGCCGAAAAATAATAACAACGCTCCCACCGCCGCCAGCAGCACCAGCGGCCATGGACGCAACAATATGGAGCCAAGTTTCAAGGTTTCAAGACAAAGCTTCGACAATATCCTTCGCGGGAATCGCGCCTTCGCGCAGAATCTGCCAGGTGCCGTCTTCTTTGAAGTGCACGATCGTCGATGAGATTGTCCGCGGAGACTTCCCCCCGTCCACGATCAGCGAAATGCGCCCCTGCAATTGCCCCTGCACTTCCTCCGCGGTCGTGCATTCCGCCGCGCCGCTCAGGTTAGCGGAGGTCGCCGTGATCGGAATTTTCGCCGCCCGCACCACCGCCAGCGGAATTTCGCATGCCGGCACGCGCAGCGCTACGTTCCCCGTATTCGCGGTTACTTTCAGTGGCAGATGCGACGCGGCCGGCACAATCATGGTCAGCGGCCCCGGCCAGAAACGCCGCGCCAGAAGGTGAAAATCGTCGGGCAAGGGACGCGCGAATTCTTCCGCCTGGTCCACGTTCTCGATCAGCAGCGACAGCGGCTTATGCCGTAAACGCGATTTGATCTCATAGACTCGCTCCACCGCGCGCAGGTTGAAGGGGTCCGCCGCCAGACCATAGAACGTATCGGTCGGCATCCCCAGCACCTGCCCGGCCTGAATCTGCTCGGCGGCGTACTTGATCAGCGAAGCTTCGGGCGTTACCGCATGAATTTTCAGGATTTCCGCGCGCACTCTGGTTCCTTCCTGATTGTCGGACTAAACAATGAAATGTACCATACCACGAGCTTCGGCCGAAGCCCGGCCGTGTACTCGTATTATCCTGATTTTTGGGACCAACCCATGAACCAAGACGCGAAGGCCGCGCGAACTCGCAGTCAAACCGACCGCTTGCGCCCCGTCGTCGGCCGCCACAACCAGAGGCTGAAAGAATTACGGATCGCCTTCCGCCGCGCCGAGCTCACTCCGCAGGGTGAGTGCGCGATCGAAGGCGTCAAGCTGATCGAAGAAGCATTGCGCAGTGGCCAGCATTTGGAGACCGTGTTCTTCAGCGAATCGGCGCGCCCTCTCGCGGAAAAACTTCTGCCCCAGATCAACGCCCGCACCGAAGCGCTCGTGCTGCCGAATGCTCTCTTCAACTCAATCGTGCCGAGCGATGCGCCCCAGGGCGTGGCCGCCCTCGTCAAGCTGCCGGCGTTCTCTTCCAGACAACTGCTCGAGCGCTCCAGCGACGGCCCATTCGTCGTCGCCGCCGGCCTGCAAGACCCCGGCAATCTGGGCACCATCCTGCGCTCCGCCGAAGCCTTTGGAGCCGCCGGAGTTTTTCTGACCGAAGGAACTGTCAGTCCTTACAACTCGAAAGTTCTGCGCGGTTCGGCCGGTTCGATCTTCCGTTTGCCTTTCGTGCGCATCTCTTCCGGGGAACTGCTTCCGCTTCTGCGCGCGCGCGGCGTTCGCCTGCTGGCAACTTCCTCGCATCAGGGAACTCCACTGCCCGAAATCTCATGGACGTTGCCACTGGCAATCTTCATCGGCAACGAAGGCGCCGGTCTATCCCGTGAACTAACGCGCGAAATGGACGAAAACGTCGCGATCCCGCAAGCCGCGCAAGTCGAATCGCTCAATGCCGGAGTAGCGGCCAGCATCGTGCTGTACGAAGCCGCTAGAAATCGGAAGTGAATCCTGTGAATCTTTTCCAGACCATCCCGCCCGAAGACTCCAGTTCACCAGGCGCACGCCCGCTGGCCGATCGCATGCGCCCGCGGACGCTCGACGAATTCGTCGGGCAGGAGCATCTGGTAGGCCCCGGCAAACCGCTGCGCGTGCAGATCGAGCGCGATGACCCCACCTCGATGATCTTCTGGGGCCCTCCCGGCACCGGCAAAACAACGCTCGCGAAAATAATTGCCCGCATCACCAAGGCCGACTTCATCGAGTTCTCCGCCGTGCTCGCCGGCATCAAGGAGATCAAGCAGGTCATGAGCGATGCCGACCGCGCCCGCCAGTACGGCACGCGCACCATCGTCTTCGTCGACGAAATTCATCGCTTCAACAAAGCGCAGCAGGATGCCTTCCTCCCGCACGTCGAAAAAGGCAGCATTCGCCTGATCGGCGCCACCACCGAGAATCCGTCCTTCGAAATCAACTCCGCGCTGCTCTCGCGCTGCCGCGTCTACGTGCTGAAGCCGCTTACCGAACATGAGATCGTCGTGCTTCTGCGTCGCGCCCTCAGCGATACCGAGCGCGGGCTGGGCCAGATGCATCTAGAAGCGTCTGAGAATGCATTGCGCAAGATAGCCTCCTACTCCAGCGGCGACGCCCGCAACGCCTACAACGTCCTGGAAGTAGCCGCCGCGCTGTCCACTGAAACTTCGGTAGAGACGCGGCTAGCCGCGTCTCCGCCCGCAGCCACCGAGATATCAGAAGCCACCATCCAGGAGGCCGTCCAGAAGCGGGTCTTGCTCTACGACAAAGGCGGCGAAGAGCATTACAACATCATCTCCGCCCTCCACAAGTCCGTACGCAACAGCGATCCCGACGCCGCCCTCTACTGGCTCGCTCGTATGCTCGAAGCCGGAGAAGACCCGCTCTACATCGCGCGCCGCGTAGTCCGCATGGCCGTCGAAGACATCGGCCTCGCCGAACCGACCGCACTCGCGTTGTGCATGGCCGCCCGCGACGCCGTCGATTTCATCGGCATGCCCGAAGGCAATCTCGCCCTCGCGCAAGCGGTCGTCTATCTTTCGGTCGCGCCGAAGTCGAACGCGCTGTACACCGCCTACGGCGCGGTTCTGCAGGACGTGGAGCAAACCGCCGCCGAGCCCGTCCCGCTCCACCTGCGCAACGCCCCCACCAGCCTGATGAAAGGCCTCGGCTACGGCAAGGACTATCAATACGCGCACGACGCCGAAAATAAGGTCGCCGACATGCAATGCCTGCCCGACAGCCTGCGCAACCGCGTCTACTATCGCCCCACCAACGAAGGAGTCGAAAAGCGGATTCGCGAACGTCTGGAAGAAATCAAACGCATCAAGCAGCCAGCAAAGAGCCGAACAAAAAGAGAATCTGAACCCTGATTCCGGCAATCTTATAAACAGTTGCAAGGTTGCAATGTAAATGCAATCGACCGGCAGGAGGGTTTCGTCGTGGCCACCAGCCCGCTCATGGATTTCGGCTTCTCCACTCAGCCTTTACCCGAACCGTCCGCGCTCAGGATCGCCGAACTGGTGCGCCTGCAAAAGTTCGCGCAGCGGATCACCTCCACTCTTGACATTGAAGACCTCGTTCCCCGAATCGTCGACGAGGTCGCCGCGTCGCTCGGTTGCGTCGAAATCAACCTCTATCTGCGCGATCCTGGGCAGTCCGAATTCGTATTGGCCGGCGTTCGTGGCTGCAGCGTTTACGGCAAAGGCCATCACCTCAAGCCCGGCGCCGGAATGGTGGGACACGTCGCGGTCACTGGCAAAATGCACTACGCTGCCGACGTCACGCGCGACCCCTACTACGAGGCCTGCGAGCCCGATACGCGCTCCGAAGTCGCCATCCCGCTGCGACGCGAGGGCGAACTGGTCGGAGTTTTCACCGCTTCCCATTGCGAGGTAAACGCTTTCTGCTCCGATCAACTAAGCCTGTTGCAGGGATTGTGCGATCACGTCGCCGTCGCCGTGCACAACGCGCGGCGCTTTGGCGATGAGCGCGAACAACGCGAACGCATGAGCCGCGAAGCTGAAGAGGCGCGCTCCATTCAACAGGCTCTGTTGCCGCGCAGCTCGCCGCTGATCCCGGGGTTCACGGTGTCCGGACTTTCGATTCCGGCAGGCTCGGTCGGCGGCGACTGGTATGACTTCATTCCGCTCAGCAACGGGCGTTGGGGACTGGTTCTCGCCGATGTTTCCGGCAAAGGCACAGCGGCGGCGCTGCTCATGTCCGCCACTCGCGGCATGTTGCGCTCGCTCGCGCAAACCGGCTCTGGACCCGCCGAAGTGCTCCTGCGCCTCAACAACATGATGATCGAGGATTTTCCCAGCGGCCGTTTCGTCACCATGGTCTATGCCGAACTCGACCCATCCAGCTGCATTCTGCGGATCGCGAACGCCGGCCATCTGTCGCCCCTGCTGGTCGAGCCTTCCGGCCACCGCTGGATCAATCACGAGCACGGCATGCCTCTCGGAATTTCCGCCAGCAAATTCTCGGAGACGGAAGTGACGCTTGGCGAGCATTCGCGCATCGCGTTTTATTCAGATGGAATCACCGAGGCGGACATCTCTTCCGGTGAAGAGTACGGTGCAGAGCGCCTTCTCGCCCAGATGCAGTCACCAGACGTCACGCCAGAAGGCCTGCTCGCCGATGTCCGGAAATTTTCGAATGGAACGGGGTTGCGCGACGATGCCACGGTGATTCTGGTGCGGGCGCGTGGAACAGAAACAGGTTCGAACAAGAACGCTTGACGCCAACCCTGTTCACCCACCAGTTAGCATCGAGGGGTTCCCCTGTGTGTTCTTTCCCCGTGTTCCTCTGTGCCCCCTGTGGTGAGCCGTTGTCCGCGAAAGAACGTTACCCGAATCGCGCCCGGTGCTCTTTCAAAATGCACCGGTCCATCACCACAAAGATTCCCGCTTTGCGAGCCTTCTCCGCCGCGTCTTCGTTGATCACATCTTCCTGCAGCCAAATCGCCGGAATCTTCAACTGGATCGCCTGCTCCACGATCTCATCCACATACTCCGGCCGCCGGAACACATCGACCAGATCAATCTTCTCCGCGACTTCGGGCGGGATTTCCAGCAGCGACGGATACGATTTTTCCCCCAGCGCCTCCGCAATTTGCGGATTCACCGGGATAATCTTGTAACCGGCCGCCTGCATGTACGCGGAAACGCCGTGACTCGGCCGCATCGGACTCTCCGACAATCCCACCACGGCGATCGTCTTCGCCCGCGCTAACAGCTCGTAAATAGGGTCGGATTGCGTCATCTTGGTTCCACTGGGTACTGAGTACAGGGTACTGGGTACTGAGTCCTAGCCCTTCTTTTCCAGCTTCTGCTTAAACATGCGCAGCGCCAGCTTGCGAATCGTGTCCGAGACCTCTTTGTTTCCGGACAGATTCTTGAGGTCATGAATGAGCAGGTTCTTCATCAATCCCAGCGAGAGATCGAGCGGTGTGCGCGGGTTTTGCACCAGATTCCGCGTGATGCTGTAATTCTTCGCATACTTCCGTTTCATCGGAATCGCGCGCAGCACCGCCTCCAGTACATTTTTCTGCAGCGCAATTTTTTCCACCTCGCCATCCGAGATTTTCGGTGAATCCAACACCGCCAACGCCACCAACTTCGTGGAATCGCGTATCAGGATCGACCGCTCCTCCTTGTTGCCGCGCATCGCCAGCGTGATACGGCCCCTGATGTCGAGCTTGGAAATCTTCTGCAGCGTGCTGTCGCGCCGTTCCTCGTGACCGGGACCCGGTTTCTTCTTGGCATGAGCAGCGGCTAAGGCTGCTCCGGCCTTTAACGCTGCAGCTGTCGCCAATCGCCCCGCCGCGATTTTAGCCGCCTCTGCACTTTCACTGGCCGTGGCCGCGGCGGCCTGCGGCTCTGCTTCCGCCGCCGCGCCGCCCACCTCATCGGGCGTCACTCCAATCGGCTGGAACGGCTTGTCTTTTTCGACGGCCAACTCCGCCGCATTCTCTTCCAGATACTTCGTGACTGCGCCTTCGACCACTTCGTCGGGTGGACCGGCCTCGGTCGCGTCCGCCTCGGCTGCCGGACTCGGTTCCATAGCGGCCAGCTTCTCTCCCATCGCGGACAGCTCATTGGGACGCAAATTGGCATTGGTTTGCAATGCCTGCAACAGCCGCGGAGCGCTCATCACTCGCGGGCTCGCCAGCAAAGCTTCTACGATCGAGCGCGATCCCGTCGCGGCAAGCCTGTCGAGCGCCTCTTCACTTACCGACGGATTCTCCGCCAGGGCCGGCAGCAGACAACTCCGCAGATTCTCCACAGAAACGAAATACCCCAGCACCTCCGCGCTGGTCTTTGGATCGGCAGCCGCCGCCACGCTGGCTTTCTCATCCCAACCGGCCAGCGTCAGACGCGCCCGCTCACCAAACAACTTGCTGTGCAGCGCCAGATAGACCAGGATCTCAATCGTCTCCTCGGGTGGCACCGAAAGGGCTCCGCGTGCCGCCGATTGCATCAGGTTCGATGGCACCTGCGAGTTGCGAATCATATCAAGCATTTGAGACATCATTCATCTCCCAGAACTCGCCGCGGCTTTCCTCTTCGCGAGCTTTTTCGCCAGCCTCTGCGTGACCTCTTTCGCGGACTCTTTCACGAACTGCTTCGACGTCCGCGGCTTCTTGCCCACCACCCGCTCCAATTCCGCGACTGCAATCCCGAGTTCGCGCGTAATTCGGTTCGGGTTCCGACGCCGGTATTCGTCGCTCAACGCGCGATAGTACCAGAGCGTGCCCTCTTTTTTCCCCGAGAACCGCGCCCAGATCGCTTCCCCATCCTTCCGGTAATCCGCCAGAATCGTGCGCACGTTGTGCAGCTTGTCAGACGCTGAAACCAGCCGCGTCTCGGCGTCGGCGTGCTTCACTTCCCGCAGATAGTCCTTCTTACGCTCCACCCACTCCGCCTTGGGCTCGCCGAACGAATCCGTGCACCCTTCAACGATCTTCGCCACCCGCCGACCAAACTGCTCGCGGATTTCGCGCAGCCGCGGCATCCCGCCGCAATCCTCTACCACATCATGCAGCAGCGCCGCGATCGCCAAGTCTTCATCGCCGCCCGCCTCCAGCACCAACCCCGCAACCGACATCAGATGCGACAGGTAAGGCACCGCCGTCTGCTTCCGCGTCTGTCCGTCGTGTTTCTCGGCGGCATAGCGGAAAGCCCGCTGCAGCCGGGCTCCAAGTTTCGGCGGCTTCAGCGCAATCTTATTTTTTCTAACCTTCACAGAGCTTTCTAACCTTCACAGAACCACAACCCTAAACCGATGTCACCCTGAGCGCAGCCAAGCCATTCGCGAAGCGAATGGATTGGCGGAGTCGAAGGACCCCTACACTTTCCCCGCGCCCGCTCCGCCGCAGGCAGTTCTGACCACGCCATCCAACCAGCATCCCCTAAGGCCAACCGGATACGTGAGCACCACCTGTGTTCTTACGCCTTCTTCTCCCCTCGCCGCATCCGCAGATAAGCCTGCATCAATGGCCGCAGATCGCCATCCAGCACGCGATCCACGTCGCCGATCTCCAGCTTCGTGCGGTGATCCTTGATCATGGTAAGGTTGCAACACATACGACCGGATCTGCGAACCGAAATCAATATCCAGCTTCGAATCCTCGATTTTCTTTGTGACCTCGCGCTTTTTCTCTAGTTCGAATTCGTACAGTTTCGAGCGCAGCATGCTCATCGCCTTCTCTTTATTCTTGTGCTGCGAGCGCTCATTCTGGCAATTAGCCACCAGCCCCGTCGGAATATGCGTGATCCGCACCGCCGAATCCGTCGTATTCACGTGCTGTCCACCCTTGCCGCTCGAGCGGTAAGTGTCAATCCGAATATCATCCGGCTTGATATTGACTTCAATGCTGTCGTCAATCTCGGGAGAAACATACACGCTGGCAAACGACGTATGCCGCCGCTTGGCCTGATCGAACGGCGAAATCCGCACCAAACGGTGCACTCCAATCTCGCTGGTCAAATAACCGAACGCGTACTGCCCAATCACCGAAAAGGTCGCGGACTTGATTCCAGCCTCTTCCCCGGGTTGGTAGTCGTACATCTCTGTCTTGAATCCCTGCCGCTCCGCCCACCTCAGATACATGCGCAACAGCATCTCCGCCCAGTCTTGCGACTCAGTTCCACCGGCCCCAGGATGAATGGTCATGATCGCATTCAGCCCGTCGTTCGGTCCTGAAAGCAGCGTCTCGGTTTCAACTCGATCCACCAGTTCGCGCAGAGAATCCAAATCGCGCTGTAAATCAGCCGCAACGTTCTCACCCTCGCCCGCCAGATCAAAATAAGTGGCGATGTCGTCGGTCCGGCGCGCCAGGTCGCCTTCCAGCGACAACAAACTTTCCAGGCGCTTCCGTTCGCGCATTACCTGCTGAGATTTTTCGGGATTCGACCACAAATTCGGATCCGATGCCTGCTTCTCGATTTCGGCAAACTGCTGGCGCAGTTTCCCGGCGTCAAAGATACTCCCGCAGGTCGTGAACCTTGGTCTTTAAGGAAGTGTATTGCTGTTCGAGTTCATCCAACATGATTTATCACTCGGCGAGTCCTACTCGCCTGGTCGTTAGTCGTTCGTCGTTCGCAAGCTCTTGCTAGCGACCAACGACCATCGACTAACGACTAACGACGCATTCTCACTGCTCGCGCTCATGAAACACAAATCGCGCCAGCAGCGCGCCTGCTGAAATTATCGCACACAGAAATGCGAACCAATCGCCATGCCGCGTGTAAAACGTGGTTCCCGAAATTAGCGTGTACGGAGCCGCCAGCGCAGTGCGGACCTTGCGCGGAGTCGCGGCCACGATTCGTCCGTAAGGATCGATCGATGCCGTCATCCCCGTATTCGTCCCGGCCAGCAGCCACCGGTCATTTTCAATCGCGCGCATTTGCGTCTGCTGCAGGTGCTGCGCCCATGCGCCGCTGTCGCCGTACCAACCGTCATTCGAGATGTTCAGCAACACCTGCGCGCCCTGCAGCGGTCCCTGCCGTACTTCGTCCGGAAAAATCGACTCATAGCAGATAAATGTTCCGAACCGCTCGCCTCCGGCCGCGAGTGGCGTGCGTGACGCGCCACGCTGAAACTCTCCCACTTCTTTGGTCAGCCCTCCGGCAAAACCGAATACCTGCGGAAACGGCAAATACTCGCCGAAGGGCACCAGATGCACTTTGTCGTACCGCCCAACCCACTCGCCCTGCGGATTCACCAGAGCAGCAGAATTGAAGATCTGCGAGCTTTCTCCGCTACCGCCGCCGCTATGCATGGCCGACGAGATTCCAATCGAGCCCGCCACCACCCAAGTCCCCGATTGCCGCGCCAACGCGCTCACCGCATCTCGAAACAGAGGATCGTTCGTGTAGAACGGCGAAGGCGACTCCGGCCACACGATCAAGTCGTAATACGGATCGCTCTTTTCTGCATCGGGCTTTTCCCCAGTGCGATGCAAGCTCAGCGCGGTCAAGTCTCGCAACGTGTCCTGAAAATATGTTCTTGTCCACATCGCGCCCTCGAGGATCGGAATATTCGGCTGCACCAGCAGCGCGCTGCGGTCCGTCAAGAACGCGGGAGGCGCCAAGAGTTGCCCCGCCTGCAGGATCACCGCCGCCGCACACGCCGCCCCCAGCAACCATTTCCGCCGCTGGTTTCCTCCTTCGCGCGGAGCCAGGAACGCTGCCGCGAACACGCTATTCACCAGCGCGGTCTCAAACGAGAGCCCATAGACGCCGGTGAGCGTCGTAATCCGCGTGAGCCCAAAATTCGCGGTCTGCGAATACCCCAGCAGCTCCCACGGAAACGCGGTAATCCGTGTGCGCGCAAGTTCGACCGCGACCCACAGAAACGGAGCCGCCGCCAGAGCGCGCCGGATTGACGCTCCCGAGGCAACCGGCTTCGGTCCCGCGATCTTCGATCCAACTTGCTTCGATCCGGCAACCAAGGCCAGCAGCAGCCCGAACATCCCGTGATACAGCCCCACATACATGCAGAACAAGATCAGCGCCAGCACGGCCACCGGAACCGGCAGCCCGCCGTAGCGGTGCATGGTGTCAAAAATCCAATAGCAGGTCCCGGCAAACCAGAGCATGCCGCACACGTAGCCCAGCACGAACCCCTGCCACGGCGTCGCGGACAACAGCCGCGCCTGACCATCTAATTGCAGAGTCTCCGGGGAGCGCGCCCGTAGAATCGCCACCAGCAGTGGCGCCACCGCAATCCACGAGAACCAGTACATCCCCGGCAGCGGAAAGATCACAACCTGCAGGACCGCCGACAGCAGCGTCAGCGCCCACGCACTTCGGTGAATTCTAAGCACTCATCAGAATAGCAAAGACGCTCACGGTGAGCTTCGCGCTACGTTCGGGCAACCGGTTCGCTCGTAGCTCGCGGCTCGTAGCTCGAAGCGCGATCTCAATAAATCTAGCGCCGAATACCGCGCCAATCAGATAACATAGCCTGTCATGCGTATCAGCGTTGTACTCATAAAAATTCTGGAATACATGTTTGTCGCCGGATGGGCCGGAACCGTCATTGTGCTGCTGCTGACCGGCTGGGAAGACGTCGGAACCTTATTGGATAGGAAGGACGAAAACAGCCGCTAGGGCCCCCGCTGCATGTCGTCAACCTCAAATTCACCAACCGGCAACAACCGGGTTCGCATTGTTGTTGCGACCTCGGTGATGCTCACCTTCATTTCCTACTGGCGGGCTGCCGCCGTCATTCTCAACGATCTAGGCTCGTCCGCCTTCTACGCCGGCGGCATAGCAGAACAGGCCATTGGCAAGAGCGCCCCATGGTTTGTTCTGGGCGTCATGCTGTTCGCATTCGCGGTGCGCGCTGTCTACGTGGAAAGCTGCTCGATGTTCGTGCGCGGCGGCGTCTATCGCGTCGTCAAAGAAGCCCTCGGCGGCACCCTCGCCAAGCTCAGCGTCTCGGCCCTGATGTTCGATTACATATTGACCGGGCCCGTCTCCGGCGTTTCCGCGGGACAATACATCGCCGGCCTGATCAACGACACCATCAGCATCGCCGACGCCCACGGCTTGATTCCCTCCGCCGTTCATCACCTGTTCAACGGCACGCTGCAGGTCGGCGTCAACGCCACCGCGGTCGTGTTTGCCATCGCCGTCACGCTTTATTTCTGGTGGCAGAACATCAAGGGCATCGAGGAGTCCAGCGAAAAGGCCCTCTGGGTCATGCAGATCACGACCGTCATGGTAGTGATGCTGCTGGGCTGGTCTCTGTTCACCCTGCTCAAGGTCGGCGGCCACCTGCCGCCCTTCCCCACCCTCGCCAACATCCACTACAGCGAAGAATCGCTCGGCTTCTGGAAGCACAGCAAGTTGCCGCACATGTTTGGCATTCTCGGGCTGATCATCGGCTTCGGCCACTCCGTGCTGGCCATGAGCGGCGAAGAATCCCTGGCGCAGGTCTATCGTGAACTGGCGCATCCGAAGCTGAAGAACCTCAAGCGCACCGCCATCGTCATCGGCGTTTACAGCTTCGTCTTCACCGGCCTCGTCTCCTTGCTGGCGGTCATGCTCATCCCCGACAACGTCCGCATGAAGGTTTACAGCGACAACCTCATCGCCGGACTCGCCATGAACATGGTCGGTCCACAAGTTCTGCGCCTCGCCTTCCGCGCTTTCGTCGTGGTCGTCGGATTCCTGATTCTGTCGGGCGCGGTAAACACCGCCATCGTCGGGTCGAATGGCGTCCTCAACCGCGTCTCCGAGGATGGCGTGCTCGCCGACTGGTTCCGACGTCCGCACAAGAAGTACGGAACCACCTACCGCATCATCAACCTCATCGTCGGCCTGCAGCTCTTCACCATCATCGTCAGTTGGGGCAACATTTACACCCTTGGTGAAGCGTACGCCTTTGGCGTGGTCTGGAGCTTCGTCTTCAAAACCGTCTCCATGCTGGTTCTGCGCTACCGCTACAAGGGTGAGCGCAACTGGAAAGTGCCGCCCAATTTTCACATCTTTGGCGTCGAGATCCCGATCGGGCTGGCTTCGGTCGGCATGGTTCTGCTTTCCACCGCGATCGTGAATCTCTTCACCAAGTCGGTAGCCACGGTGAGCGGCCTGATTTTCTCGATCGTCTTTTTCGCGATCTTCACCTTCTCCGAAAAGGTGAACCGCCGCAAACACGCCCACAACGCGGCGCAGATGAAGGAACAGTTCCAGTTACAGCAAGCGGAAAGCGTCGAGCGTGAAACTGTCGGCATCCGCGCCGGCAACGTGCTCGTCCCGGTTCGCGACTACAACACGCTGAACCACCTCAAGTGGGTGCTCGATCGCACCGACACCCATGAACATGACGTAGTGGTTATGACCGCCCGCATCAGCCAGTTCGGGAGCGCCGCTTACGGTCTTTCCACCGAGCAGATCTTCAGCGACTACGAGCAGACCCTGTTCACTCGCGCCGTCTCCGTCGCCGAAAGTTTTGGCAAGAGAATTTCGCTACTGGTTGTCCCAGCTCGCGACCCCTGGTCGGCCATTGCACAGACCGCCCACAATCTGGAGTCCTCCACCGTCGTCAGCGGCCTCTCCAGTAAAATGACCACCGCCGAGCAGGCCTTCGCCCTGGGCAGTGCCTGGGAAGCCATACCCGAACCCAAACGGCAGTTTGTCTTGCAGATCGTTCAGCTCGACGGCATCGTCGATACCTTCCGCATCGGTCCACACACGCCCACCATGAAGAACGAGGACGTCGTCCTGCTTCATCGCTTGTGGCTGAATCTCACCCGGGAACCGGGTTTGGAAAACGTACACCACCACGACATCCTGACCGAGGCCCTCACTCGCTTCGCCCACGACTACGGCGCGCACGACCGCGAAGACATCGTCAAGCGCTTGCTCAGCCACAGCACCGATGGCGACCCGCTGCCCGTCCGCCGCATCGCCGATCAGGTGGACACGGTCCAGCCCCGGCCGGCCCGTACCGACCGCGATGATTCACATCCTGATGCCGACCCATCCGGAACCCCATCCGGATCAAAGCCCACCGGCTCCGAATAGTCTTTCATGCAAAAAAACATCGCGGCGAGCGTTCAATGTAAAGTTATCCCGGGTAGTGGCCCCAGTTTCGATTTGTTTTGCAAGGGCACGACTTCACACCGTGCGGAAAAACTCGCTGTTGCACTTGATTTTGGGTGGCGCAGCGGTTTACCGCTGCGATAACTAGCCGATTTTTATCGACGGCTTTAGCCGCAGGGGGAATGCGTCTTCCAAACTAAGCCACTACGCGCGATCGACGCGGCCAGTTGCGCTCGCCCGGTTTGCTCGTAGCTCGCGGCTCGTAGCTCGAAGCCAAGCTACCCGATCACTTCACTTTCGGCGAATCCAGATCCGCGGCCTTCTGATCGTCCGCATGAATCGCGCCATCGTCTTCCGCATAGAACGAGCGGTGTTCGCTGTTCATGTGGTTCGGCGTCATGGTGAGCACAAAGCCATCCTTATCATCTCTGCCTTTACGAGGACTGAAGCTGGCCGTGTAATCCCCGCGGTCGGTGGTTTGTGACATGCGCTTGGTGAACGATGCCGTCCCCGCCAGCGCGGCCAACGAATCCGCGTACTTGTCATGGCGCTTCTTGTATTCACGCTGCGCCCGCAGCACCACCCGCATGTAGCCGAGCGCCAGCGCTTCCGATTTCGAGCGCGCCGGATCGCCCGCATACTGCGGCTGATACGTTTCTGAAGCCGGCGCCGCCGTCTGCGCTGGCGTTGACGATGGCGCGGTCGTTTGTGTCGATGACTGTGTGGACGTCTGATTTGACGACTGCGTTGTCGTCTGCCCTGACGTCTGCGCTGCCCCTTGCGTCCGCGCCTGCGCCAGCACAAGTCCCGCCCCCATCACGCCGCCCAGCGCCAGAATCCCTGCCCAATGCCGCATCTGCCTTCTTTTCACTGCCAGACCCTCCTCTAGTGCCTAACTTTGGGGGTTACCCCCGTAATTTGTCTCGATCACCAATCATTCCAATTCTTTGCTGCTTCAGGCAAGCTTAAACAGGATGCAATCCTAACAGGGAAACCTTGATGAAAGCTGCCGTCGCCAGAAAGCCGTTAATACGTGTCGCCGTAGTGGAAAGCGATCCACTGCGATTTGTCGGATTCAGAGCCCTCTTTGATACCGAACTTGATCTGGAACTGGTCTCCGCCTCGCTGGCCGACCTGGGCCAGTTACAGGCCATCGATCTGGTCCTCCTCGGGAACCGCGGCGGCCAGAACCTGTACGACATTATGGCCAGCATGAAAGCTGTGCGGCCCGACCTCCGCATCATCGTGACCGGCTCCGGCATGGACGATGAAAGTGTTCTCAAAGCCATCGCCGCCGGCGCCAAAGGCTACGTCGACGAAGCCGCCTCACCGGCTGAGTTTATTCAAGCTCTTCGCGTCGTCAATCAGGGTTCGGTGTGGGCTCCACGCCGCGTGCTCTCG
>Ga0116218_1001216_pt1 | contig 16636 bp, 16 predicted proteins | sample Sb_taG_2_FD_88966 | JGI IMG/M metagenome (GOLD analysis project Ga0116218, IMG submission 88966) | Peat soil microbial communities from Weissenstadt, Germany - Sb_50d_5_LS metaG | ecosystem: Environmental > Terrestrial > Soil > Wetlands > Peat | place: Germany: Weissenstadt | collected 2010-09-21 | reverse complement strand
TTCCCGTTTGTTCTTCTTCGCTTTCATGCTTTTGCCTCTCTTCTGGCCTTTTTCCCTCTATTCTACCATCTCCCTCCTTCGTGCAAAAAAATGAAACGCACCCAACGAATTTGGGTACGTTTCATTTTTTTGCACAGCTCTACCATTGTGAGCGTGGCGGCATTAACTCATCCAAATCTTTCTGCGCACGATAAACTCATCCTATGCAAAAAAATGAAACGCACCCAACGAATTTTTGCATCAGTATATCATGCGCTAATCTTCCACAAAACACACCCTCTCCAAGAATACATATATGAGAACTCTTGTTCTATGATACTTATAGAAGTAACTTGATCATCCGGCTAAAAAGCTGGCAAAGAAAGAGACATTATCACATGCTCCGAGACGTAATGAAGGAGACGTGGGCTTCTCAAAAAACTGCACTGGAAGGTCATGAAGAGGAACTCCCACAGCGATTACAAATGGCATTCATGCAAGGAATTCATCAAGCTCACAAAGAAATACTGCAAGAACTCCGGCAAACACTTGCGAAAATCGTGCGTTTGCGTTTCCCCAACATAGTGCGCCTGGCAAAAAAACAGACCTCTGCTATTGATGATTCAGCAATATTGCGAGACTTGATCGTCAAAATGAGTATTGCGCAGACATCGGAAGAAGCTGTCGTATACCTGCTCGAAGTCGACGAAGATGAGGACGAAGAAGATTGAGAGAAATGTGGTAGCACTCTTCAGGAGTGCCAGACATCGCTATTCTCCTAGTAGAATCTTCAAATCTGAAGCGAGTTGGCTGGAAGAGAAGCTGTTATCAAGCAATGCTCGCTCATTACCTTGCATGTCGAAAATGTAAATAGCTGAAGAGTGGTTAACAACTCCACTGCTGGTAGCTCCGCCTGTACCATTGCGCAAACTAAACACAGCTATTATTAACGCGACCAGCAACGCAAGACTTATAACTGATAAACGAGAGGCTAAACGCCAGCTCATGGTCATTAACTTTCCTTCACGTTTCTCCAACACTTGATGCTCGAAGGGGCTGTCAGCATTGTTTTAATGTACTACCCTGTCGATTACCATAGCCGCAAAAATTAAGGCAAGGTAACAGTTAGAATACCAGAAAAGAGTACGCGCCCACTTTTTCGATTGATCGCGTATGAGACGTATTGCCATATATATTAGAATGCCTCCGAGTACGAGCGCAACCAGCAGGTAAAAGTAGCCCATAGCATGCATTGCGAAAAGAATCATGGTTACTGCCAGAAGCAATAATGAGTAGAGCAAAATCTGCTTGCGTGTCTCTCGCTCGCCCATAACTACTGGCAGCATTGGTATGCTGGCTTTCTCATAATCTTTCTGAATCAGTAGTGAAAGAGCCCAGAAATGTGGGGGTGTCCAGTAAAAGATGATTGCAAAGAGCCAGATGGCTGGAAGTGTCAGTGAATTTGTTACAGCTGCCCAGCCAACCAGTACGGGAACAGCTCCAGCTGCCCCGCCGATCACAATATTTTGCGCGGAAGAACGCTTCAGCCACATCGTATAAATAAAAATGTAGAACAGTATAGCTGAACAGGCCAGGAGCGCGCTGAGCAAGTTGACAAAGAACGTCAGAATGAGAAATGAGCCGATCCCCAAAGCGATGCCAAAGACCAGTGCCTGAGTGGGTTGTACCCTACCAGAAGGCAATGACCTGCGTTGAGTACGTCCCATAATCTGATCTATATCGCGATCAATATAGCAGTTAATACAATTTGCACTACCAGCGGCCATGGCGCCACCCAGCAAAGTAGCGAAAACAAGTCCAAGCGGTGGCAATCCCTGATGAGCTATCGCCATCGCAGCTACCGTCGTACCAAGCAGTAGAACGGTCACATGCGGTTTCATAAGATCAATATAACTGGAAATTGTCTGCTGGATTGGGCCTGCTGGCTTCTTCTCTTCTACTAGCTCTTCCAACTCTGCTCCTTGAGGAGCTGCTCTCAATTGACGTGCTGCAAGTACAGCCAACAGTACCAGGCTGCCCCATACTGCTGTGGCAAGAGCTAGATGCAATCCGGCCACAAAGTCAGGTCTCTCCATGAGGACAACCAGGCCACCAACGATGGCCTGTGCTACGAAAAGGATGCCAGCTACAAGCGCAACCTTTGCCTGACCAGGTGCAACATTTCTCCTGCGCCATGCTGATATCAATGTCCAGATGAGTACGAGTCCTACAAACGTGGCTACCAGGCGATGAAAAATATTGATATCTGACAGATTATACTGTACAGCCCATTGTGGTGCGTTCCCGCAAAGAGGCCAACCTGGACAAGCTAGTGTCGCTCCGCTTCCTACCACATAAGAACCGCTAAGCATCAATCCATAGACCAATATTGCGTTGGTTATAGCAAGGCGTACAAATTTACGAGTCTTAGCTGGATGTTCTTTACCTGGTTTTGCCTTCCCTGACATTACAGCTACAGTAATCACCATTGCAAAAATTGCAAGCGCTGTCCCAAGGTGTGCCGCGATGATTGTTGGTGGTAGTTTCCATAGAACGGTGAGGCCACCAAGCACAATCTGAATCACCAGGAAGCATGGTGCCAACAGAGCAGGTATCAAGACCTGTCGCTCTTTACGTGCCCAGATCAAAGAACTAATCGCCAGTGAAATTATGAGGATGCTGACAATGGAAGCAGTATAACGGTGAAATTGCTCAAGCAGCACATGATAATCAAGCGCGATAAAAATATCACCGTGACACAACGGCCAGTCAGGACAGCTCAAGCCGGAGTCAGAGACACGTACTGTGCCTCCGAGTGCAATCAGAAAATAGGTTAATCCGACCGTCACCCATGCAATGCGACGTACTATTTTCATAGGAGCTACTATCCTTTGTGATAGAGAGTATAAGACTCATCGAACTCGACTTGCGGAGGCCCCGCGTTTTGTATGCCGGGAGGAAGCAATTCCTCCTGTTTCAAGCCGGGAGATGTGGGCATCGGTGCCTGAGCCACTAATCGCGTTTTCCATCGTAACAGCTTGATGGGCTGGCAATCCGTGATGTTCGCCGCTTGCGTCAGTCGCCTGTTCGTCTGAGGGTCGTGCAGACTCACCTTGCCATCCATGGTCCCCCCAATGGTTGCCTTTCCCCATTTCGGATGCTTCACCAGCGTGCCGCGTTTGATCCCTTGAGAGAGGGTTCCACCATAGGGTTTGCGCCTGCCCCCTTTCTCTGGCTGGAATCGGTGCAATTGCCGGCGATGCCAGCAGAGCGGAGCCACGCACACCAGCCGCACATTATCGGGGCAAGCCCTCCCGCCAACCGCGCTCGCTGCCAGCACCCAGGCACCCAGGCAGTGCGCTTCCCAGACCTCAGCTAACTTCTTGCTCGTTTTCTTCAGGCCCAACTGATCCCGCATCGCCTTGGTCTCGTAGCCCTGTTTGGTTTGAACAGCAGCCAGCTGCGAGAGTTCCGCGTAGAACCACTGTTTGCCTACTTCCAGTGGAGAAAAGCGTTGATCCCATCGCCGTTTTCCCTGGCTGCGAGCCTTGATGTCCTCGACCACGAAGAGACTCACAGGGAAGAGCTGGCAGAGCAAGCGAGCCAGGCGAAGTTTCCACTCCCAGCGTGCTCTGGTGGACGGCGGCAGTCTTTTCTTGCTCTGCTTGCGGTTGTGACGGGGCTTGCGGCAAGGCGTCTTCCGAGAGCGGCGGCTGCGGCGCATCTGGGTACTGGCTCGCTCTGCCTCCTTGACGCCGTCCCTGGCTTCGGCCTGGATATTCAGGTAGGTATGCGATGCCGAGAGCACGCTATAGCCCTCACGCTTGCTGCCAGGATCAATCCCCACGGCAACAGGTTGGACTTCCCTCGCTGCTGGCTCGGCATTGAGCCGGACGCAGAACAGGCCACCTTTCCAAAATGCCGTGGCCTTGCCGCTTTTGATCCAGCGGCGAGCCCGTGATGGCGTGGTGGGCATCAACGGACGTTGTTTGCGGTCGATGACCGGGACAAACATGTGCGGTAAGCCTCTTTCGAGTAAAATGGTCCCTTCGCTGCTGATCGCCGAAGCGGAGCGAGATTAGGGAGGCGTCTCGCTCGTTCTGTGGGCTGCCACGCCCAGGTGATTCAGCTTCCTTCTACCGCCCATTTCTGAGCTTGGGTAAGCTAGTCTCGCAGTTCCCCTCGCTGGTTCTCCGATGGCAGGTCGGATCGCTTCGCAAGCCCCCGTTTCTCTGCGGGGGTGCTTGACTCTATTGTCAAGGACAATCCTGATACCATCCTTGCAAAGTAGAATGTGTGCCTTACAAGTAACTGAATACTGACACTCCCCGGTTTAAGGACGCGGGGATTCCTGGTTCCGCGAAGCGCCTTGCTCCGGTCTCCTTGCGGATGCCGGAGTAGCGGACGCTTCTCCCCAGGAGTTTCCCTCCGGAGCGGGGAGTCCAGACTGCCCGCCGATACCTGCAAGCGCACTGATCAGGACTTTATTGGAAGCGTTCTGGTCAAGATCCAGCACCAACCCACAGCAGGGGCAGATATGCGTTCGCCCTCTTGCGGGCGAAATCCCCACGCTGCCGCTGCACTTTCAGATACTCCTTCGCCAGCCGCTTGCGAGCCTTGACGCGGGAATCCATCTACAGGTGCAAGCACTTGTTCCCGATAAACTGCACAAACTGAATAGCCTCCTTGATAGCGGCTTTCTGTATGGTGCTTATGTCCAGCTTGTACTCGTAGATCAAAATCGACTCGCCGTTCCCGTTTTCTTGATCTTTGGAGATATTCTTTTTCTCCGCCCCAAAAGCGGGAAGCCTTACATTCCCCACGGTTCAGACGGGGCATTCAGGCGATCTAAGGTGTACATACCTTGTAGCCGCTCTTGACCCTTGCTATAGTATGTAACTGAAGGCATGTTCATGCGAAAGGTCAGCACAATGGTAGACATTGGACTCGATTTCTGGCTCACCCAGTGGAATCTGGAACCATCGATACTCATAGGGACAGTTCTCATTACAGGGCTATATCTTTATGCAATAGGTCCATTTAGAAAACGTCATTTCCCGGATGAGCCAATTATGGCGGTTCAGACTATTGCTTTTCTCTCGGGAATGCTGATCATGTTGCTGGTTCTCGTTTCTCCATTAGATGAACTTGGCGATTCTTACTTATTTAGCGCGCATATGCTACAACATCTGTGCCTGACAATCATTGGTCCACCATTGTTGTTGCTCGGGACGCCTGAATGGATGGTGAAACCAGCGTTAAGCAACAAAATGATATTTAAAGTAGCAAAAGTATTGACGTATCCTGTTGTTGCTTTCGTCCTCTTTAACGTTGACTTCTGGCTCTGGCATGCGCCGCCTCTTTACAATGCAACGCTTGAGAATCAAACAATCCACATACTGGAACACCTGACGTTTATTTTCTTTGGTTTATGCTATTGGTGGCCAATCTTTAGCCCGTCAAAAGACTTACCACGTCTGCGCATCGGAGGGCAGATACTCTATCTTTTCTTGAGTGGTATGCCTTCAGTTTTACTTGGAGCAGGTTTGACATTCAGTCCTCCACTTTATGCTCCATATATCGCCGCGCCACGTATATGGGGTATCTCTGCAGCCACGGATCAACAATTGGGGGGACTCATTATGTGGGTACCGGTTAGCATTTTTTACATCGTTATCATGAGTGTGCTCTTCATTCGCTGGATGCTGCAACAAGAAGCAACACAGCAGGCCAAAGAGAGAGAACTATACGAGCAGCAAGATTCTCAGGGTCAAGCAGAAGTCGTATAGAACTCTATCAATTTCATAATGTTCCCAATGTAAGGCTCTATGATGCATAAAGAACGCATGTTATAATGCGCCTGTACATTTCCACTTTCTTGGGCCAGTACGAGAAGAGGAAAATGGGAGATCAGTATTTCACAACTGTTGGGAAGGCGCGTCAACATGCTCATTACACGTATCGAGTTAGAGAACATTAAGAGTTATCGCAATGTCACTGTAGATTTTCGGCGTGGTACAACTGCTATCCATGGCCCTAATGGTGCCGGTAAGACGACTCTGGTCGAAGCAATCGGTTTTGCGCTCTTCGATCATCTTGCGTATAACCAGTCACAATTTGTGCGTGAAGGCGAAAAATATGGGCGAGTTGTTGTTCATCTCATCGGAAGTGATGACCGTCCCTACGAAGTCGAAAGGCGTTGTGGAGCAGGCGCGAAATGGGTCGTATTTGACCGCGAAGCAGACCTACGCGTCGAACAACGCACCGATGTGCTGGATAAGCTCCACGAGCTATTTGGCATCGATCGAGAACGACCACTCGATGTGCTTTTCCGTGATGCTTTAGGCGTACCTCAGGGAACCTTTACCTCTATTTTTCTGGAAACTGCCAGTAAACGCAAACAGACATTTGATGCTCTGCTCCAAATCGAAGATTACAAGACTGCTGCCGATTACCTGTTAGATACCTCGAAGGTATATCAGGAGCAGATTCAAACACAAAAAAGTGAAATCCAACGCCTTGAAATTGAAACACGCGATCTGGAAGAATGGCGAGCAAACCTGAAAAGTTCACGCCTGGAAGATCAGCAGAAAAAAGAGCGAAATGTGCAATGGACACAGCGATTGGCAGTATGCAAAGAACGTGCTGAATTGCTAAAACGACAACGTGACCATCTCAACCAATGCCAGTCGCAGCTCTACCAAAATAGAACAATACATAATGCCTCTCAAGAGCTTCTAACGAACAGCCAGAAGCAGGTAAACGAAGCTCGCTCTGCTCAGCAAGCGATACAGGAGAGCCAGTCAGATTACGAACGCTATGTGCATGCAACAGAAACTTTAAAGCAACTCCGTGCTGATGAACAGCAACGCAATAGATTGCGACAACAACTATCAAGTTTACATGCAACCTTAGCGACGCACACGGCAAATATTAGGAATCTGAAAGGGAGGCTTGAAGATGTAGCCGTTGCTCATCAACGACTGGTGGAGTTATTGCCATTGGTCGAACAGCAGCATGAGTTAGAAAAGCGAAGAGATGCTCTGGCACGCCAGGTTACTCAATATGAAGGGGTAATGAAGGAAATTCAACATCTTCAGCTACAAGGTGCAAAATTCATACAGCAGCAGAAAGATATTCGGCAGCGAATAGACGCTATTGAACCCCTTAAATCTTTAGCTGGACTCCTGACAGCGCGTGTCGAGAGATTAGCGCAGTTACAATCTAGAACTAGTGAGCGAAGTACAAAGCGATTGCAATTTGAGGAGAAACGCAAGCAATTACAAGAAAAATATACTGAGCGCGAAGATATCGCAAGCTACTTGCGTAAAGCTGAAGATGCGATTGCCAAAATTGAGGAACATCGTCAGGAGGCTGAGGAACTACCACTATTACAAATTCAATATGAGCAACTCTCTGCCCAACGACATCGTCTGGAGGGAAATATTGAGGGTTATGAGAGATCGCGTAAGCTTTCCGCGGGTGGTCAATGCCCCCTGCTGCATCAACCCTGCTTAAACATCAAACAAGATGGAATCGTCAGTTTGGAGTCATACTTTGATGGGAGACTCACTCAAGAGCATGCACAGCGTGCCGAACTCAATCATCAACTTGGTGCAGTTGGTGAGCGTATGTCTCGTGTTAAGAAATATGCAGATGGGCTCAGTAATTTGGGCCAGTATATTGAGAGGCGCGATAATCATGTAGAACGCTTACAAGGGGTAGGGCTTGATATGAAGCGTTTGGAGCGTGAAATTGAGGAAATTGGGTATGAACTGGAAGAACTTAAGTTCCTGGATGAGCAAATAGTTCAAGCCAGATCTGAGCGCGATGAAAGTGAAAGAGCAGATCTGCAGGTTCGCGAACTGGATGGTTTGCGTAAGCAAATGCAGCACTTGCAAGCACAGGTTGAGCAGGGTGCAATCGATTTGCTGCAGCGCCAACAACAGGCTGACGAGTTGTCTAAGAGCGAAGACGAACTGAAAGATGTCAATCAACAATTAATTGTGCTCAATGACCCTCGCTCGCAGAGTAAAACACAACAAAATATTATTCAGAAAGAAACTACGTATCAGCAACAAATGCAAGTTGAGCAGCAAAAAGCTCAGGAGGTCGAAGAGCAGGTACGACAATTGGAACAGCAATTAAGCCATTATACTGACCTCGATGCACTTATTGGCCAGCAGGAATCAATACAACAACAATGTGGATCGAGCTACTCGACGTATTTAAAAAATATTGATACGGCAAAACTACTTCCTGAACGTATGCAAGTATTCAACCAGGCACTTCAAAAAGCAGAGCAAGCAAAACAAGCGTTGAGCGTTGCCGAGGAAGTTTACCATAGGGCGCAGGAAATGTTCAATGAGCAGGAACTGGGTGAGCTTGAGCATGAAATCAACAAGCTTACAGGTGAATTAGCCGGGTTGGCTGCGGAAATGCAAAATCTCCAGGCGGAAATCAACGAATGTGAGCAAAAGATAGAACATGCGGAGCTATTGCTTATCAAGTTGAGAGAGGCCGAAGAGGAAAAACGCACGCTTGAAGAACTGCACAAGATGTTAGAGCAGTTTCGCAAATTAATCAAAGAAGCCGCTCCACATGTATTGAAAGCTATGATGAATGATATCTCAATTGAAGCCGATCGCATCTTTGGCGAAATTATGGGAGATCGCAGCGCACAACTTTCCTGGCAAAATGATTACGAAATTATCTTGCATCGCCAGGGAGTCGATCGCACGTTTGCCCAATTAAGTGGAGGTGAGCAAATGAGTGCTGCACTCTCAGTGCGCCTGGCGCTACTCAAAAAGCTCTCTACATTGAATCTCGCGTTCTTTGACGAGCCGACTCAAAATATGGATGAACTGCGTCGCACAAACCTGGCGGAGCAAATTCGACGAGTGCGTGGTTTCGATCAATTGTTTGTAATCAGCCACGATGATACCTTTGAGCAAGGGCTTGATAGTCTCATTCGATTGCGCAAAATGGATAACAAGACCTCTATTATGGCAGAGGATGATGGAATGATCGCGGAAGAGCAGGTACATGTCCATGCTTCATAAAGGCAAACTTCAGGCTGCTTTGAACCTTAAGCGAGGGCAATTCGACGCTTTTGATGATTCGTTTAGCGATCAACTGAATGCGTATCGCCATGCTCTCGAAACGCTGTATACCCGCTATCCTTCAAGTGCGCATCTAGAGCATAGGCTCCCACCTGACGGTATTGGCATGCCTCCGGCGGGTGCGCGCCCCACAATGGAATACGATCGCTGGTTGGTTCATGCGGCGCAGAGCGATTTTCACAGCCCAAAAATTTCTTTTGGTAGTGAGTTTGAAAACCATGAACAAGCTCGCCAATGGGCCGAATGTATTGAAGGCATAACGACAATAGCAGTTGATGGAAGCCAGCTCCAACCATGGCGCGATGCCTCGATCCCCGTGGCCTTGATTCAGGTAGGCCTGTTTGCTAATCCCCACGCTCAGGGACGTCCATACACGAAAGATGTACGCTTAGAGGTGCTTTCCCCTGATGAGATCATGGAAGAATCTCTCACTGAGAACAAAAATCCCGATAGCTATCCCTATTCAGAAATGCTGGTGACGCTTCGTCGCTATATGTTAGAAATAGAGACGCTCTGTAACCAGATGGAACAACATGGTCAGAGTCGACGTGATGGCGATCCATCTCACAGCCCAATAGTCTTTTTCGATGGTTCGCTCGTGGTTTCGTTCGCCTTGACCATGCCAAGTCCGTACAGGGAACGCTATATTACTTCGGCCATCTCGCTCTTACAAACCTCAGAGCAACAAAGGGTGCCACTCATTGGCTACATAGACACGAGCTACGCACGCGATATGATTACGATGCTTCGACGTCTAGATGCTATGGAACGTCAGCCAGTTCTTCGTGAGACAAAAAATATCCATGATGCGTTGTTGTGGCAGGGTCAATTACGCTGGGGGGACCGCACTCCTGCAATGATCTGCGCTCGCGGTGACATCCTGGAAAGTTATGGTTCCTATCGCGAACATGTAGCTTTCTGTTATGTACAGACAACTTCAACGCGTCCACCTGTACGCCTGGAGTTTCCCCGTTGGATGCTGGATGAGGGAATACTTGAACCTGTCCTTGATGTAGTACGCGCTGAAGTGATTGCCGGACAGGGCTACCCCTATGCGATAGAATCTGCTGATGCTGTAGCTGTAATAAACATGCAAGATCGAGCCGAGTTTTATGGTTTATTCCAGAATTTTATGGAGAGGAAGGGATTAAAGTTTACCTTTTCAGCGAAGTCGGTGAGCAAGAGTAGGAGAAGGTGATACTGGAATTGAATTTACCACCTTTACTATTATCTCCCTTGCGTTGGCTTGAACAAGACAGACCCGATTTTTACCACAAGTATGCTGCGCCTTTGCTTGCTCGCCTCGAGATCTAAGACAAAACGCTTGATTGGAAGCTATTTAGTGCTCTAATTGAGTGACTCGTCTAAAACATTTATTTGCCTGTTGATGATATTTGTTTCAACCGCTTTACTAAACGATTTGCGGTAATACCAGATATGCACAAGCACTGCTATGAAGAACACCGCTCCCGCAATGATGGCTCCCCAGGCGACAGAAAGTGGTACCTCAGTGATGAAGAATACCGCTCCAGCGATACAAAGGCTGCCAATGGCAGCATTTATGAATGCGATCATGAAAGTCACATTGCCAATACGTTCGCCCTTAGGCATTGTTTTTAGCCGCCAGCGAAAAGCTCTCTCAATCGTGGGCATCTGCTGTTTAAATTGTTCTATATAGTACTCCTTAATCACATTCATGGTAATGAGACTCTCTTTATGTGCCTGGCGCAGGCGAATGAGAGTAACAAAAAAGCTGACACTGATAAGAGCGCCAATGATCAATAAAATAGTGACTAAGGATAGCGGTATGTTGCTGTGTGTACTCCCACTGAATTGATAGATTGCAATCAACACGGTTGCAAGAAAACCGAGCAACAGGTAGTAAAAATTAGAGATACGCGCTCGATCCTCCATCGCTTGATAAGCGGTGACGCTAACATAGTTAAACTCCTCGAGTAGCATATTCTCCATTTTGAGTGATGTATCAAATTTTCTTTCCGAACCGGTTGCTTGTTGTGTTGAGTCGTTATCCTGATAGGATGTGGGTCGCTCAAAGGGCATGTTTGTAGCATCTCGGGCCATCGAAATTCCCTCCTGTAGTTTATATTCTTCAAAATGAAGCAGGTTTGTCTTCTCGCGCATTCCAGACTGATGAATATTTCCTTGCTGAGTATAGCATATTTTGTACGGGATTCAAATGCAGTTACTAATTCAAATTTATCATTATAGTAGTATGAATCTCTCGTATCCTGTGTGGGAACTAAATCACAAGAGTAATATACCTGTGACGAGAGCGAAGAAAGCTGTTCAGAGTATCCAGGGTGTAAAGTTCATTTTTCCCTCTCCAATTTTCTGCGAAGCCACATTATACCAATAATAGTTTTAGCATCCATTATTTCACCGGCATCCACCGCTCTCCAAAGTTCGGGTAGCGCAACCTCAACAAGTTGAATATCTTCGCCTTCTGAGGCCAGGCCGCCTCCGGCAGCGATTCTATCAGAATTGCCTACCTCAGCATAATAGATAGTAATTCGCTCGGAACTACCCCCGGGTGATGGGTACATAGTTGTAATATGAGTCAGTTCACCTACTCTGAAGCCTATTTCCTCCATGATTTCTCGTCTCATAGCCTCTTCTGGAGTCTCAAGGGTATCCACGATGCCTGCCACGATCTCCTGCATCCACCCAGGTCCTTTCTCATATGTGGGATATCTGAACTGGTTGATCAAAATGACCTTTTGCGAGTCTCTATTAAAGATGATTGCTGTTACTGCATCTCCTCGTTCGAAGACGAGACGACGAACCGGTTCGCTCATTTTCCCGTCAAATCGTAAGTAACGAAGAATAGCCTCCTCGATTTTAAAAAAATCATTAAAAATGAGTCTCTTACTCTTAATTTCTACTTTGTTCATCGCTTATTTCCTCGCTCCAAGTGATACTGCATTATGCATGTTACTATACAGCAATCATAATGTTATGTCCAAGAGTTTCCTGCTTCAAAAGAGAAGAAAGTTGTATTGAACTCATTCGTACAGGCGAAGGGGTCTACCATAATTTCATATGATATACTTTCCTCAGAAACACGTTTTTATATCATCGTTTAACCTAGAGAAAAATTAGTATGTCTCGCTCAACGAATTACACTCTCACCTGCCCATGTGGTGAAGTGTTTAGCAGTCCAGTTTATGAATACGTCAACGTTTCTACAGAACCGCAGTTGCAATATACTGTATTGGCTGGTTTATTGAATGTTTCAACGTGCCCAGCGTGCGGGCGGCGATCTGCTATCTCACGTCCATTTATCTACTCCGATTCAGCCCATAATCTACTTGCATATGTTTATCCCCGTAATGACGTGCCTGAAGAAGCACGGTTAATGATTCTTGATAAATTGAGCGATGTGTATACATCGATTGTGGGGAATATCGAACAACACTCTGACCAGGAGAATGGTGAGGTGAATGATAGCGTGAAAGGCTCTATATCTCTGGCTGACCAGGAACAGGAAATTCCGCCGTTGCAAGTTGTCTTTGGTACTGATCAATTGCATGAGCTTATTAATGCTGTCTTAAGTCAGGAAGAGCGCCTTGGCAGAATTGCCTTGAATACCTATAGTCGTGATAGTGCCGAACGCGGACAATTGCTGCATATAGCCCGTAAACTTGCTCAGGAGATGCAATGCCAGATAGAGGTAGAAGATCTGTCCGATGAATATACTGTCTGGCTTTTCGGATCTCGCCGCCAGATTGGAGCGATTATGCGAGAATTGGCTGCTCGATGATTGGTAAAATTCGGGATCGAGGGATGATGCTGTGATTACGATCGGGGTACTTACTGTCAGCGATAGCGGGGCAAAAGGTGCGAGGCAGGATAGCAGCGGCGAAAAGATCAGAGAAATGGTCACGCAACTACCCGAAGCCGTCATTAGAGCAGGCGCAATTATCCCTGATGAACGCGAACTGATCGAGGGAACATTGTGCGAATGGAGTGATGAAAAGCATCTTAACCTTATTTTAACAACAGGAGGTACAGGACTGGCTCCACGTGACATTACACCAGAAGCAACAATGGCAGTCATCGACCGGGAAGCTCCTGGGATTGCTGAAGCTATGCGTGCTATGAGCCTCCAACATACGCCGTTCGGCATGCTCTCAAGAGGTATCGCAGGCATGCGCAATCGTACTCTTATTATCAATCTTCCTGGCAGTCCCAAAGCCGTGAAAGAGTGCCTTGAGTATGTTCTACCTGTGTTGCCGCATGCCATCAATCTTCTTGTCGAGGGTCCTCGAGAGCACTAAATGATGCCCACTGAAATCCCCATTTTCATGTATCATGGCCATGATGACAATGTATTTGCTGTTGCATGGTCGCCCGATAAAGACTCAATAGCTTCGGGGTCAAGAGATAAGACCATACACATCTGGAATGCTACTTCAGGAAAAGTCAATTGCATCTATCGGGGTCATGCTTCATACCTGCTCTCAGTAGCCTGGTCGCCCGATGGGAAATATATTGCCAGTGGTGATAGCGGAGGAGTTGTACAGGTGTGGGAGGCCGATACAGGTAGAAACATTGTCTCTTATCACGGCCATACAAGATTTGTACGTAGCATCGCCTGGTCTCCAGACTGCTCACACATCGCATCCGCTGGAGACTTTGGGGATAGCACGGTTCAAATATGGAGCGCATTTAGCGGCCAACTCATATATACTCATAAGCTGCAATATAGAATATTTGGCGTTTCCTGGTCGCCCGATGGGAAACGAATTGCATCTGGCAGCTTTGATGGTTCAGTACAAACCTGGGATGCAATGACTGGCATCAACATTGTGAGGTATCGGGATCATTCCAGCCCAATCTATGCTACCAGGTGGTCTCCAAATGGTGCTTATATCGCCTCTGGAGGGGAGGAAAAGACAATATATGTGTGGGAAGCGGCTACGGGGAAGAGTATTTGCATCTATAAAGCTCATAACAATTCGGTAAAGTCGTTAGCCTGGTCACCTGATAGCAAATATATTGCCTCGGGAAGTGATGATACAACGGTGCAGATATGGGAGGCTGCTTCTGGGAAGAGTATCACGACGTATACGGGTCACACAAGATGGGTGCGTACAGTTGCCTGGTCGAATGATGGACAGTATATAGCTTCAGCGAGTGATGAGATAGTGCATGTATGGCAGCCATGTTCATTTACTCGTCTTTCAAACCCTTTTTCAATTCCTTGACAAAGCCAATCATTCCTTCGACCCATGTCATTTCAGGTTCGCGTTTGACCCGATGCTGGCGATTTTGGTATATTGCCTGTGCTTCTGCGCGTTCTTTCATCTCCCTACGTTGTGTATCATACGCTGCTCGTTTTATCGGGTCACGCAACACTTCGTAGGCTTCGTTAAGCCGTTTGATATGGGTGTCTCTAGCATCCTTGTTCAGGTCAGGATGATGTAAACGGACAAGACGACGATATGACTTTTTGATTTCAGTCGTTGTTGCTGAAGTTGAGACTTCAAGAATAGCATAGTAATCCAGCATTATACACCTGTACTTCCGAATCCACCTCTCCCTTGACCCATTTCATCGACCTCGTCCCAACGTACATGCATGACTGGAATGAAGATCCCCTGGGCGATACGTTCTCCACGTGTAACCGTCACCGCTTCCTCTCGGAAATTGAAGACCTGCACCTTCAACTCATCACCCTCACCACAATAGTCTTGATCGATGATGCCAACGCCATTTGGAATAAGTAATCCTTTTCTTAGAGGAGTGCTACTTCTCAATGTCAGCATCAACATGTAGCCTGCAGGTATCCTTACTATTACATTACTGGGAATAAGCTCTACCGTTCGAGGAGCGATCTCTATTTCTTCACGACAGAGCAAATCAAAACCCACTGAACCTGCTGTAGCATAAGTGGGTATCGGTAGATCCGTATCAATGCGTTTGATTGCGACATGCAAAAGTTGCGCAGAAATATCCATGTCTGCTATTCTAAGAGGAGATACCATACAACGTCAAGTAATAGCTTACTTAGGAAGTAGTGTAACCATTGAGCACACGCTCGAGACTCTTTGTTACAAGCATTCTATTATGTCTGGCAATAGCCGCAACAATATTTTGTGCCGTTCAGACTGTACGCGCAATACAGCGTTTTCAGCAAGCTCGTGCTATGGCTGCGCAGGGCGATGTAAGTACTATCCAACCATGGATGACTATCCACTACATCTCTCGTGTCTATTCTGTTCCTGAAAGTTATCTGATCGAGCACTTAAACATCACTGATTCCAGACCAGTGTCCCATATTCCCCTTCGCACTCTAGCTGTTCGCTACAATAGATCAATCGACGGGCTCATCAGGGATATTCAAACAACCATCAAGGCGTATCGAAAACAAAATCCTCATCGTCTTTCCTTCTCCGACCTGCATGCCAACACGTTGCTTGCATTGGAAAGGAGCATGACATGAGTAATCTCCTTTCTCTTTTACTCACTTTCCTTCAGAGCTATGGTTACCTTGCGCTCTGGATCACAGTTTATATAGCAGCCGTTGGAATACCAATTCCCATAACGCTCTTATTACTTGCCGCGGGAGCATTTGCTGCTCTGGGCGATTTCAATATGGTGATTCTTTTTATCATCTCTTTTAGCGCTTTGGTCTGTGGGGATACTACTGGTTATTGGATTGGCCGCAATTGGGGTAGTAAAGTTCTGAACTGGATCGAACGTTCAAAAAAGTGGAATCGTCTCATTCCGCCTCAGCGAATTGCGCAATCCCGCGATTATTTTCGGCATCGAGGTGGATGGGCGATTTTTTTAAGTCGATTTCTCTTCTCGGCATTAGGTGGTATCATTAACTTGCTTTCCGGCTCAGAACTCTATCCTTATCGTTACTTTCTCTTTCTTGACAGCTCTGGAGAGGCACTGGGTGCAATTGTTCCTCTTTCGCTTGGTTATGTTTTTGGAGCGAGTTGGGAAGCTGTTGGAGATGTGTTAGGATATTCCTCATTTTTAATTTTGAGCCTGTTGATAGTCATTTTATTAGTGTCTCGTTTAATAAGAAACGCGCGAATCTTGAGACAAGCACAGGCAACAAACGTCAGTCAGGCAGGAGGTACTGAGAGCAACCTGGAGGAAGTCCCTCTTAATGCGAAAGTTGAGATTTCAACTAAATCATCTGGCAATTTGCCACTTTTGTGAGTCTGATACGTATTAATTAGTAGAAGTATAGATGTAGGATCCGGGGACAAAAAGTATGTTATGCCTGCTCTCATCGCAGATTTGAAGTGCATTCATAGCCCTATCGGTTGATGAAAGGAGGTATTTGCGTTATAATTAGAGTATCGAAGGAATATTTTCTGTTCTTTCTGTGTTTACTATTGAGGATAGAGAGACAGAATTATGTGCGTCTATAACTTCCTCCCAACTCGGTACTCAGATACAGTGTCCAAATCTAAGGTTTACTTTCCCTGAGTATAGAATCGAACCGAAAGAGGAGATTGCTATCTTGCTGCTTAAGTGGCTACTGTTCATGGAGG
>Ga0116218_1001208_pt1 | contig 16711 bp, 11 predicted proteins | sample Sb_taG_2_FD_88966 | JGI IMG/M metagenome (GOLD analysis project Ga0116218, IMG submission 88966) | Peat soil microbial communities from Weissenstadt, Germany - Sb_50d_5_LS metaG | ecosystem: Environmental > Terrestrial > Soil > Wetlands > Peat | place: Germany: Weissenstadt | collected 2010-09-21 | reverse complement strand
CGGCAGCTACCAGTGTGTGAGTTTCGTGCGCGGGGCCTACTCGCAGGTTTATCCCATGCGGCTGACGGCCAACGCTTTCGACCTGTGGGCGGCCTATGCGGGTCAGCCGGGATGGATGGAGATTCCTTCGGCATCTGCCCCTGCCGGACAGCGCGGCATCCCCATGCCGAGCGATGTGATGGTCTTTAAGGATGCGAGCATCGGGCATGCAGCGATTGTCATGAGCGTCGAGCTGCCGACCTCCACAAATGTTGGTGCGATCACGTTCAGTAACTCGAATAGCGTCAGCCCGTACACCACCATGCCACTCTTACCCGACCTGACCGTCGATACAGCCATGTGGTCCGGCTACAGCGTCTGGGGCTATATCCGTCCCAGCACTGGGGCAGCCTTCACGCAGCCGCTGACACGATCACCCAGTCAGATATACCTATGAGCGCCGGCGCACAGAAAGGAAAAAGACACTTGCTATGAACACCAAAACTCTGTTTGCAACCGCATTGCTCTATCCGTCGCAGTTGGCGACACTGGCGAAAACCGCCGTGAACACACTCATCGTGCTGGGCAGTATCAGTGGCTTTTTCGGCAACCTGTATAACGACCTGACGGCCTTCGCCGTGGCCATGGCGACCTTTTTCTTTGGCTGGGCGGCGCTCTTGTACATGACGGCCAACCAGAACGAGAACCACCGTGTCCAGGCTCGAAGCGCCTTGTATGTGGCACTCAGTGGATTGGCGCTGGCTATTCTCGCCCAGACCATTGCGGGTCTCGTCAAAGGTGCAGCAAATGGCCAGTAGTTTTCTTTCAGTTTTCCAGAAAATCAGGAGGCAATCATGACGCAATACATGAGGAAAGCCAGAAAGTGAGCGTTTGCTATGTCGCAACCCATGCATGGTCAACAGACTTCGCATGCTATACATACTCCCAGGAAACACACCGTACCGACGCATCTACAGATGCCGGATCAGGTGCTGACGCTGTGGTCGTTTAGCTTGACGGCCCGCCAGCTCTCGCTCCTACTGGTCGGCGGGGGCATCGGCGGCACTGTCTGGCAACACCTGACAGTGCTCGGTCACTATACTGTCCCTGGAGAGATCGTGCGGTTGCTGCTGTCACTGCCACCTTTCCTGTTGGCCCTCTTCATCGCCTGGTACCAGCATGCCGGTCGATACCTCGAGGTCTGGTTCGTGGTGCTGGTGCGCTATAGGCTGCGTCCCAAACGCTACCTCTGGCGCAGTATCCGCAGCTACGAGCAGCACCTCTCTCCCATCGTTCAAGGTGAGGGCGATCGTGATATGGAAGAGAGAGCCAGCCAGCATACCAGGGATACCCCAATAGGAGTGAAGGCGTGATGAAGCCTGCACGTGAACAGTCCGGTGTCCAGCGCGACATGGTGCGCCTGCGCGAAACAAAGGGAGATATGCTCTGTCTGTACGCTCCAGGCTCGCCTACGCGGCGCAGCTATCGTGCCGTGCTCGAAGTCTCGCCCATCAACCTGTCGCTCAAAGCCGAGGACGAGCAGGAAGCCATCATCGAACGCTTTGGGGCGCTCATCAGGTCCCTGTCCTTTCCTGTGCAGATCCTCGTGCGCAACCAGCGGCTGGATTTGACGCCCTACATTCGGCACTTGCTCGCGCAACCGAGAGCAGATGGACAGCATCCGCCCACATGGAATGTGCTGGCGCACAGCGTAGCGGAACTCTTGCAAAGGATCGCTGCACAGCGCACGCTCATTGAACGGCACGTCTATGTCATCATCCCGGCCTCGCAGGGCGCTAGCAGTTCCAGGCGGCGTAGCGGGTTCCCAACCTTGTTTGGCAAGCGTCAGGCGCAGCGCATGGCAGAGACAGAGGAACAGGCGTGGCAGGAACTGGTACTGCGTGCAGAGGCGCTCAGCCAGCAACTGGCGTCCTGCAGCCTCACCTGCCACCGTCTGCACAACACAGAACTGGCACGGCTCTTTTACAGTTGCCTGACACCCGAGCGTGCTATCGCACATCCCCTCTCCGACACGCTGTTGTCTGCGGTGGGACGCCCCACACGCGTGAAACGACGTCAAGCTCGCTCAGGTCGCTCCCAGAGAGTACAAGCAGGTGGGAGCGAGAACCAGGGAGAATCAACCTCGGTGGTGGATGAGAACACGCAACGTTCGCTTCCACTGCCTGATATGCTTCACCTGGTGGATCTGCTTGCCCCAGAATGCATCGAGGTCACACCAGACGCGCTGCGCATCGGGCAGGAATACGCCTGCGGTGTGGCCGTGACTGCCTGCCCGCGTGAGGTCTCCTTCGATGGCTGGCTGGCCCCGCTCTTGCTGCATGACGAGGTGATGGATATCAGCTTCCACTACCACCCGCAGGACACAGCAGCCATGAAGCGGCAGCTCACACGCAACAGGGCCGGACATGCCTCGGGTCGCCGCTTCAATCGTCGCGAGGGACGCGCAGACGATCCAGACGCCCTGGTGGCCGAAGAGGATATCAACCGCTTGCTCGACGATTTGGCGCATCTCAAAGAACGCGTGTTTGACCTGGGCTTCTACCTGCTGCTGCGGGCGAATAGCCGCGAGGCCTTAACCGCCCGGTTAGAGCGTCTCTACTCCGTGCTTGGACTGCTCTCGCTGGACGCGGCAGCGCACCCGGCCACCTTTGAGCACATTGAGGTCTTGCAGTCGTGCCTGCCACAGGTCCGTGACGAGTTGCTTCGCACGTTTACGCTCGATTCGACGACGCTCGCCACGATGTTCCCGTTCCTCTCCAACTCGCTCATGATGCCGGGTGGCATGCTCGTGGGCGTGAGCGAGACGCACGAGCCAGTGCTGCTCAACCCCTGGGACGCCTCGTTAGAGAACCCGCACCTCTTCATCGGTGGAGTAACCGGCTCCGGCAAAAGCTTTCTTGGCAAACTGCTCGTCGAACGCGATCTGCTGCTCAACTGGCAGCGCGGCGACCAGTGTTTTGTGATCGATCCCGACCTGGAGTACCAGCGACTCGCTGAAGCACTGGGTGGTACCGTCGTGCGCCTGGCCCCAGGCTCTGCGCAAAGGCTCAACCCCTTTGATCTACTCCCTCCTCGCTGCGATTTTCGCACCTATCTGGTGGAGGCGAGTAAAGGAGACCGCCTGGCCGAAAAAATCCAGGACCTGCATGCCATGCTCGACATCATCCTGGCAGAGGACGTGACAGCCTCCTCATCCGGAGGTGGCATGTTGACCAAACGCGAGAAGGGTCTCCTTGACCGGGCGCTCTACGAAACCTATCGCCGGGTAGGCATCAGCGGCGACCCGCGCACGCATCACCGCCAGCCACCGCTCTTGCACCAGCTCTACGAACTCTTGAAGAGCGGCCTCTGCGGGCCGGATGAGACCGACCTCTCCGGGCGATTGTACCGTTACGTCTCGGGCAGCCTGTCCAGCCTGTTCTCGGACTTTACCTCGGTCGATCTGGCGAGCAGTCTCGTGGTGTGGGATATTCGCGATATGCGCAGCGAACTGCGCCCCCTGGCCATTTCGCTCATCGCCGATCGTGTCTGGACGCAGGCGCTCTATGACAGTCGGAGGCCGCGCTCGCTCTACATCGACGAGGCGGCCTCGCTGATCGAGCATCCCGCCGGTGGGCACTTCCTGGCGACCCTGTCGCGCCGGGCGCGCAAGCGCTACCTGCGCCTGGTGACCATGACGCAGAATCCAGAACAGTTCGTGCAGGACCCATGGGGTAGCATCGTGGCCTCCAATGCAGCCATCAAAGTGCTCAAAACGCAGGATGCCACGAGCGCGTCGGCGGTGGCCGAGCGCTTCCACCTGACCCGAAGCGAGCAGCAGCGCCTGATCACCTTCGGCAGGCACGAGGCGCTGGTGCTGGCCGGAGGCAAGCGTGTGACCATCACTATCCAGGCCAGCGGACACGAGCATGCGCTGATCACCACCAATCCCGTGGAACGCGCTGAACACAGCATGACGATACCTGAGCGGATCGGCATCAGTCCTCTGAGCACATCTCTTCAGACGTCACAAGAACCACTCGACAGTGCAGCGAGCCTCCAAAAGACGGCGCCACTGCATCTCCTACAGGCGCAAGAGGAAGATGAGGATACCGTGAAGATCAGGACGAACCATCACATGCACCCAACACAACCAGCACAACACAAGAGCGCATAGGCCACAGAGACTCAGTGACAGGAGGGAAAGGATGGACAGAGCGAGCATCCAGGCAGGAGACACATCCGAACAGATCAGCGAGAGAACGAAGCACGCTGAAGAGGGAACGGTCATGGCACCGGTTCAAACCGGAGCCGGAAACGCATGGTACCTTGCGTCGGTGATCGTGCCGCGCACGAGCAGCACCAGAGATATCACCGTACTCGAAACAGCAATGCAGGGGCTGGCGCAAGATGCCAGACATCCAGTGGCGTTGGAACTGGCGGCAACGGCCTCCTCCCGCCAGTTCCTGCTACGAGCTACTTCAGACATGTCCCAGAGGCATCTTGCAGACCAGGTGCAGGCACGGTATCCCCAGGCGATGATTCGTCCACTGACCCAGCAGGACGATCCCCTGGCGAGGCGCGTGAGCGAAACGGTCTCAGCGGTCGAATTGCGCGCGGGTGCAGCGGCCTATCTCCCCTTGCGCGCCTTCCGCGAACGAGAACTGCTGCAAGAAGGAGCCGATCCCCTACTTGGTATTCTCGGCGTGTTCAACCATCTTCCGTCTCACATGCGCGTCGTAACACAACTGGCGCTCATTCCAGCGTCCCCGACGTGGTCGCGCACCTATCGCCGCAAGTCCGTCGAACATCCACTCGAACAGGTACGACTGCGCGCGCGGCGTGAGTTGAGCAATGCGCAGGCAAACGGCCCCGGCACGCTCCAACTGGTAGGGATGGGCGTGCTGGTCGTGCTTCTCCTCATATGGTGGCGCTTCAAACGGCAACTTGATGACCTGATCCCATCCTGGTTGCTACAAGCAGGCCAGTCGCTGCTGCATGGGAAGACGCCACAACTCACCTCCGCCCATTTGACCATGGTAGAAATTGGAGGGATCGTATCGCTGATGGCTCTCTTCTGCCTGTCGTTCGTCGTCATGCAGATCAGGAGCCGCATGGGAACAGCGCCGATGTATGATATGCGCCTGGTGGATGAAAAGACGGCCCGCCCGGCCTATCGCGTGCGCCTGCGCCTCTTCGTGTTTTCCTCCGAAGCGGGTGCAGCGCCAGCACATACTACTCGTCCATTGGAGATATTCAAGCAGTGCTTCTCGCTACAACCATTCGCCTGGTCATCGCTGGGAGGTGCCTACCAGAACTGGTGGGAAACAGCACAGCACAACAAACAGCGCAAACAGGTGCGAAGCGACGTGCTTGACCATCTGGTGGCCTCCTACCGGCAGTATCATACAGCTTCCGGTGGCTACTTCGCGCCATATCGGCTCTCCCAGGCGAAGCTACGCCGTTTGCTGATACCATGCCGACCATGGCTGTCCGTGCGTCGCACAGGCTGGAATTGCGATGTGCACCGATCAACGCATCTGCTCAGTGTGGCCGATATCGCCGCCTTGTGGCACCTGCCGCAGGCGCAAGACCTTTTCGACCTGCCGTATGTGGAACGCGCTCGTGCCCGCACCGCTTTAGCACCCCCTGAACTGACGTTGGGCCACGGCTGGAAGATCGGCACCTCCAGTCATGCCGGGCACTGTGTGCCAGTTTTCCTTCCAGAGGAGTGCCTGCGTCACAACCTGCTGGCCGTCGCCAGCACCGGCAAGGGCAAAAGTACGCTCTTCCAGCACCTGGCACAGGCGGTGTGTGCGCTGCGAGCCAACACTGACAGTACAGTTGCTCCAGGACTGGCTTTCATCGAGCCACACGGCGATGTGGTGCACGCGCTGTGCGGGCTGCTTCCCGCCAGTGAACGGGACAACGTGGTACTGGTCGATCTCGCGAACAACGACTTTCCGGTGGGCATCAATCCGCTCGATATGGTCGGCAAGGACAGAGATAAGGTGGTCGATAACCTGATCACCATCGCCGAACACCTGTGGGCTTCGAGCTACGGCTCGCGCACAGAAAACGTCCTCGAATATGCGCTCAAAACGCTGGCCGATGCCAACGAGCTGTCCATCCAGCGTGATCCCTCCCAGGGGCCTGACCGGCAATATACCTTGCTCGATGTGGTGCCCCTCTTACGAGCGACGAGCTTCCGCCACGCAGTCCTGGAGCAGGTACGTGACAGCTTGCTCATCGATTGGTGGCAGCACTACTACGAGCCGCTGGACGCCCACCAGCAGCGTGAGATCACCTCCTCGGTGATCACCAAACTCTCTAAGTTTGCCAGTTCGCGCGTGGCACGACGCATCCTGGGTCAGCCGCGTTCGACCATCGACCTGCGGGAGGTCGTCCGCTCGGGTCAGCTGCTGCTGATCAACACGGCCAGTGGCGTGGTAGGGGCCGACCTCTCGGAACTGATCGGCATCGTCCTGTTGGGCCTCTTCGAGGCGGCGCTCGCCGAGCAGGCTACACTGTCACAAGAGCAGCGGAGGCGCTACCTGGTACTGATCGACGAGTTCCAGGTCTACCGGGGCGCGAACTACCAGGGCATGCTGGCGGAGTTACGCAAGTACGGTGGCAGTTTCGCTCTCGCGACACAATCGCTGGCCTACCTGGACCGGTTGGATCGCACCCTGCGAGCGACGGTGCTGGCCAATATCGACCACCTGTTTGCCTTCCATATGGCTGGAGAAGATGCACGGCTCCTGCATGAACTGGATGGTATTGCGGAGGAGGAGGTGACCAACCTGGATGATTTCCAGTGCTATGTCAAATTGTCGCTCGGCGGTCACCGCCTGCCGGTCTTCTCGCTGAACCTGGATCCACCTCCTCGGCATGACGAGGAATTAGCGAAGTTAGTGCGCCTGCGCAGCAGGCAGCGTGATGCTCGCCCTGCTGGCGTGGTAGACGACTTGATCTGGCAGATTCAGGCGCGCCAGCGTAGCGCAGAGTCTACTACACCAACCAAACAACGAGCATTCATGAGGAAGGAGGAAGAGGAAAGAGCAGCGAGCAGTGACAATGACGAAGGAGAGGCAGTGAGTGGGCGACGTCGGAAGAAGCGCGGCAGTGGCGGCCACAACAAGTCACCGGAAGGAGCGGTTCCGCCTCACCTCCACCTGATGTATCGCGAAGAGGCCTCTCGTGAACAAGAGGACGACGAAAGGGACGTTCCCGATGCCTGAGTCTACACGTGAACGCCGTCGGACAGGACGTAAGCTCACTGCTGAGGCGCTAACTGAGATAGGTGCGTCCCTTACAGATGTCGATTGGCGGCTCCTGCACTGGCTGCTGCGCTATCCTTTACAACGTGCTGACGACCTGATGGTGGGTGTGGGTAGGTGGGCCAGCCGCGCCACTGTCTATCGCCATGTGCAAGCATTGAAAGCGAAGGGGCTGGTGGAAAGTGTGCTCCCGAAAACGCCGGGAACGGGGAAGCGGCTCTACTACCTGAGTAACTTAGGTCTGTATTTGCTTGCGAGGCATCTGGAGAAACCGGCTCGCCAACTTGCCCGCAAGTGGCAGGCAGACGAAGTGGGGCTGCTGCGTTTGCTGCCACGATTGCCTACGTTACTTGTGCTCCAGGAGGTGGTCAATGGTCTGGTTGACTATGCCGCAGATGCCATGACAACCCAGGGACGGAGGCCTCGTCTCGTACGCTGGAACTGGCAGCGTGATGTGACGCACCGTTTCCTGTTTCGTGAGCAGAATATGCGCTTCTTTGCTGATGGTGTAATCGCGTTGTGCGTGCGTACACAACAAAGCGAGAGCAGCATGCAGGACCAGTGGTACGGCCTGTTCATTCTCAGCACGGAACTTGATGATGAGCAATTGATGCGCCTGCGGCTGGAACGTCTTGTGTGCTGGAAGGAGTCTCCTGAACGCTGGTCGTTCTATCAGCACATGTTGCCAGTGCTGATTCTGGCGAGATCGCAGCGGCAGCGCGATCACTGGCAGCGTGCGGTCGAAACCACCGCGCTGAAATTGCGCCTTGATCCCCTTGCTGGTGCGCTGGCCTGCCTTCCTCTTGGGGAAAGCACCTCTGTGAATCCCTGGTTGCTCAACTGGCGCACGCTTGCTTCTGATGAGTCCTGCCATCTACAAGACCTGCTGAAGCCACTGCCACACAAGGCGTTTCCACCTTCGCTGTGGCTGGAGGAAGGTGAGGACGAGGAGCCCAAAGCACGATCACCGTCGAGTGCTTCCGCAGCTACAGTATCCTCTGGGACACCCACTCGTCTGGGTCGTCTCCTGGTTGGAAATGTGGCCGAACGAGCCGCACAGGTCTCGCAGGTCGCACAGGATGAGATGGAGGATCGTGAAGTGATCGCTCTGCTGGGGCTGCGGCTGACTCCTTGCCAATGGAATATCCTGCGCTTGTTACTGGCTCACCCGCTGCTCTCGGATCAGGAACTGGCGGATTTGCTGGATATCCAACGGAGGTCGGTGCGCTGCTCCATATATGAACTGCATCAACTCGACTGTCTTGAGCCGATGGCGACCGAGGTCGGGAAGCGCTGGCATCTCTGTGGACGCGGGTTGCGCCTGATCGCGGCTTCGAGCCGTCTGCATATCCGTAACATTGCAGTCGAGTCTGACGATGCAGCAAAGAGGGAAACGTCAACTCTGTTGCAGCGAGGAGAAGCCTGGCTTTTACAACGTATCGGGCACACTGCTGGAATCTATGGCTTCTTTGCCAGCCTCACCCAGGCCGCAAGGCGAGAACCGGAACAGGCGCTCAGCTGGTGGGAAACAGGGGTGGTGTGCGAACGCCGCTACCGGGTGGGTGAGCAGTGGTGCAATCTGAGGCCCGATGCCCTGGCGGAATTTCGTGTGGGGTCACAGCAGATGAGGTTCTGGTTGGAGTGGGATCGTGGCACCATGAACGCGCGCGACCTGTCGGTCAAGTTCACTTCCTACGCATCCTACATTGCCTCGCGGGAATTGGCAAGAGAGGGCTCAGTACTCCCATTGCTGGTCTGCATCGTGCCGGATATTGCACAGGAGAGACGGATGCGTCGTGTCGCCCTGGCCAAACTCACGCATACGTCGGGAGCGGTGTTGTGGACAACCACAGCGGTGCTGTTGAAGGAACGTGGGCCACTTGCTTCTATCTGGTTGCAAGGCATTCCACCGCGCAGCCAAGCGGCACAGTCGGGCAGTTCACTCAGACAATGCTTGTTCGATGTGATTCCTACCCATGACCCGAATGCCAATCACACCCTCGTGGCTCTGGCGAGCCTTACGGCGGATCGTCACCCATAATCATCATCACAAGGACGCGCGAGTAAAGGCTTTCTCATACTCGGATAAGGATGTCGCGTCCCTCCAGGAGATTTCCGAATTCTCTGAACAAGGCGTGAATGCAGTGGGTATCCGCAACCTACTCCAGAAGCAGGTCACGTACACCCACGGAGAGCGCGGGAGAAGGGAAACCGTGGAGCAATATCCCTGCTTTCTCACTAAGGCAAAGAGGACAACTGGAAGGCTGCAGATCCAGCGGTGTTGCCGTCCCTGTCTTTACCCATAAGGGCACAGTCATCCACACATTCCTCTTTTCTCTTCATCCCAAGTTATTCCCCTTATGCAGTTGCGTATGTTAGAAAACTGTTAGAGCTTCGTTAGATTTATGTTATATCACTTGACAAAGTTTGTAAGATGATGTATATATCTTTTGGAATAAATTGCATTGCCTCAACAGGAATCTGACTTTGCGTTCTTCAAGAAACACCCTCCCTGGGATCATCGTTGCATTTTCAACCATCCCGCCACTGCACCAATTCCCATTCGCTGAAAAGACAGGAAGCCTATTATAATGTGTTGAAAGGGTCAGATTTCTCATGAGGCAACTGGGAGGATTCTCATGTGGTCTGAGGTGTCTCACACAGGGTAGTGCTAAGGGAGGCCAACGTGGAAAGCGGATTGAGCTTACAAACCAGGCGCGAATTGCTGCAGCAAGTGATTTCCCAGTATCGTGAGGCAAAGACTATCAAGAAAAAGAGTAAGTTGCTGGATGCCACGACGCGCAACGACAGGTTATAATCGCAAGTACGCCATGTATCTCCTCAACCATGCGAAAGCGGAGCAATCCACACCTCAGCACACCCGCCGACGCCATTACGGACCGGAAGTCCAACACGCGCTGTTCCTGGTCTGGCACGTAACTACCCGTATCTGCGCCAAACGTCTCATCCCTTTTCTCCCCACGCTGGTCGAAGCCTTGGAGCGGCATGAGCATCTCCACCTGACCGAGGAGTGCCGTAGCCTACTGCTCTCCATGAGTGCTGCGACAGCGGATCGCCTCCTGTGTTCCCAACGCAAGCTGACTAAGCGCGGCCTCTCCACAACGCGAGCCGGCACCCTGCTCAAGCAGCAGATCCCGGTCCGCACCTTCGCGGAGTGGGGGGAGACCCGACCTGGCTTTCTGGAGGTGGACTTGGTGGCCCATTGTGGCGCAAACATCGAGGGTGGTTACCTGTATACCATGACGCTCACGGACGTAGCCACAGGGTGGACGGAATGCCTACCCCTCCTGCATCGGAGCCGAGAGGCGGTGCTAGCTGCTCTCCAACGCGCACGCACCCTGTTCCCTTTTCCGATTCTAGGGATTGATACCGATAACGGTGGAGAGTTCATCAATGAGGTCGTGATCGACTATTGTGAACAAGAACAGATCACATTTACCCGAGGCCGACCCTATCAAAAGAGAGATCAGTGTTTTGTCGAGCAAAAAAATGGCGCGGTTGTGCGCCAGGTGGTCGGCTATGATCGCTTCGTGGGAGAACATGCCTACCGTCAGTTGACCGAGCTCTACCGGGCGCTGCGCCTGTATGTCAACTGTTTTCAGCCCTCGATGAAATTGCTATCGAAAGAACGCGACGGGAAAAAGATACGCTACGTGTATGATCCAGCGAAAACTCCGCTGCAACGTCTTCTGCTGTCAGGGATACTCCCTGCCGAGAAACAGCAAGAACTGACCGAGGTGGTCGAGGTTCTCAATCCCATCGGCCTCTTCCACCAACTCAAACAGTTGCAGCAGGCCGTCTTCCGCTGCGCTGCCGGTTGCTCTCCTTTTGTCTCATCCCCTCAAGCCGATCCTCTCCATGTCTTTTCGCTAGAGCAATGTACAGCGGGAAAGCTTCCTGCTGAAAGGAATCCGACTGCTCCAAGTGCAGGGCTCGAGGCCTTGTGGCGTGAGCAGGAGAGGAGAAAACGGGTGCTGGGCTGGCGGCGCACCCACAAGGACCCCTTTGCAGGAGAGTGGGAGCAGATCTTCTCCTGGCTGGCGGCGCACCCACAAGGACCCCTTTGCAGGAGAGTGGGAGCAGATCTTCTCCTGGCTGGTGGCCAACCCTGAGCGAAGCGGCGGCGACATCTTCCGGGAGCTGCAGCGCCGCTCTCCCGGACGCTATCAGCCATTACAAATCCGCACTCTGCAGCGAGGGATGCGCAAGGTCCGGGCCTATCTGCAGGAAACGCGGGAGGAGCAGTGGCAGGAAGAAGTGATCCGTGGACCAACACCCACGCCAATCGCGACAGCAGAGAGAGCTACCAGAAGTTCCTGATCGTCTGTTGAACAAAAACCTTTGAGCAAGATTTTGGTGGAACAATGCAAGCGAACGTGAGGATTTCGTGAATAGTGGCAAGGCTACGGTGAGGTTACCCGGTATCATATTTTGAGGAGAGCGTTTCCAACAAGGCATCCTCTTCTAGCAGGACGGTACTCGGCTAAAGATCTGCCACTCAACGACCGACAATGTGTCGGAGGAGTCCAGGAGGGAAAAAGTAGAGTCGTGCACAAGAACATGACGCCGCTCAAGTACTAGACCAAGACCGTATTTCAAAGCCGATGTTCATGCCTGTGCGGGAGAGGAGGGAGGCTTAAAGGGGGCCGAAGCACCAAAGGCCTGATCTTGCAAGCGGATACAAAATGAAGGGTCGTGTACTGTACACGACCCTTGAAAGAGGCGACAGGTGAACGACGAGCAGGAACTGATCCCGATTGAGCAACAGACGCTGACCTTCTACGGCAAGCCCATCATTGTGGTGCGTTTGCCCGATGGCAGACCAGGGGTCGTCCTGCGGTTCCTCTGCGAGAATCTGCATATCGACACCAATGCCCAAATGCAACGCGTTCAGCGCAGCGAGGCCATGGTCGAAGATCTGGTCTTCACGCGGGTGGAAACCCAAGGCGGAGCGCAACGGATGGCCACACTGGTGCTACGTTCCATCGCCTACTGGTTTGCCACCATCGATACGCGCCGGATGGACAAAGACGATCCACGCCGCCTGGCCATCGTGCAGTACCAGCGGGAAGCCGTGGATGTCCTCTATGGCTGGGCGGCTCAGACACAGGTGAGAGAAGCTCCGTCGACCAAGCTGGTGCCATCCGAACCCATCGTCGAGCCAACCAGACCAGCCGCAGATGCCTCGCTTGCCGACTGGCACGATTATTACGTTCGCATGGCTGCGGTCCTGGAATGGCAGATGGAAGTCGAAGCCTGGCGCTCCGGCATCGAAGACCGTCTGGAAGGGCTGGAGGCGATCACCGGCCTGATTCCAGAAATCCTCGAGCGCCTGCCCGCGCCGACGATCACTCCGGAGCATCAGAACAAAGTGAAGTACTATGTCTCCCAGCTCAGCCATGCCATGAGCCAACATCCCGCCACGATCTACAGCTCGCTCTATTCCGCCTTCAACGTCCCGAGATACCAGGAACTCCCTGAAGCTCAATGGACGCAGGTTGAGCGCTGGTTTCGAGCACAGCTGGAGCGCAAACAGTAATGCATCTCGGAGACAGTCTCCCTATGCCTCAGGAGGAGCAAGGGCAAGTTGAAGTGATCCAGGGCCTATTGCTACCGCCAAATTCTGCTAAAAGTATTTCAGCAGATCCAACTGCTGCTAGTTGAGCAAGGCCCCTGGTTAGATTTTGGTGAGGCAACGCAGCAGGGATGGGCAGCCTGTCGCCTTTACACACCGATCGCTTGCTTCATGTCTCCAGAGGAGGGAAGCGTGGGAAAGTCGTTGAGTTATCAAGCCAGGCGGGAAGTGCTGCAACAGGTCGCACCTCAGTATCGTGAAGCACCGTCGTCACAGAAAAAGACGCTGCTCGATGCTTTTGTCGCAACGACTGGATACCATCGTACCTACGCCAGGTGGCTGCTCAATCATGCCGAAGAGGTACAGCAGACACATGGACGCTCACAGCTGCGCAAGTATGGACCAGACGTCCAGCACGCGCTGTTTCTGGCCTGGCACGCCGCCAACCGGATCTGTGCCAAACGCCTCATCCCTTTTCTCCCTACCTTGATAGAAGGGCTGGAGCGGCATGAACACCTCCAGATCTCAGAGGAGTGCCGAAGGCAGCTCCTTTCCATGAGTGCGGCAACGGCCGATCGCCTGTTGGCCTCTCAGCGCAAACAGAGTCAGTGCGGCCTCTCGACGACGCGAGCGGGAACGCTCTTGAAGCAACAGATCCCGATACGCAAGTTCGAGGAATGGAATGAAACCCAACCCGGCTTTCTGGAAGCAGACCTGGTGGCTCATTGTGACATAGACATCGAGGGAGGCTACTTGTACACCTTGACCATCACCGACATAGCCACCGGCTGGACGGAATGCCTGCCCCTCTTGTACCGGAGTCAGGAAACCGTGCTGGCTGCCATCCAACGAGCGCGAACGCTTTTCCCCTTTCATATTCTTGGGATCAATACGGATAATGGCGGTGAGTTCATCAACGAGGCAGTGATCGCCTATTGTGAACAAGAACACCTGACGTTCACGCGGGGTCGCCCGTATCTGAAGAATGATCAGTCTTTTGTAGAACAGAAGAATGGAGCCATTGTGCGCCAGGTAATCGGCTACGATCGCTTGGTTGGCGAACATGCAAGCGCGGCAACTCACCGAACTCTACCGAGCGCTCCGCCTGTATGTCAATTGCTTCCAGCCCTCGATGAAACTCCAATCGAAGCAACGGGTAGGGAAAAAGGTGCGTTGCGTCTATGATCCAGCCAAGACGCCACTCCAACGACTACTCCTCTCCGGAGTCATATCTGCCCAGAAGCAGCAAGAACTGATCGAAGTGGCTCAAGCGCTTGACCCCATCCGCCTCTTCCAACAAATCGAGCAATTACAACAGGCCATCTTTCGCTGTGCTGTGAATTACCCACCTTTCGTTTCAAGCACTCCTCCTGCACCTCTTCGTATCTTTTCAGTGGAACATTGTACAGCAGGAAATATTCCTGCCGATAGGAGCGTCCCCGATCTGGCAACAGTGTTCCATACTCGGTACCGAGAGCAGGTGCGGAGAAAACAAGTACTAGGCTGGCGACGTACCAGGAAAGACCCCTTTGATGGGGAGTGGGAGCAGATCCTGTCTTGGCTGGTTATCAATCCTGAACGGAGCAGCGGCGACATCTTACGGGAATTGTATTACCTCTCCCCTGGACGCTATCAACCATTACAAATCCGTACCCTCCAGCGTGGGATGCGGAGGATCCGAGCTCACCCGGCACGGAAACTTTTGAAGAGCAGTGGCAAGTTGAAGTGATCCATGGACTATCGCCTCTGCCAGTATCGTTAGCAGAGAATCTCGTCAAGTTTTCCTAAACTTTGCCCGTTGATCTAGTGGTCAGTCCGTTTAGCTTTTAGAGACGTGGGAAGTGCTTTGCCTGAAAAATATCCCTCCGAGACCAGAGCCATTTCCCAGCGCTCGAACTCGTCGTTATGCTTTTGCTCGCCTTTATGACGCTGCTTAGAAGGGTTCGCCAGTGGTATCAAATTTGGTGATGCAGTCTGCTTGCAGGTGGAGAAACAAATCTGTTTCACTGGTTCTGTTCAGCCCATCAGAAAAACCAGGCCGTCGCATTGAGAAGCGTGGCTGCCCCAAAGCATGTGATGGTTTCAGAGAGCATGAAGCACTCGCTGACGTAGGAGTGCAAATCCGCCCGGCCATAGCCCATCCGTTTAAGCAGCTTGAGCTTGTTCACTCGAGGAACAGCAAAGCCAGGGCAGGAACGAATCGCCTCCGATCAACGCGCGTACTCGGGCTTAGGCCGTGTTCCTGGAAAATCCCCTGCCGATTATCCTTTCCGCAACACCGGGCTTGTAAGGACTTCGGGATTGACGACATTGCTCGGGGTACCCTTCGCGTAGGCGATGATCTGGTCGAAAATATCGGCAAACTGGATTTCATACTCGTCGCGCGAGACATACCCGATGTGAGGCGTACAGACTGCGTTTTCCATCTTCAATAACGGGTACTTAGGATCAAGGACGGGCTCGGATTCGTACACATCGACCGCTGCCATCGCCGGACGTCCTGCACGCAGAGCATTGACCAGCGCGTCCGGTTCAATGAGACCGGCCCGGCTGGTGTTCACCAAAAGCGCAGTGGGCTTCATGCGCGCTAGATCAGTAGCGGTGACAATGCCCCGGGTCGCATCCACCAGGCGCATGTGCAACGAGAGAACGTCGCATCTCTCAAAGAACTCGGCTTTGCTGCTGGCTGTGGGATAGCCATCTGCCTGAGCGCGAAGCAAGGACGCTTCACGTGCCCACACCAGCAGATTCATACCAAACGACTCGCCGTAACCCGCGACCACGCTTCCGATCCGACCGTAGCCGTAAATCCCCAGGGTCTTGCCGCGCAACGTGCTTCCTACCCAGGTCTGCCATCTCCCACTCTTCAGCGCCGCAACCTGCTGAGGAATGTGTCGCATAGCAGAAAGTACGAGCGCCCAGGTGAGTTCCGCTGCCGCGTAAGAGGGGGTGCCGGGATGGAGGTTGGACGAAACCACGATCCCAAGCCGGGTACAGGTCCCGATATCGATGTGTGGATAGACACTGCGTTGGCTGATCAGGCGGAGCTTAGGCAAACGTTCCAGAAGCGGAGCCTGAATCTGGGTTCGTTCCCGGAAAAGCACGAGCACTTCGGTGTCATGGAGCCGCTCCGTCAAAACATCGACAGCCGGGGCGTGATCCTTCCAGATCATGATCTCATGGCCTTCCAGTTTCTTGAAACACTCCAGGGTTCTGAGCGTGTCATGGTAGTCGTCTAGGATTGCTATTTTCATTCCTTCTTCTCCATACAAGACAATCCTCCTGAAACCATAAAACAGCTCCTTTCTCCAATTGTTTCGATCAACATGGGGGCAGGACTTCCCTGCACAGGCTACGAAGCAGTACTGAGCGTCTACTATTCAACCATGACAGATGTAACTCCGTCAAGCACTTTTCGACACTTCCCCCATCAGCAACTTTTTAAATCCACTCCTACAGCCGCTTTGAAAGATATAGGAATGTACTTAACACGTTTATTGAGACAGAGTCTGATGGGGAGGGGAAGCGTGACCACATTACAGAAGGCCGAGCGGGAAAGCCCCAGTCATTCATGCGGGGTATGAGGCGCCGTTCCTTGTTCGGGATGAGGGTTGGGGATGCATTTCCACAAGTGGAGCAGAGGGAAAGAATACAGGGAGAGGCAATGAAAACGGGAAGGGACGCACGCGAGCAATGTTGATCTACGAGTATAAGGTAGACGGAACGCCACAGCAGTACGCCGCCATCGAGGAGGCCATCCGCGTCGTCCAGTTCATCAGGAACAAAGCCTTGCGCCTCTGGATGGACACGCGCGGCACCTCCAAGAACGACCTCCAATGCCTGTGCGCGTCTCTTG
>Ga0116218_1001206_pt1 | contig 16719 bp, 11 predicted proteins | sample Sb_taG_2_FD_88966 | JGI IMG/M metagenome (GOLD analysis project Ga0116218, IMG submission 88966) | Peat soil microbial communities from Weissenstadt, Germany - Sb_50d_5_LS metaG | ecosystem: Environmental > Terrestrial > Soil > Wetlands > Peat | place: Germany: Weissenstadt | collected 2010-09-21 | reverse complement strand
CCAGCCTGTTGAAAAAGTCAACTGATGAGTTTTTAAAAATGCGAATCAGCTTGTTTTGCTTCCAAATTACTGCGAATTGGCCTCATATAAATGAATTTCCCGATGTTGTTCTTCTCAGAAAAGCTCTGCAATAGAGTTTTTCAACAGGCTGGGTCGTTTAATAAGACCTCTTACCACTTTCCCAAAAAGTGCGTTTTGGCAATACTTGTCATATGAGACTCAACAGATGCATTCTAGATATCTTCCTTTTTTCCTGACGTCGCTCTGGGTGTGAAGCTTTTTGCAATCGAAACGATAAGAGTTGGATACGTCCTGGTGGTACTTCCAATCAGCAGACGGTTGGCACAGTATAGAAGCGGCATCGTTGTTGATAGGCAGCTGTCATACACCACTGTGTCTGACACTAGATATATCGTACCTGCCCAGGTCCTGAAGATGGTACGCACGTGTAGCTCTTCCGCCAACTTTCGTGCTCGAAGAAGTGCCAGGAAAGAAGAACCTGGGAATGATGACCGCTTTCTATTTCCCTTCCAGTCCATTTCAGATTCATTTTAACAAGGTGTTGTACACTTCATGATGTAACATGTGAAGCGAATACGTCATGAAACGAGTTCTGAGGACAGCATGGATCATAACGAGTTGGATGAGCCACACGATGATGATGTCGTGGAGATCACCAATCTGCATCACGATGACGAAGGGGGTTCAGCAAACACGCCACGCTTCTTCACGCAAACCTGGTTGCTTTCCCCCAAGTACCGCAAGCAGAAGACCATTGCGGCTGCCATGTGCATGGGGCTGGCGCTTCTGATCGTCTTGTTCGTTATGACCTCCTTTAGCCGGCTCTTCCTACGCGGGTCGCCACCAACCGTCGAGCCATCAACCTCTTATTTTGGACTGGATGCGAATCCCCCCTGGGGATCGCTGTCTGTCGACGGAAAACGTGTTGCCTTGTTTTCCAGAGGAGCCTATACGCTCTTCAGTTTACCGCCAGGTCAGCATACGTTGACCTGGCATGCTGCTCCATTTGCACCGCAGCAGTGCCGGATCTCTGTGCCACTGGGGTCTGGTCGTGATACCTGCCAGTTCCCCGTTGCCGCGCCTTACCTGGGAGGCACGATCAGCGCCACTATTCGTTTTCCGACCAACGTGACCATGCTTTCTGCAAGGCAGCGTACCGCGTTGATCCAGGCAGCGCAAGCAGTGCTCGACCGTCAGCAGTCCAGTGAGACAGTACAGGCAGGAGAGGTGTACACGCAGACCTCGGCTGTCTCCGGTACGAACACCCGGTCCTGTACCGTCGTCTTACAGCGTGCAGCAATCTGTTTCGCTGCTGCTCACCAGCCACTGGAGGCGACGTTGCACCTGCACCTGGATACCAGCCCATCATCCGCTGCGCCTTGTGCGAATGGAGCATGCGACTCAGGCAACCAGGACTGCCGCTTATTCTGTGATGTTCCTGCCTTCGCTGGATCCAATATCATATCGTCCCCAACAGTGTGGCAAGCGTCAGTCCTGGTGCAATTGCTCTGGCAGTTCACCACCAGAGATGGACGGGTCGTCGAGGAGAATCAGGCAGATAGCTTTATTCTCGGACAGCAAAATGCTCTCACCGTCCCCTTGAATATTACCTGGAACGGCATGGGGTGGGGCGTGACACCCACCAATCACAGCGGCTCCGTCGGGAGTGAGACCCCGATATGTCAAGCCGCTTTTGGAGATATGTCTACCCTGGTATTTGCCTCAGCTCCGCCCAATACCGAACCGCAGTTGGTGCCGGGGCCAACGCCTGCCTCGGGTTGCTTGATCAGTATCCCACCAGGATCGGGCTTACATGGCACACCCATACCGACACCCCCTGCGTCGATGGTCGCCTCTGTGATCCAGCGTTTTGGAGTGTTGTTGGCGGTGAATGCTATGGCGCATCGCCTGTGGCCGTTTCTGCCTGTTGCTGATACCTCTACCCAGCACATGGCGCAACAGTTGATCACCAAGGGGGGAAGAGCAGGCAGCCTTGGGTGACGCACCACGAGTTCCTCCTGACCATCAAACTCTCGGGTAATCCGCACTCACACGGAAGATGAAAGGTGCCGAGGAGGCAAAGCGTACGTACCATCTTCAGGGTCCGCTAGAGCGAAGGAAGGACGGGATGACCGCAAAGAGTGGTGAGGCCTCGCCGACACCAGCGGCATACCTTGTTTGTGCAGCGTGGACACATAGCCGCGAATGCGCGCAAAGGCTTGCGATCCTGCACCGCTGCGGAAGCACCTGGAGACCTTTTGTTGCACGCGGGACCATGCGCAGATCGCGCTCCGCCAAATTGTTATCAAAATCCACGCGGAGGTCTTCCAGGAAGAGCAGAACCGACTGTTGGTGTCTGCGCAGCCGCTCCAACAGATTGCGGGCGGAACACTGTTTGCAGCGCCCGCGTGTGCCAGGAGGTGCTAGCGCATGCGGATGCAGCCGATCTCTTTCAGTGAGCAGGTCCAGGAAGCGTGCCTTAGTCGTCGGTCTTGTTGGTGGAGGAGGAGCCTATTTCCAGTATTATATACACCGATTGTTTCTCACACAAAGTCGCGCACTCCCTTGGAGGGCCGTCCTCTTCCTCGAAGAGGAGACAGGGTGTATCCTGCTTCAGCGCGTGGGTGGTGGGTATTGATTCATCTATCCCTTGTTGCAAGAGCATTTTGCGTCCCTGAATCCCTCCTCAGCACAGACACGCGGCTTTTCTAAAGCAGAGAAAAGGGTTCACGAATCGTCCGTTTCTTGGGACTCAGCAACCAGACGGCGTAAAATACTTTCAGCGTCTTTTTCCAGGTCCCGAAAACTCGTCCCAGAAATCAAAGTGCAAGCTATTTGACATGATTACCCTTTTATGGCACTATGGGAAGGAAAACGTCGATGTGCAGCACTCCGGAAAAGTACATGAATGACACTACGACCCAAGGGCGAGAGATCGGTTATGCACGCGTCTCAAAAACTGAGCAGCATTTAGCGCTCCAGTTAGACGCACTCAAAAAGCGTCGGGTCATCCGCATTTTTACCGACAAGCAAACAGGGACCCGCTTTGATCGCAAAGAATTTCTTGCAGCTCTGGACTACCTGAACGCTGGGGATAACCTGGTAGTGTGGAAATTGGATCGGCTAGGCAGATCACTGAAACAGTTGATCGAGACAGTTGAAGGCCTTCAGAAACAACAGATCAACCTCGTTTCTCTCACTGAGAATATCGACACAACGAGCGCAACAGGGAAACTCTTCTTTCAGTTCATTGCCATGCTCGCAGAGTTTGAGCGCAATCTGATTAGTGAGCGCACGAAGGCAGGCCTTGATGCTGCCCGCTCTCGGGGGCGAGTTGGAGGAAGACCAAAAGTGAGGGCTACCGATACTAAAGTAGTCATTGCAAAGCAACTTCACGCGAATAATACCCCAATCAAAACCATCTTAAAAACGCTTAACATTAAAAAGTCCACCCTCTATCGCTACTTGAACTTGTCAGAATAGAGGACCCATCATACACTTCGCTCACGCGATCAGCTTCGACGATCTTCGATCTCCCAGATGTGATCAACCACATGCCACCCATGCACCGAACCACGTAGCTGGCGGTACATCCATAGAAACCAGGGGCTCTCCGGTTCACGGCTTCGAGAGCACAGCTGCGATCTCTTCCCGCATGGTTTTGAGGGCCTCTAGTCGTTCACCTAGAAAGGTTAGTGCCGTATTCCGATCTTGCGTGCATAAAGCCCGTTTGGCTTCGATGACGTGGCGCTGGATCTCGTCTCGGTCGCGACCTCCACCACACGGACCTTTACGCAGTTCTGCCGGAGAGACCGCGACAAACTCTTCCAGCATGTCACATGATGCGCGAAGGAGCGCCACGTTGCAATGAGCGGTCACTGCATCGATTGGTCTGCTTACGGCAGAAGCCAGAACTGAAGGCAGTCCCCAAGCCGTGTTGGCATCGCCTGGGAGGCGATCAACAACCACGAGATCGCCAGGGGCAAAATCCTGCCCTGTCCGCTGCGCGATCAGCTGATAGCGATCCTCGGCATCGCTAAACGCCTGCACTGCCGCCACCTCGCTCGTGCGAATCTGGCACCAGCCAGGCCACTCTAGCGACCAGGCAATGGCCTTCTTTCCACCTAGTTCGATATAGGTATCAGTCATACCTCTTTTCTCCAATCTGTGGATTCGTTGTGATGAGACATTAGATGTGGCTCCTCCTTGGCGAGCAACTTTTTTTTAGCATGATTTTCTTACTCATTGTCATACTCTGATGTGAAACAAGCTTGTGCAAACCAGGCAAAATGAGCTAAATTTACAGGTTGTCAATGAAAGAAACTGAATCGGAACGGCATGGTCTGGATGATAACTTCCGATTCCGTGATTTACGTCGATTTCCCACCTTTCAAATTTTGACCACCCTTGAGTTACATTACAGATGTTGAGCATGCACAACGATCCACTCAGAGGAAAAACAAGCGAAAGTACGGATTTGCGTCTGTTTCAATACAAGTTCACATGCTTGATAATGTGAGGAGTAGCAAACCTGTTTTTCTACTTGCCAGGTAATTCGCAAAGTTTTGAAGCACTGTTAGTCTATTATTAACGCCAGTGTACAATTGAATCTGGCTCAATCTTAGCGAAGGATGTGCTTTTCAGAAGAAAATCATTTGCTCTTTAAACACAAACAGCAGCGGTTCTCCTCTTTGAAACGAGAGTTTTCACCACACCTATGCTAGACCCAAAAGGCTGACCCCGTCGCCATGAAAGGTTTGCCGCAAGTACATCCAATACAGGCAGAACAGGCACACTTGTGTGCGAAAAAGCGAACAATTTTCTTGGCAACGGTATGCTTCTGAATTCGAAGATGAGGCAAACCCTGCTGACAACGCACCTCTATAAAACTGAACAGTTCACGCTCAACTCTAGGCAAAGGTATGATTCAATGCTGGCAATAGCCAATGACAAAGCACTTTTGCTTCGTGGAGGGAAAAGTTGTCGTATGAGGTGTGCTGACTATTGCTCGCTTTCTTCCTCGTCGCGCAAACGGGGGATATATTCGCCCAACAGTTTGAGACTGTGTAACGGCTCAGGTAGCAGTGTCGCCTTGTCCGTGTTGTAGGCTTCTTCACGGAGTCGATGGGTCACGAGCGCAAATTCTTCAGACTTATCTCCTGGCATGAGTCCACGCAGATAGATTTCGAGCGTGGTCGGGTTCCAGGATGGATGGCCCGGCGCATAGGGATCACGATGGCGGCGGTCTTTTACTTTCTCGTTCCTTGCGGTGCCCGGCTTGGTCTGCGTTGAATAGAACATATCTGGAACCTGCGTAAAGAATACCCCTGTTGCGCTTCCTCCTGGGTTGTAGGCTGGATAGGTCTCTGGCACGGTTCCATCGCCCGCATAGCGTATTCGTGCGAGTCGGATAGGGCGCGTTCCCAGTGCAAAGGTCGTTTTGAGATCAACATCACCGATGTTCTCATCAAGCAACTCAGGAAAGACGCTACGTAGTTTTTGTTCATGCAGCAGCAAGAGACCGTCACGTTCCAACGGAAGATCGCGGAGCGCACTCGTTATGAAGAGACGCATCTCCTCATGTCCCATACTGCGCTCTTCATACTGCTGCATGAGGAGCGACGCGTCACTATAAGGTATCCAGTGCGGACCACGATCATTCGGCAGGCAAACGTATACCTGCATCTCATTTCCGGGTGCATAGGCCAGAAGTGGCAGCCTGCCGCTCTCTTCTATCTGTCGGTGTCCTTTGCGCCGGGCTGTGCGAATGATCCATACGGCCAGGATGTCAAACTTGCCGGCAGGCGGGAGGTTGGTACGCTGGTAGCCGGGATAGAGTGCGTTCCATCTATAGCCCATCTGACGTAACAGGTCACGTACCCCACTCTTGACGCGATCCCTGTAATCTTCAGGATCGTCATCGAGCGGTCGGATGAATTGTTGCTTGTAGCCAATTTTTGCCAATCCTATCCTGTCTGCCTGCTTAGGATCGCGCCTTGTTGCAGGCGAGCCTTGATGATAAACTTCATGCGAGTAGTCATGCATCTCAATCAACATACCGGCATTGCGTCCTGCTGCCGAAGGAATGTGACGCGCAATCTCACGGATGCGTTCATGGTTTGCGCCCAGGCATGCATCTGGATCGTTTGTCGCTTCTTGTGGAAGCTCTGCGGCAAGGTTATACTCAAACCGATTGAGGTGAATGATGAAATCGGGATGCTCATCCTCGCCCGTGTATCCTACCTCGTGCAAGAGTTCCTGCTGCCAGTATTCAGCATCATCAGAGATGATGTCAATTTCAACTGGGAGTTGCATGTTGCCTAGCGCACGCTGGCGCACAGATGTCGGCACATCCCTTTCGCGCTGGTCGGTTGCATTGTAGCTCTTTTCTATTCGTGCAGGCATCTGGAAGTATGCTTTGGGACATACCGAGAGCGGCCGTGCTCCATAGTGGGCAAGGAATTCTGAAAGTTGGTCGTAAATCTCAGCATAATCTGCTGACTCTACGCCGCCCAGGACGAGGGTTTTCGTGGACATTGATGCATCATAGGAAATCATAATCTCTGGAAAGACCTTTGGAGTGCGTAAGAGTGTATCCAAATCGGGGAATTGCTCATGAACACCAAGTTGCTTGAAAATGGTAGGTGCGTGTGCGACCCATTCAGCTTTTCTCTTATAGTGCGTGATTGCAAGCGGGATGAGGTAGTCTTCTGCGAGTTCGTGTGAAAGCCAGCTTTCCCCATGTCGACTGAAAAACACACGCTTTTCGTAACCGAAGCGCAGATCAAGATACCCATTTTCTTTCAATAGTGGCCAGCCAACCCACCGACGAACTCCTGGCCGACAGGTGAGGAGCAAGGATGCTGTACCGGGCATCGTCCCAATGCTGAATTTGAGTGAATAGGAAAATGGAGATTTCCCGCGATACAGGTCAGGAGGATAACTCACAAGCTCAGCAGTGTAGGGATCGGAGGTTGGGGCACGCCGCAAGCGCCACTGATACGGGGTTCCATCCCGATCTGTGAGCAAGATGGGCGTATTAGTTTCGAGCAGTAGATGGGTATAGAGCGATGGCAAAAGTTTTCGCGCAAGCTGCAACGGGGTCGTATCAAGTTGGACTTGCTGCCAGGCGAACGCATCAGGACGAAGCTCACGGGCTAAGCTATGGCCAGTACCGGGATGCAAGAGTATTGCCCAAGCAGCAATAGCCTGGGTCAATCTCGCGGAATCAAGAAGTGTTGCCCGCGTGCTGTTATACATCCAAAACGGCGGACGACTGCCAGGATCAGATGAAAATGACCCTTTTGCAAAGTCAATAATCCCTGTATCCAATGCACGCAAGATGTGGTAGAGCTTATTAATCTCTGGCAGTTTGCCGTTTCCTGTGAGGCCGCGAATACGTATTCTCACCTCATCTGGTAGGACGAGTCCAAGTGTGGGCGGGACTTCTTCTGGAATACGTGTCAGTTCCCAGGCTAAGGGTTGGAGTGCGGTTTGAGCGATGGTCATGGGAGCTCCTTCTCTAATTTCTTCAAGGCTCGATGAGCTGGCCCGTAGAGGGCTTCAACCAATTGACGGTCAAATGGATCTTTGCTACTCGTGGGGGCGAGGTATTCGTCAAGAATGTATATCCAGCCCCTCAGCGTGCTGCGGGTCATGTTCAAAGGATGAAAGGCCCCATCAACAAAGTAGATGTTGGCTGGTCGTCCACCTCGGAAGAAACGCAGGCAGGCTTGCCACACGATGATGAATTGATCCCAGAGATATTCTTCGTAGAGATCGTCTTTCATCCCCTGCAAGCCATGTTCCTTTCGCGACGAAGGCATCCGACGCATCCACTCATGGTACGCTTTCCTGCGTAACTCCCCAATCATCTCGGTAGCACTCTCTCCGTAGCTTGCAGGTACCATCGAGTTCGGAGCCATTTCTTTGATGGTATAGGCATTGGCCCCGATAACGGGAAGCGATGCATCGTCAGGATGGGGGAATGGTCTGACCAGAAAGTATGCACTGCCAAGGAGTGCTTTGCCCTGGTCATCCAGGACGTTATACCCTCGCTGAAATGCGAGCAGTGGGAAGATCGGCAATTTCTTGCCTTTCTCACGCAAGCGTTCAATCTCCCCGCGCCGGATAGTGCTGTCGGTTGCATCCACCTGCCACGCCATACCTGGATCAGATTCGGTGTCAGACTTCATCGCAATTGTCTTGCCGTGCCAATATGGGATCGTTTGCAGGATCTTTTGTACGTGATCTACTTGCGCATAGCTATTGACGATGAGCGCCGGGAGTCTTCCTTGGTTCTGGCCAAAATCGCGCTCAAGGATGGATTTGCCATCTGGCCCTGGATCTGCCAGGTAACGTGTGAGAAGTTCAAGATTGCGGTAGGGGTCTTGCCCGTCTTCTCCATATGTGCCGGATACCCGAATCGGTTTGCCTGTGCTGTCAGGCACAGGGAAGAATTTAAATGAGCTCTCCTCAATAGCCTGTCGCTCCTGTTCAGGTGGGGAAAGGACTGCACTGACTGGAACGTGAATATGGAACTGAGGAGAGCCTGGTGCAAACCCTGTTGCAGATGCAAAGACGGCATGTGGTCCTTTGATGTTATAGGTAGAGTTGAAGAGCTCATGAAAATGCAAGAGTATCCAGCGCCCGATGCCGCGACTCTGCAAGAACTGCAAGAGCGGTCCTCCTTTGCGAACAGCAAATTGATAGCCAAGCTGTGTGCCAAAAGGACTGTTGGGGACGAGGTCTTGGTATTCAGGCGGCGGGATCTGGTCTAGCAATCGCCCTCCCTGCCCAAGCCCGGCATGTACGCGTTCCTGGATGAGTAAGCGAAAACGGCGATCCATCGATGCAAGGCAGATGCTAAACTCTAGCTTGAGCAAAAGCATTTGCCTGCTAGGATGGGAGGCAAGGTCAATCGGTGCTTTGCGCTCAGGATCAGATAACCACTGGGAGAGCGGATCCACAAGGGTGCCAGCTTTTTTATAGGTCACATCATTGATAATCTCGGCCAGCTTCCCAGTTTGCTTGGTAGCAAAGTCCCAAAGTTCTGTATAGAGCTGTTCCGCATTGTCCTTGTTTTCTTCCTCGTGCTCATCGGTCCAGATTTGTGATGCAAGGAGGCGAAAGAGTGACGTAAGAGAAAGTGGGCGCTCTTTCAGTAATGCTGCAACTTCTGTATGTAAACGTAGCAAATCCAGTGCCAGATCAGCGAAATGACGCGCTTCCTCGACTAGCTTCTTCTGGTCTTTGTTGCTCGGATTGAGCGTTGTTCGTGCATAGTTACGCAGGAATGCCTCAGAAAGATTGGAGTCAATCACGGAGAGGATAGCTTCATCAGAAGCCCCGCGCAGATCATTGGTTGGGGCAAATTCGGCGTCGAGTCGTGTTTGCAGGAGATCAGATTCATCGAAAAGCATCACGTCGCATCCGCGATACATGAGCTCCAGGGTGCGCATATCATCTCGTGTCACCTGTTCAGGTGCCTGGGTATACAGGAAAGAAGCAGGGGTTGCAATCCACACGCTCGCATCAACCATATCTTGCCTGGCTTGATGGAGGGGACAGGATAACAGGAGTGGGCAGGCGTAAAATTTCTCACTGTGTTTAAGGTTTGTGCATGGCTCTTGGCCCAATGGAATAAAGCCAGTCATGCCGGCAATTGCACACGGACCGCTCATCCATTGGAGAGCCGGGCGCAAAGGAGCATCCATGCGAAAGACATCTTCTGGCAGGAGATCGGTTTTATGGGCCTGCCCAAACTTTAAACGGTGTCCTGCACGATCATGCCCAGAAACTGGCGCTGCTTTAACCTGCATGTGTATAAAGGACTCTGCCATATTCACACTATCGACAAGCGTTGTCGTGATTATGCCAACGCGCAATTGCAGCTTTGTGGTGAGGTAGTATGTGAGAACCCAGAGCAGCGTTGATTTGCCAGAGCTTCCAATCCCAATCAGGTTATAGATTCCATCAAGACGCAGTGATCTGGTTGAAAGATCGAGTTGTCCTCCAACATTTTGTGCCAAGCGCTTCTGTAAATCGCTCATACGCCCTGTCCAATTGCCATCAGGCAGATATTCATCCATCTCTGCTGCTGCCTGTAACAGATCATCGAACGAGATGTCCAGTGGTTCACGATGGCGGGGAGCTACGCTGGGAGATGCGCTTGTTTTGTGTATGAAGGCTTCAGGTATGGTGATACGGCGTGGGGTATCATCGACGGTGAAGGTATATTCTGTGCCTGCTTGGGCAAGCGATGTATGACGCTGGATGTGGGGTGCCGGCTCAAGCAAGAGTGTATCATAGATATCTATGCGCTCAGGCCAGAAGCCGTTGCGTAAGCGACGAACAGTTTTCGTCACCAGTTCAATCTCATAGAGACGATACGTTGCGGGTATCTCCATATAGCGTTCTGCTTCTCTTTCCCAAGCGGCAGCCGTGAGCAGGAAACGGATACGCTGCCCTGCCTTCATGCACATCGCAAAGAGTTCATCTCTTGCATTGATGCCAGAAAACCTATAGCCCGAGAGGAGTGGCCATATTTCGGTATAAGGGGCATCAGGGCAGATATGGTCGCGCAATCGCAGTCCTAGTTCGATCTCAAAGAACTGTTTTTCATCATCGTCATCAGTAAAAGGGGAGCCTTCAAGCTCCTTGACTCTTCTGTGAAAGTCACGTTGCCACCGTTCCCATCTACTCATCGTCGTCCTCCTCTACGAGATGATGCTCGTAGCGTTCAATTTTAAGAAGAAACTCGCTGACATACAGGATGTCGATGTGCTGACCCTCTGGCCGAATCCACAGACGCTTAAGCACCTCGCAGTAGGTTGGCGTCTTGCGGTGATCTGGGAGGAGATAAAACATGTGATCCCATGGTTCAGGCGTGGGGAAGAATTTGCCGGTGATATGTTTTGCAAGAGCGGCGGCGCTTTTATAATCCTTCAGGTCAACAGCAAAGCGAGCGTGGTCAGACAGCGTGACCACCATATCCGGCTGATCGATATGCGGCCAGAGCTCGCATTGTAGGCCCATTTCTTGTGTCAATTTGTCATAGAGATGGATGAGCGCAACCTCCGGCCCTACAACCGATTCCTGGATGCCGAACGTAGTCTGGAGGGCAACTGCTGGCATGATTGGTTCCCATATTGTTGGGAAATGAAACTGTGGCACTTGTTCTGCGCATAGGGGATCATAGCAGCGTGCCACGTTTGGGTCACGAGCCGACCATTGCAGAGGCCAGCCGCAACGTGGACAGCGTGCAATCACAGGGGTTCCCTGCTCGTAGCGAATACATGCTTGTAAGATTGGCTCGTAGCATTTTAAGAGTTCATCGCGAATTTCTGGTGCCCAGCCTGGATCGCTCACAATCGTGATCTTGCCATCAAGCAGCACCTTATGCCTACATACAAAGGTACGCCATCGCGTATATTGATCAGCCGGATCGAATCCCTCGTTCAATTGGCCGGACCAGCACAAGTCAAGGATGCGCTTGGTTGTCAAATCTGCAAGCTCGCGCTCTGGATGAATAGACCCGCCCATCTCACGATCAAGCTCACGGCATGTCTCTGTGGGAATACCATAACTGAGCAATGCTCCTTCAAGCGGCACTCGCGTTGATGGGAGTGGAATTGGCCACTCTTCCAATGGCTGATGCAGCCAGTGCACAAGATCGGGAAGGTGGCGTGGGGGTTTTCTATCTAATCCCAGGCAGAGCGCGTAAAGCTGGTTCCATCCTTGCTGCAAGTATTCATCTAAATGGCTGACTGGCCGGCTTGTCCCGTGCTGCCGGCTATCTTCCTGGCGCATCAAACCAACAGCCAGCGTTGCAAGCATAAGCTCGATATCAATGCCCAAAGTGCAAATAACACTCGTTTCTGAGGTGTTTTGTGAAATGCCCTCCCACCTATCTTCCCCTGGTTCCCCAGTGATCATACTCAAAATTTTCTCCTTTCTGCAACTGCCTCCGGAAGTCCCCAAGTACTCTACAAAACAAAAAAACCTGAAAGTGATTACCACTTCCACATATCATCCACTCGAGAGCTTACCATGAAAACAGGACAGTATTGATCCTCATTATGACAATCGACAAAGAGCTCTCCCAATGCCAGCATTCTTATCATCACGCGAGAAAACGGAAGAGATTTGCGTTTCAGCATTCTGTATCCGTTATGAGCAATTGCTGCAGCTTGTCCAAGTGGAAAGGGGTGATGCAACAATCGCCGGTGAAAACACAGGTGACCAAGTTTCAGGTCTCTGTCCCAGGAGTCTAACGAAAGTATCGCACGACATTGTTGGTCAATGGAGTTCGATATTAGGGTCTTCGAGTGGTCAGAGAACGAAAAGGGAAAAGCCGCAGGTAGCCACATGGGTAGGCATTTCCCTGAAATGGAGTACTCAGGCAACCATTAACGACCAGCGCCAGCACATCTACAACATTCGATCAGAGTCGGAGCAACTGCTCCTTGCTCAAGCATGCGAGTAGTATGGCTCCAGCGAACACCTCCAGGTCCATCATTTTCGGGCCTTAAAAGACCTGAAGAACTATGATGGATGCGAGAAACCAGCATGTGTGCAAATCACGACGTTCATGCAGGACGTCCTATGACATGACTCCTGTCACGTTCACAAAGATAGTATGATGCTAGAGAGCCTAGTGCGCTGAAAAGTGCATGCCAGGTTCGGAGAGGGGTGACGGGTCAACGTGCCTGAAAGGGTAAAGCGCTAACCACCTGCTACTCTTTGCCAGATCCATCTTCTGAAGCTGCTGAAGAGGCAATCCTACGGACAAGTGGGTTACGACACAGGACGCTTGCTAGATAAGCTTAGCTTTGCCCAGGAGATGCGGGAGACCCACTATTCGCTTGACGTTTACAAAATTAAGGGGAAAGGAAATTCATGCCAATGAAAACGGCTCCTTTGTGAACAGATGTCTCAAGTAGCCTGCACCTATATGAACTGAAATTGGGACCCGGTACAATATTTCTTAAAATACGGTAAGAGCATTTGCATCGATTGATAAACTCAACCTATTTGAATCAAAGTTACTTCTTGTTAAATGCGAGGGAGAAAAACTATCCCACTTGACACCAGCTTTTGGGTATAAAGCCTCATAAGAGCTACCATACTTGCCAACAGCTACGCAAATAACTGAGTTTACGCCGGCATTATACAAGAAATTTCTTGAAGTTTCGAAACTATGTCCCCCTGTTGTGAAATCATCAATGACGATGACAGTTTGATTCCTTAACCTCTCTCTGGCTGTTGGATCAAGATGGATCGTCCGAAATTGAGTATCTATCGTAGGAATCTGTCTGTCAACCCACCTAGTACGCGAACTGCTTGGTGCAAAAGTGTGTCTGATAATAAGTCCTTGCCGATATTGTTCTCGAAATAATCTCGTCACAATCGTTATAAAGTTATCCAGTACAGGAGTAAAAACTCCATCATGACCAGGGTACATACACCAAATCGGTTTTGAATAAAGACCCTTTAGATGTAGTCCCTCTAAATAAATACTTGCCAGCAAGTGTAATGAAAGGTATTTTTCCGTTGAAAATTCTTTAATCGCGCGCGTTCCCTGTTGCCCCTTAGTCTTTAAAAGGGTCGTTATACCCAAAACTTTCGGAACGTCTGGATCAAGGAGCGCACGTAAAATTACATCACGACCCAGCCCATCTTGACCATCAACTGAACAATACCATAATACACTTTTAAGAAAGAAAATCTCGACTATATCAGCAAATTCACTTAATGAGTTCACAGTCATTCCGTATTGATATTCAGGATTCTCTCCCCACGACGCCAAAAAAAATATTACATTGCTATTAACTGCCTCATAAAAATCCCACTCAGTATCACCAAGATAAAGCAAATTATTGGACGAAGCTCCTAGCAAATTACAAACATATCTGATAAAACTTCCAGTTCCCTTTTTACCACCTACCTTGCGCGGATACAGATATCTACTCTCATCAATGGCAAAGAGGTTTTTGAGTAATCGACCATGATAGCTGTTATTAGAGGCGATAAAAACCTCAATGCTCTGTCTTTTTAAACGAGAAATCATTGCTTGTGTACCTGGAAGCGCCTGATTCGAATTGTCCAAGAGGGTATCACTCAGGTCAAGTATGATGGCTCGAATTGTCATTTCCAACCCTCCTCAACGACTTGTCACGATATTGGTTAATCTGATCTATCAACCAGTCAAAGTCTCCCTCCTTCGCTCCGTAGCTACGTGAGAGACGATCAATTTCAAAAAGCAAACCTTGGAAAAGACTCGGTCTGTGCAGCGAACGTAAACCAGCATCTAAAGGTAATTTTGTCTTTAGATACTCATAAAGCTTCTCACGATCACTCCGATTATCTAAATCGAATACAGGATCATCATGCTTGATGAGTTCTTCAAGCACTTCTCGTTGTTCCAGGTATATTGAAGAACCAATTTGTACTCCAAATAAAGGGCGATCTAGCTCTCGAGCAAATCGTACTGTGTGAGCCGTTCCGCTTTTAGATTTTCCTTCGATAACCGCCACAACCTTTGCTAACGCTGCTTGTATTCTATTCCGTTGGACGAAACGCTCACGATTATACATATCTTTAGGTAAATACTCACTAACGACGGCACCGCCACGTTCAATAATTTGCCTCCGTAAATTTGCCGTAGCAGCTGGATAAACAATATCAATACCATGTCCCAATACACCGATAGTCGGTGAACCATAATCAACAGAACTCCTATGCCCGATCTCATCAATTCCTAGCGCCAATCCCGAAAGAATAACATAACCACACCTTATTAAGAGTATAGATAGATATTTAGCCGCTTGCATACCAAGCTCGGTAGGTTCTCTAGTACCCACAACGGCTGCAATTGCAGGATCGTTCAGAAGCTTAACATTGCCTTCAACAAAAAGCCAAGCTGGTGCAGATTTTAGCTCATATAAACTTTGAGGATATAATGGAGTTTCCCGAAAAACAATAGAAACGTTCCGACGCTTCAAGATAAGATACTGTTCTTGAGCTTTTGCTATAACTTTCTTCGACTGATCTTTTATTTGAGTTACCAATTGATTAGGCTGAGGTATTTTTGCTTGATAAAGATACTCATACAGCAGCTTATCTTCTATATCCCAAACTTTTGAAAGTCTACCGCCTAACGCCTCATAAAGTGCACGAATGGTACCAAAACCTACACCCGGAACTTCAGCAAGCGCCAAGAGGCTAATTTCATTTGAATCTGACAAAGCGTGCGGCTCTAAGTTATCAAAAAGGGAGAGTTGCCCATTATATTCCACTGAATGCGGTCTCCATTAGTTATTGGAAATAGTAGCGCAAATGAATACCGGAGATTATTAGGAAACAAATTTTTTCTAAAACTGTTCCACATCTATCTACATGCCCATTCTTTCATGAAATTATACCACTCACGTATATCAACTAGTGACTAGTTGCTAAGTAACACTGATCCCTACTAGACATATTCTTCTTTAGGGTATAAACAAGGAAGAAGATGTCTTTTATACCAAACAAAGCTATGGTTCAAACAAAATATTTTGATAAAGCTATATTTTCGGCTGTGTTGTTGAAAATCTCAACTACAGGTACATAATTTGTAGCGAGCAATGAACTGTGGTGTTGTCCACATGTAGCAATCGCTCGAACATCATTGCCTCCTCTACTCCGCTTACAGAGGCAACATAAATCCATAACCCAAAGGTCGACACCAATGCTAGCACAAAAGGATCTAGCTGCACGTGCGAATGATCTCTCGGGAAGCCATAAGGTGGCTATTCGCCTTTGGAAATATGCCCCACTTATTTGAGGAACTTCTTTCTCGGTTATGACTGCTGGCTTTTACGGTACTCCCTGCTCAAGTAGCTTCATTTCTTCACTCGTTAATCCGTACAGTTTGCACATCAACAGATCAATCTGCCTATCCGTTACCTCAACCTGACGCTGGAGAACAGTTTTATCGTGTGTCGTGTGCACAGCATCCAGTTTCTCATGCAGCGATAGCATTTGTTGAACAAACTGCACCAGAGGGACTTGTTTTTGGGGCATATCCACAGGGACCGGAATGGACTGAATCGTGCTTTGATTGAGCTGAGGGAAAAGAAGCTTATAAGCAGTGAACGTTTTGTAGATGTAACAGCGTACAAAGCGGCTGTTGAGGAGGCCGAGCAAGGCTTCGTGCGCAAGATCAGGACAGGATACATGCAGATTGTACACGGACTGCATGGTGACAATACCTAGAGTATCTAACGCCGCAATACAGCGATCACCCGTCTTCACAATTACGATTTTAGGAGCCTGATAAAGCTGAGCATCCTTCGTCGTTTTTTGCACGAAACGCGTTGGTTGGTCGACGTGATAGCGGTCGATATCATCGCCAACCATGATAGGTATGGGTCCCTCAGCCAGCACCTCCTTCTTCCCAATTTCTTCCCCTCGTGAGATACTCGCAACGCTGTCTAAACGCTTACACTCGCTCTCTACCCTTGAGAGAATAGCTGCTTCTTGATCTGTGGCATGGACAAGCAATCTATGCATCGGATCTGCTACGAAACGCTTCCGACTGCATGTGTGTTCGGTCACCACGGTCCTCTCGGGACGTATCTCGCTCAGTATTTCAGGAGGTTGCTCGCCCTTCACTGCCACGAACACAATAGTTGAGACATGCGCCTTAAATACCAT
>Ga0116218_1001204_pt1 | contig 16757 bp, 12 predicted proteins | sample Sb_taG_2_FD_88966 | JGI IMG/M metagenome (GOLD analysis project Ga0116218, IMG submission 88966) | Peat soil microbial communities from Weissenstadt, Germany - Sb_50d_5_LS metaG | ecosystem: Environmental > Terrestrial > Soil > Wetlands > Peat | place: Germany: Weissenstadt | collected 2010-09-21 | reverse complement strand
CCTCCGCCATTGCACGAGAGAGCCCCAATGGATCCATCGGGGGTTGAGCGGGTAGTAACTAAAGCACTAGCGAAAGACCCTAAGGAACGTTTCATGAATGTACAGGCATTTGCGAATGCCTTGGAACAAGCTAGTGAATCCCAACTGTCAACTATTCTTGGACCGAAACCAAATCCACAATTTTTATCATCGCTTCCTCCAACGCAACCTGTGGCAAATCCACTGCACCAAGAATTAAGTCTCCCTCCTAATAGTGATTACCCTGCTCAGACAAAATCTATATTAGGGGCTCTCAGTTATAAAAAAGTGAAGATATGGAGCATAGGTATACACCAAGTAATGTTAATAATACTCGGTGCGGTTCTCTTTGGTGGTCTATCCTATCTCAACAATACATTACAATTACCCACTATCGCTGGTTCCTCCATTCGTCCAGGTATTGTTATTCCTTTATTCTTCGGGGTTGTTTTTGGACCCTGGGTAGGCCTTTTTACCGGCGGAGTAGGCAACCTTCTGAACGATCTTTTCACTGGGACTGTGTACTGGAATTGGGATCTTGGGAACGGTCTGATCGGCTTTGTAGCTGGGCTAGCGTTGTACTTCACCTGGGGACACTATAATACGTTTCGCAACATAGCTATTGCTGAAGTTTTTAGTGTCATCGGTATCATTGTAGGACTTGGTTTCGCTGCATTCAGCGATATCTGGGTCTCACAATTGACTCCAGCAACTGCCGTAACTACCGAATTCATTCCTGCCACAATACCTGACATTGTGCTAGGCTTAATTCTTTTGCCCATTTTACTCGTTGCCTATAACGCCGCGATGACACGCGCGGGTCGTGCATAGACCTGAAGGACATCAAGCGGTACGAAAGTGACAGACCAAAGTGACCAGGTAAAGGTGCTTTCAATGCCTGGTCACTTTTCCCAGGTTGATACCTTTCTTTTTCGAGAATGAGCCATGTTGATAAATTTTGTCTATATCAAACGAGATTCTCCAGTCCACAGACTCGATCCACGAGTCAAGTTCGTCTTGCTCTTTGCATACAGTCTTTCAGCTGCTCAAACTTCTAATTTCTGGTTTATTTTGGCCGGATTAATCGGCGCCTCTTACTATTATAGTCAGGCGAGACTGAAATGGGCGGAGACGAAACGAGTCTGGTATTTTATTATTTTCATTACTTTCATTCTGGTTTTTGTAAACTATTTCATCTCTGGCGGAGCTATAGTACAGGGCGTTGACCTCAGTAATCAGCGTATCCTCTTCTATATCCCCTTTATCGGTCTCAAACCTTATTTTCCATTTATTGGCCCTTCGCCTCTCCCTTTCAGTGTTCAGAGCATCACTTTTTTGATCACGCAGACAATGCGTAATATAAGCATCGCATTACTGGCTGTTCCAATTCCATATACTACAGACCCCAGCCAGTTCGGCATCGCTTTTAAGGGGATGGGTATATCTGATAGGATCTCTTATGCGATCGATCTCTCACTTCGCTTTCTCCCAACCACGGTACGAGACTTCAGAACGACACTTGATGCTCAACGAGCCCGCGGATTTGAGATTGATAAGCTACGTGGAGGTATTTTCACTAAAATCGCTCGCATGGCACCAATGCTTGTACCTGTTGTGATTGGTTCAATAGTGGGAGCAGAGGACATCATTAGCGCAATGGAGTTACGGTGCTTTGGTATTGGGAAACGCACCTGGCTGATTGAACTACATGCACGCAAAATTGACCGCCTGCTTATTACAGCTGGTATTGCTGGTTTCATCGCAATCACTATTCTCAATATCCTGGGATATTTCTTCAAAACAGGACCATTGCACGTTTTACATACTCAGGGTATACCACCTTTCTTGTTGCAATAGGATACCTCACTGCATGGCATAAAACTTACCTCTATTGTGTTATCATTGATAGAATAAACATGTTGATGGAGAAGTGAGGAATATTCCTATCATGGAAAAAATATATGACGTAATCATTATTGGCTCTGGACCAGCAGGCTATACAGCAGCAATTTATGCTGCGCGAGCCAATCTCTCAGTTTTAATGCTTCAAGGTTACCAGGTTGGCGGCCAGTTGATGCTAACCAGCGACGTTGAGAACTATCCAGGTTTTGAGGAGGGCATTGTTGGCCCCTCGATGATGGAGAAATTTGAAGCACAGGCTCGGCGCTTTGGCACCGAGTTGATTCCCGAAGATGTAATCTCTGTCGACTTCCATAATCGCCCGTTCATAGTGACAACCGATTCGGATAAATATCAGGCTCGTGCCGTTATTATCTCTACTGGAGCCAGCGCGAAGTGGTTAGGGTTGCCAAGTGAACAGCGCTTGCAGGGACGTGGCGTGAGCGCCTGCGCCACCTGTGACGGTTTTTTCTTTAAGAACAAGGATGTAGCAGTAATTGGTGGAGGCGATACTGCAATGGAGGAGGCAACCTTTCTCACGCGTTATGCCAACCATGTCACCGTCATTCATCGCCGTGATACATTACGAGCCAGCAAAATCATGCAAGATCGCGCATTTAAAAACCCTAAGATTAGCTTCATATGGGATACAGAAATAACTGAAGTACTGGGCGAAAATGAAGTAACGGGTTTGCAGCTTCACAATGTGAAGACTGACAAGGTAAGAACGCTACCTGTGCAAGGGTTCTTCCTGGCTATTGGGCATCAACCTAATACCGAATTGTTCAAGGGCATCCTTGATATGGATAACATCGGATACATCATCCCAGCTGAACATACCATGACGAATATTCCAGGCGTCTTTGCCGCCGGTGACGTAACGGATCATCGCTATCGCCAGGCTATCACTGCCGCCGGTGACGGCTGCCGTGCTGCAATAGATGCTGAAAGATGGCTCGAGAGCCTGGGTGAAGATTAAATAAGTCATCTGCCATCTTGTAATAGATGTGTTTATCACAAGTCTACTTCTCAGGCTTGTGATAATTTTTTCAAGCACTTGCAGGAGGCAGATGTTAAATAAGAAGAACAAAAGCACGCGTCCCTACAAATTAACTCTTTAGGGACGCGTGCTTTTGTTCTTCTTACTGAATAGAACCTTCGTAGATGCCCATAATTGTACCTAAGAACTTCAGAGCATCCGGCTTTTTGCGTTGGAAAGAATTTCGGCCTACAATCGAGCCAAAACCACCTCCATCTCTTATCGCCCGTACTTCTTCAAAGAACTTTTCGTCTTCAGTGGCAGCACCACCAGAGAAAATTACGATACGACGACCATCGAAAGAGCTTTGGATGACATGATTGACACGCTCAGCAAGTGTAGAGATCGGGATCTCGTACTTCTGATAGACCTTCTGAGCCTCGGCCAATTCTATCTTTGCGCTTGGTAATTTGACCTTGATAATATCCGCACCTAGTTGTGCAGCTATCTGAGCAGCATATGTCACTACATCAACGGCAGTTTCCCCTTCTTTGCTCAGACTGCTACCCCGGGGATAGGACCAGACAACAACAGCCAGACCAGCCGCCTTTGCTTCTTCAGTCAATTCACGTAACTGCTGGTACATTTCTGTGCGCTCGGTTGATCCTGGGTAAATCGTAAAACCAACAGCCACACAACCAAGACGCAAAGCATCGCTGACACCAGAAGTAACAGCAGAAATTGGGTCTTTCTCGTCATTTAAAATGTCATGGTTATTGCATTTCAAAATAAGGGGGACTTCACCACAATAGTCAGAAACACCTGCTTCCAAAAAGCCCAGCGGTGCAGCATACGCGTTGCATCCAGCTTCAAGAGCTAATTGAAAGTGATAGCGCGGATCGTAGCCCGCAGGATTTGGCGCGAAGCTCCGTGCTGGACCGTGCTCAAACCCCTGGTCGACCGGTAAAATCACCATTTTCCCTGTACCACCTAGACGGCCATGATTTAACATACGTGCCAAATTGGTACGGACGCCAGGGTTCTCGCTAGCATACCAGCTTAAAATCTCACGAATGCGATCATTCATTGGTTTGTTCCTTTTCTCTCTTTTCAACAAGCGCCAGGGTTGATCACTGCGTTGTGATCAATTGTATTGTACCACCACCAAAGGCCATATATAAAACTTAAAGAACTTGCTATCATATAACTACATGAAAGTATCACAAAGTGAAAAGGACCTCAATAATTACAAATCTCAATTATATTCTGGAAAACACTAGAATAACGGGGAAAAGAGCATTTTAAGTGCTACACATGCAATTGACTGGCACATCCATAGTTACTTTAGACAATTTGGCACGTTTTTATACAAAGATACAGAGAATCTACGTTCATCTACTTAAGAGTGTGCACAAGTGTGCTTTGTGGAATGGAATGATTGATGGAGAATTGTGAATGATGCTCTACTCTAAAGGAGAAGATATGAAAACGAGTGGCAGCAATTTCGAGCTTATCATGCAAGAAGTGCTCAAACAAAAACAACTATTGGAAGACTTGCAATCGGAAAATGATGAGCTACACCGTCAGCTTGCTGATCTACGTGAAGGACGTGGTATCTTCGTTGATATCCTTAGCAAACGTTTTCCCCTGGTTGATATTCCCGTAGGAGATTCTTCCTATAGAACAGCTATTCCTGATGCTGATCTTTCTCTTCAAGAAACAACCGAAATCCCGAGCGAGTCTTTACCATCATCAATGCCTGAAACTCCAGTACCTGCCTTGGAAGCCTCAATCGAAGAAGTACAGGAAGATCTGCCAACCTATGTAACTCCCAAAATACCGTCATATCTTGAAGAAGCTATGCTCGATGAATTTTCGGCTGCAGCTACTCGAGAAATGGGCCAGGTAGCTGTTTGGTCTGGACCTATCACAAATCCGCCATCCTTTGATGAAAAGGAAAAAGAAAACCTGCGTCGTGAACTCTCTGGAAGCTTTTTATTGGAGTAAATGTTTCGATTTGGTTAGAAACATGGGTTGAAAAGCAATAACTTCACGATCAGAAAATTCTTCCTAGCTGACATTGTGACGTAAGAGGAGCAATGAGTATCTCACATTCCTCTTACTTTTTACTGTATCTGAAAAGTCACTGAAGTTGCATTAATTGGTGGACTTGATTGTTGTGCCAGCATTAACAACGTAAACGATTTACCTCCCTGTGGAATCGTAAAAGTGATAGTACCATCCCCATTACTTTGAGATGCAATCGAGGTAGGAAATGTGAAGTCTGAGGGTGGACTTTTGCTCTCACCTGATTGCAGGCGCATGTAATCTCCCGGATACGCAGAAAAATTATTTGACGAAGAGTTAACAGCTTTGAGTGTAACCGTAATATAGACCATACCTGTCGATGCTTGCTGACCATTCGCACTCAAGCTTTCAGTAGCTGAAACCAGCGTCCAATTCATCCCAGAATACCGGAAAGTTGAATTGGGCGTAACTGTCCTTGGTTGATATTTGCTCAGGTCAGCATTAGAAGCCAGCGGGATATCCATTTGATTTTCAGTAGCTGAACCATAACGGAGGATGAGCTTACTCAGACCGATATTTTGACTGGTCACAGGAAAATCTATCCAGTTATCTTGAGATACTCCTGCAGCTGGACCCTCATAATACTTTTCGTTACTTGGAGCAAGAATGGACCCATCAGGCATGACTAACCTGCTAATATCGCTATATGCATATCTTACATTATTCGTGGTAGAGTTTGATTCCATTGTTGCTACCCGAATTCCACCCTGTGGAGTGCTTGTGTCATCTGGAAAACTATTTGCTTGTTGAACAGAAACAACCGTGATATCAACACTTGAGTACGTAAACTTCAAGTTCAAGGGTACTGTAACGGGACCACCTGTATTCGGCGTATTTCCATTGCTATCTGGGGTGGTAATACGAGTGGGAGAGACACCGTTAGTATTCGGAGTATTATTACTGCCACTTTGTGTGCTTTGTTGCCCATTGGAACCATTTCCGTTTTGACTATTCCCAGTCGAATTATTGTGTCTGACAATGTAAAACCCACCAACCACTCCAAGAGCCAGTACCAGGATCAGTACTATACTGGCAACCAGACATCCCCTTGAACGTTTCGGAGCCTGAGCATAAGCAGGCACAGTCCCGTTGACCTGCGGAGGAGGTGCGTAATAGGGAGATGCGGGTGCCTCCTGCGGCTTAGAAATAAAAGAATCAGGCGGAGGCGGTGGAGGTATGACATCAGCACCTGTAGTTTGGGCGTAGAAGTGGTCACCTGATGTATGTACAGTTGAATAGCTTGGTCCAGAAACACCTGGTGATTCAGAGCTAGAATGAGGCGTGTAAGGCAAAACTGGTGTAAAACCAGGCGCATTTGCACTAGGAGTAATGACTGTTGCTGCTGTTGTACTATTATTATCTACAGGCACTGGAACTTTCGGCTGAAAACCTTGTGCCTGATCGCTACCTGAAACCTTCTGATCACTTGTTAAAGTAGTTCGAGCGTCCGCTTCGACGCTTGTAGTGGCACCACAATTCGTGCAAAAACGATGACCTGCCTCAAGAGGCTTGCCACATTCTGAACAAAAGCGTGGTGATGACAAAGTTATACTCCTGATAACTGTAACAAATAGCATCAATCTTTATTGTCCAGTATTGTAACAGCAAGCAAGGAGAATGTCTATAAAATAAGCCACTTATCTACTGTGATAAATTCTTCAGGAGGTGCTATTGCAAATGAAAATCCGTCGAGCTTTGATCACCGTTATCGCCTTTTTGAAGCACCAGAATCAATGTAAATGATGATGTCTGCTGAGGCGCCTGAAAACTAACTGTCCCCGTAATACCAACTGCTCCCACATTAAAAGCTACAGGAATGGTTGTATGTTGAGGCAAAGCAGAAGTCTTAGCATACTGCAAACGCATATACTCATACGGTGAACCGGTGATAGCAATTTGCGAAAGGGTAGTATCAACTTTGAGCGTTAAAGTTATGTAGCGCATCCCTTGTTCAGCTTGCTGGCCTGGTATGCTCAAACTCGAAGTAGCATTGGTAAGCGTCCAATTCAGCCCAAAATAGAGCATCTGCCCATTTAAACTGATAGTTTTAGGTTGATATTTGCTTACGTTTACATTTCGGACAAGTGGAATAAGCATTTGTGCCTCGTTTGTAGCGCCTAATACTAATGTAAGTTGATTCACAGATTTATTCGTCGGAACTGCAAAATCAACAACACTTGTTTGCGATGCCCCAGGAGCAATTCTCACTATTGAGTTTACATAAGTTGGGCTAATAAGAGACTTATCCGGCATAGCCAATCGAGCAATAGTAGCATAGCTCCAAACCACCTTGATATCTGTTGGATTGTGTTCCTTGAGGTTCAAACGTACCATGCCATTCGAATTCGTATTAGGATCATTCAGAAAACTTTGCGACTGTTGAACATTGAGGATAGTTACATCAACACCAGCATATGGAACGGAGGAATTTATTGCCGTAGTTGTTATAGATGGCTGAACAAATACAAATCCTGGCAGTGCTACTCCTAAATACCCGGCAAAGGCATATACAAAGGCTCCTAGTACAAAGAGCAAGACCACTAACAATAGCATCAGCTCTCGTCTACTTATTTTTCTCTTATGTTGAGGAGACAGATAAGGAGAATCCTGAACACCTTTTTTTGTGAATGGCCGTGTACTAGAGAGCGAGTTGCTTTGCGGACCTAATTGTAGAGTTGGAACTCTATCCATCTCTTTATCTTGTTGAGCTTCGGATTCTTCTTGAATAAATTGCTGATCAATCTCTGGCAAAGACTCTTGCTCATGATTCAATTGTTCTAGAGACGTGTCTTGATCTCTAGTGAGCAAGGCTTCTAAAGATAAACCACATGTTGCGCAAGTACCCGAACTTGTGACAATAGGTGCTCCGCATCGTGGACAATATCGAGGGAGAACCTGTGTCATAGGGAGGTTAACTTCCTTTCAAGAGTATTATTTACAAACAAGTCACTATCCATTTTAGCATAAGTGATACGAATGGTTATCAATGAGAAGCAAGAAAGACTACGCTATTGAGTAGCGCTTTGTGAAGTGCCACATTTAGAGCAGAATCGGGCCCCTTCTAGCTGCATAAAAAGGGTACCGCAATTTGGACACGTTTGTGGCTTGTATCTCGTTTGTGATAGTATCCAATGTGTGCTCCTCAGATTATGATCTGCATTTCCTTTTCCGTTTATATTTGAAGCTTTACCCAACCATGGTTAAAATTCTACGTCATCATAGCCGATATTCAAAACAGAACCATGGGAAAACCTGGCTAGACCAGAAACGTGGTATAATAAGTAAGCAATTGGAAAGAATATTCTACATATCAACAAGGAAACTCACACCATGCCAGAATTTAAGGTAGAAGCACCATTTCAGCCCACAGGAGACCAGCCGGATGCCATTGATCAACTGGTTAAAGGGCTTAAAAAGGACTATAAATATCAAACACTGCTGGGCGTAACAGGCAGCGGTAAAACATATACTGTTGCCAAGATTGTAGAACAGGTACAAAAACCAACTCTCGTGCTTGCTCCAAATAAAACTCTGGCTGCTCAACTCTATAGCGAATACAAAGAGTTCTTCCCAAACAATGCCGTCGAGTACTTCGTCTCTTATTATGACTATTATCAACCTGAGGCCTATATTCCACGCACAGATACGTATGTCGAAAAAGAGAGTATGCTCAATGAAGAGATAGAGAAACTGCGTCTCTCCGCAACGCGAAGCTTATTTGAACGGCGCGATGTACTTATCGTCGCATCCGTTTCTTGCATATACGGTCTGGGTAGTCCAGAAGAATATGGTGAGGTAGTGCTCACCCTGAAAGTGGGAGAAGAGCGACGTAGAGACAGGATTCTGCGTCATCTAACGGAAATCCAGTATGAGCGCAACGACACCAACTTTATACGGGGCCGATTCCGTGTTCGCGGTGATGTGTTAGAGTTATTCCCTGCCTATGAGGACGTGGCTGTGCGCATCGAGTTTTTCGGAGACGAGATCGAGCGCATGACCGAAATAGACCCACTCACAGGTGAAGTGCTTGGAAAACGTCTGCGCCTGGATATTTACCCTGCCAAACACTGGGTTACAACTCAACAACGTTTGAATCATGCCATCGAACTAATAGAAGACGAATTGCAAGTGCGTTTGCAGGTATTGGAAGATGAGGGCAAACTGCTTGAAGCAGCACGTTTGAAACAGCGTACTAATTTTGATATCGAAATGCTGCGTGAAACCGGGTTCTGTTCAGGTGTCGAGAATTACTCTCGACACTTAGCAGGACGTGGAGAAGGAGATCAACCATGGACTTTGATGGACTATCTCCCGGAGGATTATCTACTGGTTGTGGATGAATCACATGTTGCGCTACCACAGGTACGAGGAATGTTTGCGGGTGATCGTTCGCGCAAGCAAGTGCTTGTCGATTATGGCTTCCGCCTTCCATCTGCACTTGATAATCGTCCGCTCACATTTGCAGAGTTCGAACGAGAAATTCACCAGGCGCTTTTTGTTTCGGCTACACCTGGCCCCTACGAATATGAGCACAGTCAGGCTGTCATCGAGCAGGTTATTCGTCCAACAGGCTTGCTTGATCCACAAATCAGCGTGCGACCCACAAAAGGCCAGATTGATGATCTACTTTCAGAGATCCATATACGTGTTGATAAAGGGCAAAGAGTTCTTGTCACAACCCTGACCAAAAAGATGGCTGAAGACCTGGCAGACTATATGCAAGAACTAAGTATTAAAGTTCATTATCTTCACTCGGAGATTGATACAATTGAGCGTGTAGAGATCCTGCGCGATTTACGACTGGGTGTTTATGACGTCGTTGTAGGTATTAATTTGTTGCGCGAGGGCCTTGATCTCCCAGAAGTATCACTTGTTGCAATACTCGATGCAGATAAGGAAGGCTTCTTGCGTTCATCAGGTTCTCTCATTCAGACAATTGGACGTGCTGCCCGACATATAGAGGGTAGTGTAATCATGTATGCAGATACGATCACGAAGTCAATGCAGCGAGCTATCGATGAGACCAACCGTCGGCGTAAGTTGCAAACCTCTTTTAACGTAGCACATAATATTACACCTCGTGGCATCAAGAAGGATGTGAAGACTCTTTCAGAGCGTATTAAAGCCATGAGTGGGACGAACGCTGAAACTCATGATGATAAATCCATTGCTGTAGCTCTAGCTGGCATTCCAAAAGATGAAGCGCTGCGTTTAATTAAGGACCTGGAATTCCAGATGCGTGAAGCCGCTAAGCGGTTAGAGTTCGAGAAAGCAGCCCAATTGCGTGATCAGATCATCGAGCTACGCCGTTCAATGATCGAGTAACGTACGATTCGCATCTTTTTTAGCATCACTACCAACGTAGAGGCGTTTGATGAAACCGATTTATCGCCTGAGGAAACAAATCACGCAAACCAACTATATCATTTCACGGAGGATCAATCCCCTGTTTGCAAGCAATAGATTACGCCGTTATATACTGTTTCTACCTGGTATGTTCTGTATAGTACTCATTCTTTTTACTGCATGTGATAGTAGCGCAAATACCTCTACAACAAACAGTGCCAGGCAAACACTTTCAATGAGCAGTGGCAGCACCATCACATATAGCACGAGGCCACAAGATGTTCTTATCCGTACATTTTATGGAGGTGGCAAACTTGGTACATTTGAGATGAGTCCAGAAATAAGCATATACGGTGACGGAACCTTTATTCTCGGACCAGGATTGCAAATGCAACAGGGAAAGATTCAAGCAGCAGCTTTGCAACAATTGCTGAATAAACTGGCAGATACGTACGGATTGCTGAAGCTAAACAAGCAACAATTTTATGATGTTCCAGATCAAAATGCTACAGTGTTACAATTGATGCTCAACAGCAAAGAATACACATATCTCTATGGACCCTTTGGTAATATGCAAGAAAGTGCGCAGGATCTAAATGAATACCGACAACTGGGAAATGCTCTTACTAGTATTACTGAGTCGTTAGTTGGACCTACTCACCCCTACACCAGTCAACAGATGGTTTTACTTGTTCATCAAACATTTACCCCTGATCTCAGTCAAACTATCCCATTTTGGAATTTTCAAGATTTCACCTTGTTTCAACTATCCACCTTTGAGTGTGGCTTAATACCTCCTGATGTGACTGGCCCTAATGCCGATACAGGTTGTCTAACCTACACTGTGCCTCACACTGCATTATTGCTGAACAATCAACAACTTCAACAAATTAAAACGCTTCTTCATGGAGAACAAGAGGCTGTGTTTCTTGAAAAGGGAGCATATTATAGTGTTACCCTAAGGTCTTTGCTTCCCGACGAGTTAGAGCAAAAGACGCTTGCTATCTTTGGCAGTCAGGAGTTAAGTTACACTGGTGTGATACTTGCTGAGGGACCCGTACCTATACCAACACCCACACCTTAAACAGGAACTCACTATCGCCACACTCATCGCAATGTGGTATACTACCTGCAAGGCGCTAACTACACACATTCCTTCGGACGGATGATCGGAATAATTAGCGCGTCAAAAAACCAGGTGCGAGTGCGGAATGCCCGGCGGGAAACATATAATGAATTCTTGATAATCCGTCCACCTCGTAAAAAAGTAACCTCCACTAAGGCCAATTTGGAAAGGACACATGACCAAAGATTTCAAAAATCAACGGCGAGAAGACCCACAGTCGGATTCTCGCGGTTCATCCTCACGCAGGTTTGAAGAAGAGCGGCCTTCACGCCCTGCACGCCCTCGACTCAATCGCGACATGGTTGATCGCGCATGGGAAAATGGAGCACGCCAAAATCATGCTGATTACCGTGCACGAAGCGATAGCAACACGCATTCGACTCGTGATAATAGGCGGCCCAATCAACACACCAATCGGTACCCTGCTCAGAATAGTAACAATAGCCGCAAACCATACGGAAATCGACCAGATAACTATCGACCTGGTGGGCGCTCTTCTCAAAGTAACAATGGACCTCGTAACTTCGATTCGAGCATGCGTACATTTGACGATCAACATTATAACCAGTATGAACATAGAGGCTATTCGAAACAGCCCTTTCAAGATGACTATCGTCCAGGAAATAGTCGGAATCCCCAGCCTCCTCACTCACGTACACCATATCAAGGGCGAGGCCAATACAGAGGACCCCAACAGCGTGAATTTGATCGCAGCTCATCTTCTCCTCGAAATTTTGATAGCAATCAAAGACAAACTCGCGGTTACGACCGTGACACGAGACAGCCTCGTAGTTATGATCGCGACAGGCAGTCCTCTCGTAATACACCAGGACCCGATACACAAAATCCACGCTGGCAGAGTCGTCCGGAAAAACGGCAGAACAATTATTCAAATAAGTCGTATGAAAATACACGATATAAAGCAGAGCGGGAGTTATATGAAGGTGACTACGAGCATTTTGATAGCATAAACACGGTTCAACCTCGTGCACGCCAAACAAAAGTTGATACCCATACTTCGCGTCGACCTGAGGAACGCAATGTCACGCATTTACCCAATGGTCGGGTTCTGAAGGGCACACCTGACGAACAGCAACAGGATGCCGAATTCTGGACCGAGATTGCTCAAGAGTCTGATGAGTTGGTTAAGCAAGTTGAGTCATCACATACCCAGGAATCTTCTACAAAACACCCAGCGGACCTAACAACCGCTTCTACAAAGAGAAAAACAAGTTCTCGCACTCACACTGCCAGTGATTCGAAGCGAGAAAGAAAAACGACCAAATCCAAAGTGAGACAAAGTACACCCAAACCGCGTTCAACAGGCCCTAAACCATCACAACGCGGCTATAAATGGCCAACGCCAGAAGAATAAGCTTGCTAGAACACTCGCGATGCATATCAGAACAGCACTAGGAAATATTGCCCCAGAAGAGCTTGGAATAACATTAGGTCATGAGCATTTACTCATTGACCTCCGTGGATTGTGGGATAACCCTCCGGCAGAACGGGCATATCTCATCGACCAAGAACCGACCCTGCAAAATCGCGGTGAGTTGATGCGGAATCCCTATGATTCCAGGTCTAATCTACTTATCGATAATCCAGAGTTATGCACTCGCGAACTCATGTTTTATCACGCCGGGGTTTCTCAGCAAGAATTGGATGTGATGTTCATTGAAACTCCCAAGCGCCTATTAACATTCTCGGAGTAAGATATATTCATGCTTTATCCAAGCTACCTCAATCTCTATGAGACAGGCGAGTTGGCAGAACGAGCAGCCTCTGCTTGGGAGATTTTACGCAGTTGCACCATTTGCCCTCAGAATTGCCGGTGTAATCGCCTTGCCGGAAAAACGGGCGTCTGCAGGTCGGGTACAGAGGCCATCGTCGCTTCATGGAATATACATCGTCGCGAGGAACCACCTATAAGTGGTACACGAGGTGCTGGCACAATCTTTTTTGGCTACTGTCAGGCTCGCTGCACATATTGCCAGAATTTCTCTCTGAGTCAGGGAGGTTTGGGACATCGTGTTGGTCCAGAACGACTGGCAGATATGATGCTCTACTTGCAGAAAAAACGCTGTCATAATCTGGATCTTGTAACACCAACCCACTTTGTTCCGCAGATACTTGCAGCTCTGGTTGTCGCCTGTGGCAAAGGCTTGTGCCTGCCAATTGTTTATAATTGCGCCGGTTATGAAAATATGGAAACGCTTGCCTTGCTGGACGGGGTCGTCGATATTTATCTGCCGGATGCGAAATACTCAGACAACAAAAACGCCTTACGAACTTCCAAAATGCCTCACTATGTTGAAGCCAATCAAACCACTCTACATGAGATGCATCGACAAGTCGGTCCGCTACAACTTGACGAAGACGGGATAGCACAACGCGGGCTTCTTATTCGACATCTTGTTATGCCTGAGGACATTTCAGGGACTCGTGAAGTACTTCACTGGATAGCTGAAGAGTTGGGCCCTGATACACCCGTAAGCCTGATGGATCAGTATTTCCCAGCTTGGAAAGCCGTTAATGACCCGATCCTGAATCGCCGCCTAAGTTGGAGTGAATACCGCTCAGCTCTAGATGCATTGGAAGAATTCAATTTGACTGCTGGGTATGTTCAAGAAGACTTGATGGAGTTAGATACAACGTTTATAGTGTAATTACCTCTTTGCGTTCCCCTCCCAACTAATGGTTGAGACGTGCTATAATCTTACACAGCAATAATAATAAATGAACCGACAAAGTAGTTTAGAGGCGGTTTACGCAATGTGCAGACCGCTTCTTGTTTTAGTCATTCGCAAAAGATGCCCGAAATGGAGAGCCCCTAATGAATGATACGGCCACTTTGAGCCACCTACTTGCCACTATCCAGCCTGACCTTGATAAGGTCGATGCCACTTTTCAAGAACGAGCTACCTCTGGACTTGACATTCTCAATTCTGCATCGATGCACGCTCTGGGATCGCCAGGCAAACGCCTAAGGACTGCGCTTACACTGCTTTCGGGCAAACTGAATACATACCGTTTTGACAAATTACTCCCTCTCAGCGTAGCTTTCGAAATGGTTCATCTTGCAACGCTTATCCATGACGATATTGTAGATAATGCACTTACTCGCCGTGGCAATCCCACGGTTAATGCATTATGGGGCAACAATATTGCTATTTTGCTGGGGGATTACTACTTTGCCAAAACTGCCGGATTGATTGCTGATATCAATGACAATCGCATTGATCATCTCTTTTCAGATACCGTTGCTACCGTCTGCGAAGGAACAATTATGGAGATGATGACCACTGGCCGTATCGATCTCACTGTTAAGAGTTATTATGAAAAGACTAGCCACAAGACTGCATGTTTAATTGCTGCCTGCTGTAAGGGTGGCGCCATAGTTAGTGATGCATCAGATCAAGAAATTGAATGTCTACATAGGTATGGCATGAATCTTGGAATCGCTTTTCAAATTATTGATGATATCCTGGATTACACCGAAAACCAGGAAACTATTGGAAAACCAGCAGGAAATGATTTACGGCAGGGAATGGTAACATTACCTTTGATTTATGCTTTACAGGAGCATCCCAAGAATGGACGCTATCAGGAGGTTCACAACTTGCTTAACGGAGGTGCAGTTCTTACCGAAGAAGACATAAGCACCATTGTCAACTGGGTTGTGGCTGGTTCTGGTGTTCAGCAATCGCTTTCCGATGCCAATCTCTACGCTAATAAAGCACGAGAGGCTTTGACACACTTCTCCCCATCGAATGATCGCCAGATATTGGATGAGCTAATCGACTTCGTTGTATTGCGTAAGCATTAAAAAGTCATCTGGCTCATAACAACAACTACAACCAGAACCACCAAAATCAGACTCAACAAGATGACAGCTTTCATGGTATCATTGCTGGCCTTCATGGGTGGTAAATCTTCTGGCCTTGGAAGCAATAATACTTGCTCTTCCATATCATCATTAGTATTCAATAAGAGTGGTAAAGCTTGAGCAACTTGATCAGTAGCCTGCTGTGTAGGTATATGAGTTTGTTGTCCATTATTCGGAACGAAGGTTGGACTGCTTCTCTGGAATGCTGGATTACTGTTTTTGCCAGATACAAGCGTTCCGCTTACCGAACGCATAGCCAGTAAATCCTGACGAAGCTCCGAGGGACGTTGATAACGTTGATTAGGTACAGTGCGAAGCCCCCTTGACAGAATGGCATCAAATGCGGAAGAAACATTTGGATTGATTCGTTGTGCTTGAGGAATACTACCACTTATTCCAGCCGGAGTACTGCCCGTCACGGCATGATACGCAGTGGAAATCAATGAATACAAATCAGTCCGAACATCTACAACCCCCCGCACGAACTCCGGTGCCGTATAGGGTGAAAGGCGGGTACGATCCATACCAGCAATATATTGTGTTCCACCACCGGCAAGTACAATTGAGAAGTTGGTTAGGATATATTGCGAGTTGTTGCGGCTCAGAACAATATGCTCTGGACGAATTAAGCCATGCACGAGCTGTGGAGATTGTTGGGATAACAATTCCAAAACATCCGTGAGTTGTAGGCAGCATTCAATTACTTCTTGCTCTGGCAAAGTGCGTCCACTATAGCGCATACGCCCCATTAAGGTTTCACCCTCAATAGGTTCAAAAACAAAGAAACTTCGTCCCTGATCGCTAAATGCATCCCATAACCCGGGAATATGTGGATGCCTACCTACAGTAGCTAGCGCCATTGTAGCAGTACGTAAAATCGTCTGAGTCATAACCGAAGTATTTTCGGGTAATACCACTTCAGTGATCATCACCTGGGATCCTGCCCTGTGAGCATCTTTGCCAATCCAGACGGCTTCAAAAACTCCCGATAACCAGTCCTGCCGTTCTTGTAATTCTTGTAGTCGATAACGGCCTCCACGCAAAAGAACCCCCGGCAGGAGAGGCCGGGCATTTGTTGCCATGACGTTGGTTCGCATTGGGGCTGCTATATTTGGTACTGGTTGAAATGAACTTGCGGGACGAGAAACCTGTTGATTCGGCATGCTTCTATTTGCAGGGTTCGATGGATATTGACGCACTGGTTGCTGTGGTTGAACAGGAGTCTGCGTACGGCGCATTTCCTGTTGAGGATAACCCATGGACCGATTAGCAGTATATGATGGAGAAGAAACTTGTCCTTGAGCGCCATTCGTATATGATTGAGAATCCGAACCGCCCATTCCTGTTTGCTGCGTACTTGGAGGCATTCCTTTCAGAACATTCTTCTCAAAAGCTGGTTTAGGATAAGTCCT
>Ga0116218_1001202_pt1 | contig 16765 bp, 13 predicted proteins | sample Sb_taG_2_FD_88966 | JGI IMG/M metagenome (GOLD analysis project Ga0116218, IMG submission 88966) | Peat soil microbial communities from Weissenstadt, Germany - Sb_50d_5_LS metaG | ecosystem: Environmental > Terrestrial > Soil > Wetlands > Peat | place: Germany: Weissenstadt | collected 2010-09-21 | reverse complement strand
TGGGCCAGTTCTCGCGCTTGATCAATATTTTTCATAAATGCGCCAGAGCCGACTTTCACATCCAAAAGCAGGTGGGAGGCGCCAATTGCCAGTTTTTTGCTCATGATACTTGCGGCAATCAACGGAATACTCTCAATCGTGCCGGTAACATCACGTAACGCATACATCTTGCCATCTGCCGGGGCCAGATCATCCGATTGTCCTGCCAACACAATGCGATGTTGAGTCAGAATCCGCATAAATTCTTCGCGTGAAAGAGTTGATCGAAAACCTGTTACAGATTCTAGCTTATCGACTGTACCACCTGTATGACCCAATCCTCGTCCAGTCATCTTACCTACTGCCACACCACACGCGGCTACCAGGGGTGCAACCGCAAGGGTAACTTTATCGCCGACCCCGCCTGTGCTATGTTTATCTACCACAGGTGAAATGATATTTCGCACGTGCAGTTCTTCACCAGAATGTGCCATCGCTAAAGTCAGATCGCTCGTTTCACGCGCATCCATACCGCGCCAGTAGATAGACATCAACAAAGCTGACATCTGATAATCGGGGATCAACTCCCGGGTATATTGATCAATCAACCAGTTAATCTCTGCCGTGCTGAGAATGTCACCATCGCGTTTCTTGCGAATGAGTTCAACTGCTTGCATACATTGCCCTACCTGACTGACCGATTACTCGGTTAAAACAATACGTATAGAGTCAGCTTCAAATCCACTCCCTGTCTCGATCTGATAACGATTCAAGATTAAACCACCCAGATGCACGCCACGATCAAAAATGAGTTGACCATTTGTAAAAGCGTACACCTCTGTATCTTGTTCAAACACCCCCTGAATGATGACTGTATCAAAGCCATCTTCTAACTGCTCTTTGAATGCTTTGTATAGCGTTGCAACTTGTTGCCAGGAAACGCACTTCGGATAGACAATTCTCACAATTTTCTTACGGCCATCACCAACGGCGCTACGAACAACAGCATAGGTAAGAGCGCCTTCTTCAAACGCTCGTAGTTGTTCGACTGTATGCGGTGGAAACTGTGATGGTGGCTCAGGCGGCGGAGGTTCTGGTGGTAAGACTGGAGCCTCTTGTTGTCTGGTAGCCTGCGTAGGTTGGGACGGCATGGTTGGAGCACGGCGCCTTTGGGTTACTTGCGTCTGCTGCGTCGGTGGTTGCTGCGGAGACTGTGGCAAAGTAGTTGGCCGGCCTTGCGATGGAGATGGAAAACCCTGGCGTTGTTGATTAGGAGGAGGAAACGGTTGCAGGTCTCGACCACATCTTGCGCAGAAGTTTGCCTGGTCTGCATTGTAACCTCCACAGTATGGGCAGCGCATTGCTCACTCTCCCGTCTATTTTTTCTGACTATTGTTTTGCTGTAGTATATCATAGAGCGTTCTCTTGTTGTTTATAATAAAGCATAATGGCTTTTAACAAAATAAACGGGACTTCTGTAGGCGCCGATTCATCGCGCGCATCGCCGATTTATCGGCCTTCTGTGGCTTTCAAGATACCCCCTTATTTTGTTAAAGGCCATTATGCTTGCCACCTGGCTTTATCAGAAAGTCTGGTGAGGACTGCCCTTCAAATATTGACGCTAACTTGACTTTTTCGACGTGTATATTACGTTGAATTTATCTAGTTCCTTAATGTCCTCTTGCAATGTATACTACCAATGACGGCAAAGCTACAAGTTTTTGGTCACTTTAATCTGATAAATAAAGCCGCGTCTGAATCATAAAAGGTACGAAGGAAAAACTGCTTTGGAGAATACAACCTTTAATTTTTCTAAAACCGGTCCGATCCACATGCCGAAAGATGGTCGTTCAGAGCTTGTTCAAGTGATTGATCTTATCAAAACCTTCGGCAAGAACGAAGCTGTCAAGGGTGTTTCTTTCACCATAGGCAAAGGGGAAATATTCGGATTGCTTGGTCCAAATGGTGCGGGTAAAAGTACTACCATTAATATCATGTGCGGCTATCTTGAGCCAACGTCAGGAGACACCATTATCGACGGAATATCTGTTACACGAGAGCCAATGGATGTAAAAAGCCTCCTTGGAGTGGTACCACAGGAGATCGCATTGTATAAAGATTTCAACTCAATGGAGAATCTAGAGTTCTTCGGTGAGCTCTATGGGATGTCCGCAAAAGAACGTAAGGAACGTGCAGAAGAAATACTGCACTTTGTCGGACTGTATGATCGGCGAAAAGAACCTGTCAAGAACTTCTCTGGAGGCATGCAGCGTCGCATCAATATGGCAATCGCAATGATGCATAATCCCAATTTCCTGTTGATGGATGAGCCTACCGTCGGCGTGGATCCACAATCACGAGAGAACATTTTTGACACCATCGAGAAGTTACGCGACAAGGGAACAACCATCCTCTACACGACACATTACATGGAAGAAGCAGAACGACTCTGCAATCATATTGCCATTATGGACGAAGGACGCATCATAGCAATGGGAACATTAGAGCAACTACTTGCTTTGCGAGATCAGGAACAAGAGGTACAACGGCCTCATGGATTGCAAGACCTCTTCATCCAGTTAACAGGTAAAACATTAAGAGACTGAAAATGGAGAAGAACATTCATGAAAAATCTCTGGTATATAGCAAAAAAAGACCTCAAACAAATTTTTAGAGACAGAGCATCACTCATCTTCTTACTCCTCGTCCCACTCGTTCTGATCATCGTCATCGGATTTGCCTTTGGCAACTTATTCTTTGGCAGCGGCACCAGCCAGATAACAATTACAGTAGCCGTCAACAACCAGGACAGTGGATCAGTGGGAAAGTCCATCGTAAACGCATTGCACATTAATACCGATCAGCTAAAAATCACCGTCAATCAATACAACACGCCTGGCCAGGTTACTGATCAAGTTGCTAATAACAGCAATGTAAATGCGGGTGTCGTCATACCCGCGGGAACAACCGACAAATTACTTTCTGCAGCTCAAAACGGTACAATCCCTAAAAATCTCGTGCAATTCTATTCATTACCAAGCACGAATGATGCTCGCATTACAGTCGTGCAAAATATCGTATCACAGGTGCTCAGTGCTCAACTGGCTGGTATCGAGGCCGTGGGACAGGTTTATAGCGTCTGTAACCAGCCCGGCAACCACTGCGCTCAGAATAGTATCAACACCCAGGCAATCGCATCAAGTGTGGGCCAGGCCAGCGCTTCTGGTGGTCCTTCCACAGTTCAAGCCCTCACCGCGGGAAAAGCCGTCAAGGTCAGCACTTTTGATCAGATAGTTCCTGGATATGCCATCTTTTTCGCGCTGTTCGGCGTCAATGCCGCCGCTGGGACGATCTTACAGGAGAAAGAAGATGGCACTTTTCGTCGTCTACTGATTGCTCCCGTACACAAATATGCTCTGCTTGGAGGCAAACTCCTGGCGCAGTTTATCCTTACTCTTGGGCAACTCACATTCTTCTTTGTCATCGGTTACTTCGCCTTCCACCTGCACTTTGGATCTCTGCCAGCAGTTATTGCCTTGATAATTGGTGTGAGTTTTGCCGCTACCGGCCTTGGCATTCTGCTCGTCTCGGCAGTCAAGACACGCCGCCAGCTCAGCGCCATCGTGCCCCTGGTTGTTATCCTCTCTTCAGCAATAGGTGGCGCGTGGTGGCCGCTTTTCATAGAGCCAGTATGGATGCAGCAAATAGCTAAAATCGGTATCACAGCGTGGGCCATGGAGGGCCTGAATGGTGTGATGATCCTGGGGAAAGATTTCGCGCAGGTAGCTCCCGACATCATTGGTCTGTTTGCATATGGAGTGATCTGCTTTTTAATCGCGATGCGGCTCTTTCGCTTCCAGGAGAAGACTGCATAGCTGTACATTACCCTTGCTTCAGTACAGCTTCCACTAACTGAGCATTTGATTTGGTTTTTTCAAGCAATCCGATCACTTGCTCAGTAATCTCACGGCGGGGTAATTCTGCCATTTTACGGCGCAGGATCGCCATAGCGCGCAGTTCCGAAGGTGAAAGTAGGCGTTCTTCCTGGCGAGTACTGGATGCTGGCAGATCAACCGCAGGAAAGATCCTTCGATCTGCCAGTTCGCGCGAGAGACGAATCTCAAGGTTGCCAGTACCCTTAAATTCTTCGTAGACTACCTCGTCCAGGCGACTACCAGTTTCAACCAGGCAACTGGCGATAATTGTAAGGCTCCCGCCTTCCTCGATCGTGCGAGCGGCCCCAAAAACGCGCCTGCCAACTTCCAGAGCATGAGCATCAATACCGCCTGAAAGTGTACGGCTGCCATAATTGCCGCGTTGATCTCGAGGGCCACTCCACATATCGCTGTTCAAATTGTGAGCGCGTGACAGGCGTGTGAGCGAATCAAGCAAGATCACCACATCTTTGCCCTGTTCAACCAGGCGTTTCGCGTCATTCAACGCCTGTTCAACAACCCGTCCATGCCGCGCCGACTGCTGATCAAAGCTCGACGCGTACAATTTGACATTCGGCCCCTGCACCTCCATGCGCCACTCTGTCACCTCCTCTGGCCGTTCATCCACTAGACAAAGAAAGAGACTGGCATTGTGATAATTCTGTATAACAGCCGCCGCAATCTGGCGCAAAATAGTCGTCTTGCCCGCCTTAGGAGGTGATACAACCAGTGCTCGCTGACCAAATCCAATCGGCACAAATAAATCAATCAATCGCGGAGCAATCGGCGTAGGACCTGTTTCCAACGTAATGCGCCGGTTGGGATGGATCGGAGTAAGCTTTTCAAAGGGAATACGAGATGTTGCCAAATTCTTAGGGTCTTTCATATTGTTTGGTTTAATGTTGGAGGCAAATGTTTGTATTAGTGTATCACATGCAGGCTACCCTGGAGTTCATCCCAAATACATTGGTACCGAGGGCAACTTATGAATCCCGCAAAGGCTCTAAACCACACATTGTATCAACAAACTGATAGACCTGGGCGATAGAGTCTGAAAGAGACCCATTATTGTCAATAACAATAACTCTTTCTTTTCCAACACCATGATCATTCTCTAGAATTTGCGGTATGGATCGTCCATCATCCTCATTATAATAAGTACTGAAGATATATTCAGAGACATAAAAATCGTCTTCTGAGCTTCGATTTGCAATTCGCTTCTGAATACGTCTTTTACAGATATCGGTTTCAACATCCAGGTAGAGGAAATATGTATCATGCAGAAATGCATCACTAAATTGCCGGAAAGCCCTCCGATAGTCATTTCGAGAAAATTCAATTACAATTAAATTCTTAGGTTTTGCAGAGTTTGAATGTTCCTTTACTTCAAGTTCCAGACTCTTAAGAGCTGCATTAATTGCTTCAAGGTCTATTACATCAAATCCACCATATTCTGTAGACTTAAACTGTTTACCTTCGGAATCAGCATGAAACATTTTCTGGAGGATTACATGATCACTAAATCGGATACTTTCCCAATTCCTACCTTCTAAATAAGTTCTGATTTGACGAGAGATGGTTGATTTTCCGCTACCAGGTAGACCTAAAATGAAAAGTTTCAGTGCCATTAAATATGCTTTCAAGCAGTAGGGTCTCACTAAACATAATATAATTGTAACACACGATGATACGAATTGGAACGTATTTATATATAATGACACATATTTGAATTTATGAGAGTGAAATTTTTTGAAGACGCAGTTACTGTAGAAGAGATTCAAAGTTATGCTAGTGAAGTACTTCGGAGGATGTATTAAACAAAAAAACCAACTTAGTTCAGGAATTGCACCTATAAATCATGCAAATACCGCAAGGATAAGAATATTTTTCAATTGATCAAATTGCCGGTTTTACGATTAGATTGTAAATATTGCTTCAATCATGTTAAGATGTAACATCTTAAGGTGAAGCATACTTGATCGATGCCATAACGAATGTTGTGTAACGACCTACTGCGTGGCTCAGCCAGCGGAGACACGACGGAGTGGTTGGAGCCGCTGAGCTGATAAGCGGTTTGTTCAACTGCCCATCGAATCGCTGCGCTAATTGGCGCCAAGGGATATCTCAGCATATAATGGAGACCAGAAGGAGATCCCTTAGTGGGGAAAAGGCCACGAGATCAGCCTCTTTTTCCACACGTAATGCTTTACTTCACCTTTCCAAAGAGGGAAACAGAGAGCATCCTGGATCGCGTTCAGTACAGTCCATGACCGGCGGAGAGGCAAAACATGCCAGATGCAGAACGTCAATCCTACGAGGTTTCGAGGTTAATTGGTTTTAGTGATGGAGTCTTTGCTTTTGCGATCACGCTCCTGGTTCTCACTCTTCCCTATCCAACATTGCCTGCTTCCCTGAGTGCTAGGCAATTTTTTGCGCAACTGCTTACCCTCAAAGACTCCTTCATCTCCTACCTCGTGAGCTTTTATATCATTGGGCTTTTTTGGCTCCTCCATCATCTGTATTTCCGCTATATTCTCAAATTTGATACAGGGCTGTTCTTGATGAATCTGACGGTGCTGTTGTTGATTGCCTTTCTGCCCTTTCCCACATACTTACTGGGCCATTATGGCGATCGATCGATCGTCGCTGCCTTTTACGCCGCAACGTTGTCGCTGGTGCAATTGCTCTATCTGCTCTTGTGGTGGTATGCCACCTCACGCCGCCGGTTAATTTCTCCCACCCTTGAGCAGGGCTTGATTACCTTTGAACGCTGGAGAAGGCTGCTACTACTCGGTATGTTTGTCATTTCCATCGGGTTAGCTTTCATCAACCTCAATCTTGCAATACTTGCGTGGATAGCGGTCACGTTGATCTCTTTTTTTGTGCCGATGGAAAGAGGAAAGTCTATCAGACAAGGCGACGAGTGAGAGAGCAGTGAAAACCATATGGCCACTCTGATATGTCCATCACCTTTGTAGATGAGCACATACGTTGTGTTGATCGTGGTACATCTTCTCTGCTGTTTCGGAGCAGTCAGAACACATCGTAAACTCAGAAAAAGAGCGTCCTTGGGTTGCTGCTTGAGCACAAAAACACCTCTTCCTGAACCACCCATTGCGGTTGGTTGCTTTCTTCCGAGCAGCGATCAGTCCTTGAGCTTCATTCTACTGAGATTTTGTGCAAACGGATGTCCTGGATGGTTGCCCAGACAATCGTGAGGCAACTGGTCTCCGTCGTGAACACATCAATCTGATCGGTGCGCTGTCTCACGTTGCTGAAGAGGCTTTCGCTCGCATTGGTCGTCTGGATATGTCGATGCATGCTGGCAGGGAACTCGTAAAACGTCAACAGGTGCGCCTCATCCTCAGTCAGACTGCGGATCGCTTCTGGATAGCGCTGAGCATACTTGGCTTTGAAGGCTGCCAGATGGATCAACGCCTCCTGTTTTGTCACTTGCTCCCAGATGCCAACCAGTTCAGCCTGGACGTCTCCACGTTCTCGCCCGGGGATCGCGTTGAGCACGTTGCGTTGCTTATGTATCAGACAGCGCTGACGAGGCGTAGCCGAAAACAATTCCGAGACAGCCGCGAGCAGCCCCTCATGGCCATCCGTCACGATCAGATCAATGTGCGTAGCTCCACGTGAGCGCAGATCGTGTAGCAGGCAAGCCCATCCATCTTTGTCCTCCTCGGCGCAGGCGCGCAGAGCGAGTACCTCTTTGTTACCTGCCAGATCAACGCGCCATCAGCAGTCAAGATGATCGTGGAATCGGCCTTGTCCCCATGCCGAATGCTAAAATGCGCACCATCCAGATAGACGATGCGCCAGTAGTCTTGCAGAGTACGAAGCCGCCACGTCTCATATTGTTGGGTGAGGCTCTGATTGAGTCGACTGATGGCACTGGCACTGGGAGCCACTCCCATCAGGGTTTCGGCCACATCTCCCACTTTGTGGGTGCTTGTCCCTGCTACGAACATCTCAGTGAGCCCTGGGGCCACATTCGGTTCATAGCGGCGATAGCGCTCGAAGACTTGCGTGTGGAACTGGCCCTCGCGATCTCGCGGCACCTGCAAGTCCTCGATCCGACCCGAGGTGGTGACCAAATCGCGGGTGTAGGAGCCGTTGCGATACCCTTTGCGCTTGGGGCTGCTTTCTCCCCAGCCCACGCCGATGAGCGCGTCAAGCTCTTCGCGCATCACCCCCTCCAACACCACGCGCAGGGCGGCCCTAGCCAATTCGCGTAGATACTGCTGGAAGGTCTGCTGATCAGGCAGCACTGGGGCTGTCTGTTCCTGCGTTGAGTCTGCCAGGTGAGGTGTGTTATCCTTCTTCTTACGATGATCAGGCATAGCGTTCTCCTTTTGTGATGTCACTGAACCAAGAACGTCAAAGGGCGCTCTATGCCTGTAGTATTCGCTCACGCAGCCTCGTTTCACAATTCGTCGTTCTCCCCCTTTCGGGATGGCATGGCCCTGCTCATGTTGGATCTCTCCCCCAAAAATGGGACGCATGACCTCTCCACTTCCGATAATTTTATGCTAGACTCGCTGCAGAACCCAACCACGGGAGTCTGATGTCTCTCTTTCCCATTGGGAGCCTAAGAGAGGATTCATGTCTCAGCAATAAGAAAGAGAGCGTTGCTCTGCAATCAATACGACCATCTGCTCGCCTTGGGGTGCTCTGGTCATCTACGGGGTGCTGCATTTCCTCCCCATGGCCATCGGGAACGATGACGGTAGTTTTACGCCTGTTTTTGATAATGAATGTGGACCACTGACCCCTTTTTGATGCTTGGGCAGGGACCCAAGTCATGAAATTTTGATCATCAAAAGGGACTCGCCATGCGCGTTTTTCTCGTCAAAACACGAGGCGGTGAAGGTTATCCCCGCAATGGCTTGGTTTCGCCATCCACCTTTCCGTTGGGATGAGTATCTGAAATCCGGGCCGAGAAGTGTGAGAAGAATGTGATGATAGCGGTGTGAATTGTGATGGTGCTGTGCGTTGTTTGTGGTATGTCTCTCATAGAAATGAGGATTAGCTTGACAGATACTATGGTCCTGTCAGGTGTGCAGTGAGGTATGAGCGCTGATCCTACCTGGCAGTGATTGTGGTGAGGAGGACCGACAATGACCACGACAAAACAACCAACGACGAATTCAACCCGTCATCGAACATCTACCCAGGTATGGACGCACCCCCGCGATCGGCTGACCTACCTCTGGCTCGCCGTTGCCATCGTGCTCATGCCCTTCGCCATGGAATTCAAGTGGATGATCCCCCTGACAGCCTGGCTCTACCCCATTTTCCTGCTGCGTTTCGTTCGCACACAACCCCTGTGGCGAGGTATCCTGCTGGGGTATCTGGGCAGCGTGCTAGTGTTTGTGTTGCTTGGGCCACAAGGAGGCGCGTTTCCAGATGCCTCGTACTACCTCGTTGTCTGGGGCTTTGGCATCATCTTCATCCTGGCCTTCCTGATCGACCGCCTGCTAGCCCCACGTCTCGGCGGGATACTGGGTACCCTTGTCTTCCCGCTCGCTGTGACGACCGTAACGTACCTGAATGGGTTGTTCGACCCCTTCACTGCCACCCAGACCAACCCTGCCTACACCCAGTATGGCAACCTACCCCTGCTGCAACTGCTCTCGGTGACCGGGCTGTGGGGTATCACCTTTTTGATGAGCTGGCTCGCCTCGCTGGTCAACTGGGCCTGGGAGCGTGGCTTTGCCTGGCCCCGGGTACGCGGGGGGGCCGCGCTCTACGCAGGTCTGCTGGTCCTGGTGCTGCTGTTTGGAGGCGCGCGCTTGGCCCTGTTCCCCGCACAGGCTAGTACAGTGCGGATTGCCGGGATCAGCCCTTCAGCCGCCCTGTTCGCCGCCCGTGAGCAGCACCTCAACCAACTCCCTTCGCAAACGCTGCAGGCACTGTTCTTAGGAAAGTTAACGCCGACTGAGCGTCAAGCCTTCGCCCAGGTATTTACCCAGACGTCTATTCCTATCAACAATGAGTTATTCGCAAAAAGCCTACAAGAGGCTCGTGCTGGAGCAAAGATCATCGTCTGGTCCGAAGGTGCGGCCGGTGTGGTACAAGAAGACGAGGCCGTACTGCTGACGCAGGCAAGCGCGTTTACCAGAACGACGGGCACCTACCTGGATATGGGCGTGAGCGAGCTGCTCGTGCACCCGGTGCAGACCCAGTCTCTGCTTTTGCCGTCCCGCTTTATGCTGGACGAGAGTATCCTGGTTGATCCGAGTGGCAGCATCGTCTGGCGCTATGAGAAGACTCACCCGGTGTTTTTGGGAGATATTAGCGTGGTGCCAGGCAATGGCCAGGTGCCCACGGTCCAGACACCCTATGGGCGGCTATCCACGGTGATTTGTTGGGATGCTGACTTCCCTAGCACGCCACGGCAGGCAGGGCAGGCAGGAGCCGATATCCTGCTCGTACCCGGCAATGATCCGCAAGCGGTTGACCCCTACCACACCCAGGTGACCACGTTCCGCGCGATTGAGAACGGCTACTCGCTGGTACGCCAGGCCAGTAATAGCCTTGCGATGTCGGTGGATTATGAAGGACATGTGCTTTCAGCAGCAGACTACTTTACCACGAATCAGCAGGTGATGGTGGCTTATGTTCCCATGCAGGGCGTACAAACGATCTATGCCACGATCGGCGACCTGTTTGCCTGGCTCAGTATAGCAGGGCTGGTTGTACTCACTGGATTCGCGTTCGTGCGCAGACGTCAAGTCGTTGAAGCAGAAAGAGGAGCACCGATCAGCACCTCACCAATTGAAGCGGTGCCCACCTCATCTGAGTTGACTGAGCCTCGACCCCACTCAGGGTAGCCAATCGAGACGGTGCTCATCTCACCGAAGTCAACCTCGGGAGGGCCACTCGAAGCCTCATCGACCTGAACGGCACCAGGCTGCTTGTGTGAGCAGGGTGTGTGAGGCTACCCGGCAAGTGGTGTGGAAGAAACAAGAGTGCCGTGGATTAGGGAGTTGACTGACCCTGCCCCTCAACGTGGTTCTGCACGTGTAAGTGGGAAGCATGGAGTGAGGCACCTCTCTCCCCCTTTCCAGATGTGAGGTGACGAACGCGGTAGGGTATGACTGCCGAGTTCTTTTTAGTTGCGATATGTGCGGCCTGATTAAGAATACAGTACGAGGGGTCCCTTTTTGGGTATCACTGGTTCATCAAAAGAGACAAGGCGGGTCCCGTTTTGAATAGCAAGTGGATCCCATCCTCGTGTTAAAACAGAGCAGTACATCGGTACACAAGAATCGATATGGCATCTACTTGATCCATCAAATGGTAGATGTATAAACAAGTAAACAATTCTTACCCTACGATGAAATAAGCATTTGATCTGATTTAACTAACAAATGAAGAGGCTTAAAATCAAATATGAATTTATCTTGAATAACCAACAACACTTGGTATTGGTTCCAAAATGCCTGATTCATTTATTTGATCGAAATTCCGCATAAAAATATTTTGAACAAACGAATTAATGTTTGATGAGACTTCACTTAACAAACCATTGTTTTCAATTATCGAAACTCTTTTACTATTAATCCCGTAATTATCATCGAGAATTCGAGGTATATATAGCCCATCATCTTCAAGATAGTAAGTTCTAAGAGCGTACTCAGAGACATAATGATCATCGGAAGTAGATGGGTGTAGAGTTCGTTCGAATATGCGTTTTCTACAAGTCTCAAGTTCAACGGATAGATAAAGGAAATATGCATCCCTCAGAAATTCTTCACTAAAATGATTAAAAGCCTGTTGATAATTATTACGAGAAAATTCTATCATAAGAAGTTCCTCTGATTTTGCAGAGGTATTAATTTGATCCACTTCTTGCTCTAACTTGTTGATAGCAATATCGTATACATTTAGATCAAGAATATCGAACCCCCCAAATCTAGCCGATTTAAACTGTCCCTTCGTATCTTGCAGATACATCTTATATAAAAGTTCATAATCGCTAATATGCCTGGTTGACCATTGACTGTCTCTTGCAAACATTGAAATTAATCCGGCTACGGAAGACTTACCACTACCAGGTAGACCTGCTATCAACAATTTCTCCGACATAAATTTATTTTCCAGACTTCCACCCAACACAAGCGCTTGAAGATGTTACATTTCTATTCTCCCGTACATCCCATGCAAGGTAAGTGGACACAAGTACAATCGACAATAAGAGTATTTGCATATAAAACGAGCAATTAAGGTGGGGAGTAACTTATAATTCGAGTAAATCAACAACTGAGAATTAACTGCTTAAGTTGATTCAGCTGAAGACCATTTTCTATACGTCCAAATATCGGGATCCCAAGTAACAATACAGTTTCCACCTTCACGTTGCCCAATTTCGAGGCTCAGATCGAAGTTCTGCATTATTAGTGCTCTAGTCTCAGCTATTGCAGTTTCAGCAGTGTATCTCCCTAAAACCTCTTTTAGCTTTCTGTATTTATACGAGTTTACACCTGAACGTACAGTCACATTAGGTAGATCTAGCAAACCTTCTCGTGGCACTTGTCTACCTAGAAGTCGAGCATTTATTCGATAGTCACCAATAAGGGCTAAACGTAGAGTTTCAGCTCGATTCCTTGCTTCCTCAAGTGTGATTCCTTTTAAAAATAGATAATATCTATCTGCACTTAAATGGTATAACCTCTGTAGCTCGGGTGAGAAAATACTCAATTGGCTAAGTATACGTAAGCCAACTGCTCTGCTGAGATTTCTCGCAACATGATCCCCAAACCTTGTTGCCAGCCCACTCTGGTTATCAATATCAATTGCGATGAAGGAGACAACCTCCTCTTCTTTTTGTTTTGTTAATTCTTGGGACTGCATACTTGCAAGAAGTTCTTCTACATCATTGACGAATTGGTTCTCTGACAAAAAGTTTCTAAATGAAACATCAACCAGCCCTGGATTTGTGATTAAATCCGAAAGCCTTCCCATCACATGTCGACGAGCATGATAGGTCGAGAACAATTCTTCAATCATTCTTGAGATGAGCCTCAAAGCTCGCTGATCTGCTATCGAGAAAGCATCTATTTCATCGGAAGCGATATAAAGAGATGCAATTGCTAGCCCATCCTCGCCTGCTATCGGTATTGCAATTGCGGAGTGTGTCGACGCTTCCAATTCACGATAGGCTATATCTGGAGGCATAACCCTGGGGCGATAGACGACATGCCCACTCTGGTATGCTCTAAAAGTAAGACCAGGATGTGTTACCGATAATCCCATGGTGCTTACTTCCATTGGGGCATGCTTACTGTTAGCTCTCACCACCAGGTTGCGCTGTAGTAATGGTAATGAGGTATCTTGTGGTACGAAGAGATTACAAAAGAGCCACTTATCACGACCTTCAAGAGTTTGCCCTCCCAGCGCGACAACCATATCCATTAGTCGATCAAGTATAACATCGCTTGCTGTCGGATCGCTCCTAAAATCAGTGACTTGATAAGCCCAATCTCGCATGCCATTGTCGAAAAAAGGTTTCCAATTCTCAGCGAATCTATAAACTAGCTCCAATAAGCGTTGAATAGTTTCTAAGACAGACTCTTTCAAAGGATGCAATCTAGAATCTCTCTGAAGAATAAGCAAAGGAACATACTCTATATTGTGTTTCTTTACGGAAAGTAGCGGCTCAATGCGAAAATCAGTTGGGAATTCAAAAGAAGGAGCGTTATCCAGAAATGAGTAAAATGTGCGAGTGCGACTGAGCCAACCAATGAGGGAAAGACCTATTGTATTGAGTTCATTTGTATCAATTGCAGCAGAAGAACCTACATTTCCCTGCAGTGGAAGTGCTAATCCAGCAATGCTATTCGGTACATTTTCGCATATGAGCAGAAGCGATAAACGTAAGGACTGCGATACAAAGTACCGCCAAAAAGTCTCTTGATCGATGTTTTCTACACGTTTGTCTATTGATAGATGTTCGGCGTCTTGAGAATACTTGCCATCCAGATGTGCAAGATTGGAACGTTGGCCTTCCTTCACCGCACTGATTTGTTCCCAGATACCATCAACATTTGGAGGAATTTCACTGAGTGAATAACCTTGATCCAATAGCTCTTTTATAATTGCGAGCTTGTCCAATTCATCTGGAGAAAACTGCCGATGCCCTTTCGTTGTCTTACTATCCTCTGGAAGTGCGGTTCTTTCGGTTTTCAGGAGTCCTCGTTTTTCCCACTCTCTGAGCTGGCTCTCACTGAAATCGAATAGACCTGCAGCCCTGCTTATAGTGACAGTGGCTTTTGAGCGCGCATCGAGCATGCGTTTGGTGACACGCTCTTGAACTTCTTTATCTTGAAGATATTTCCTGACACGCTCAACATTTGGCTCGTTCATTATCTCTTCCTGAAGGATGCAATGTATAACACCTCTATATGTACAAGGTATTACACTTTCTTAACGTTTCAATCGCAGATATTGTAACATTACTTACGCGGTTGTCAATAAAATCTAAACTTACGAGAGGCTTGACATAATTATGAGGACAGAAAAATTGCAAATTCCAAGTTATTTCTGAGATAAGTGTATCTTTTTAGGAAAAGAATGTCAATAAGATTTATGCAACTATATGCTTATTTAACAATTTGTGACCACTTTGTTATGATACTGATAATCCCCATCCAATATTCCCCTGAAATACGTCAGAATAGGTCGAATTCCAAGAAATTCAAGATAGCTACGAAACCTTGAGCAGCTTTATATGACGGAGAAGAATACCAACTTCCTCAATTACCGATCATTTCTCTTCAGAAATTCTATCAAATAAGTTCTTTATATTCGTAAACTGGTTTTATTTTTTGAGAAATTTTACGTCTATTACCCATGAAATGTAGTTTACATGAACTTAACAAGATTAAAGAAGCATTTATACTTAATTAAATTCTTATGCTAACCATAACTTTGAATTTATTTATAGCTATTTTGAACATTAATCTAAGATATTTTTGGATTAACATCAGAAATTCTCTTTAAAATCATTGACTTTTAGTTTTTTTGATGTTATATTTAAAATAGAGGGAAGTTGAAAGAATTTTACCACAGATAATTTGAATTAACCCTTCAAGATACCAGAGGGATTTGCACAGGTTTAGGTTGCGTTTAGTAGGTGCAATGAGCATTGTAGTCTAAATAACTTAGCTAACCTGAGATTTTCTAAGAAACGAGGACGATCATGAATACATCCACTCTGGCAACGAACACTATATTAGATGAACAGAGTTATGATACGCTCTGGCTTCCACTCTACCTATTACTCCTTCCACTTGCAAAACGCTGGGTATATACGGCTCATATCTACTCCTGGTGCGGTCAGGAAATTGATATTGCCTGGGATATTGTCCTGGTCACCATTCAACGTACATATGAATACAATCTGAAAGCTCAGGATGAAAACATTCCAATTGGATCGTTTCAACGACTGAGTATCAGAATAGCGAAAAACTACTTCCAGGACCTGAGACGTAAAGATAGTCGGCTTCTGCCTCTAAATCGTGATGACTATTCGCAAGTGGAAAACACAATCCACGACGAACAAGATATTGCAGAAGTAATCTTAGATAAGGTATATGAGGAATGGCTGTTTGAAGAAATTGCAATAGAGATTGCTAGCTACCCAACAAAGTTGCGCAAAGCGATGCTTATCGATATAGCCAGGCGTATGCAATTCGACGTACAACCTACACCACTTCAAGCAGCTTTTTTGAATGTAGGAATACAGTTAGAAGAGTATGCTGAACTGTTGCCGCAAGACCCAACAATGCGATCAAGACATGCTTCCCTTGTCTCTTTAGGCTACAGAAAGTTAGCAATGGAGTTCCGTACTCGTGAATCAAGTGAATTTATAATATCGACATCAGGAACGTAGGAGGCGCCTATGAATCTCGAATTCGTGTTAAGAACAATGTTGTCCACACTTTGTAATGTAACGGTTAAGTTTATAGTTTGCTCTTCTACTGACACATCAAGGTCTGAACTGAAAGGAGATCACCCATGGTTATCGGTATGCAAACGCTAATCATAATCATTTTGCTAGCCTTCATTTTTGGCTTCATAATGGGCGTGATGATAGCCGTACCTAGATTCTTCCGCTAAAGTGTCCTGATGAAGTAACAGTGTAGGTGAGCACCATATCTAGTGTTTCACCTACACTCCTGCATAGATAACTTTCATTCCACTCTGCAACTCCTCAATGGCTCGTGCCAGTTCCAGGGTTATTCCATAAGATGATGGCTGCCACCACCAGGTTGAGCCTCTGGGCGTGTTGCTGCTGCTGGGCATGTGAACGATCTTGTACTCTTCCTTGCCGATAGAAAAAGACGGCTCGGGCGAGCGCATTGCGCGCTTCTCCTTTGTTCAGGCCGACCTGTACCCGCCGACGCAGTTCGACACTCTGGAACCACTCAAGCGTAAAGAGCGTTTTCTCAATCCGCCCCACTTCGCGTAACGCCCAGGCAAGCCCGTTCTGGCGCGGGTAGGAAGCCAGTTTGCGCAGCATGAGTGAGGCGGTGACCGTTCCCAGGCGCAACGATGCGGTGAGGCGGAGCAGTTCATCCCAGTGCTCGGTGACCTGCCTGACTTTCACTGTCCCGCCAATGAGCAGGTTGAGATCAGGATAAGATGACGGTTTCTCGATGGTATAGAGCTTGCGATCTCCCAGATCGCGCAGGCGTGGTGCGAAGCGAAAGCCCAGCAAGTGACATGTACTAAACACCTGGTCAGTATACCCTCCAGTATCTGCGTAATGCTCGTGAATATCCAGCTCGGTTTCATGATAAAGCAGCCCATCGATCATGTGGGGCGCTTCATGCGGC
>Ga0116218_1001199_pt1 | contig 16772 bp, 10 predicted proteins | sample Sb_taG_2_FD_88966 | JGI IMG/M metagenome (GOLD analysis project Ga0116218, IMG submission 88966) | Peat soil microbial communities from Weissenstadt, Germany - Sb_50d_5_LS metaG | ecosystem: Environmental > Terrestrial > Soil > Wetlands > Peat | place: Germany: Weissenstadt | collected 2010-09-21 | reverse complement strand
CGGCAGTACGGTTTTCGGCCTCTCGATGTGCACCGGTGCCAGTGATCGTTCGTACACGATGATCGCAGCCAGGTCCTCGTCCGAGAGACGTCGGAAGTAGGAGTAAGGCATGAGCGGGAAAAGCGTCCGCCCGTCGCGTCCGATCCCCTGCCGCAAGGCGCGCACGAAGTCAGCGTCTTTCCACTTACCGGCCCCGTAATCCGGGTCCGAGGAGATGTTCGGCGCCACCACGCGGTACGGCGCCGGTATCTCGCTCTCCTCCGGAGGAAAGACGAAGCCTCCGCCTTTCTTGCCGGGCAGCGGCTCTGCTGGACGGTGCTTGTAATCCAGTTCGGAGTGGCAAAACGTGCACTGCACCAGCCCTTCAACCAGATACTTTCCTCGCGCCAGGCGCTCGGGAGTGCGCGGAATCGGGTCCATGCTTAGGACCGAAGTGGACGTCCTCGGTGGCGCGGTGGGTTTTGCAGATTGACAACCGGGGCTGAGCAGGAACGCCGCAGTCGCGAACAAGAGTTCAGATCGGAAGGATTTGCTGCAGAGCCTAAGACGCAGGGGTCATCCTATCTCGCGCATGCTTAGCGCAGGGTGGCCGATTCTCGCGCGCTATTGTAGCCTTGAACGACCCCAAACAAAACAGAAAAGGTCACAGGATGCGAGGACATTCGCTGGACTCAGGCAGGAGGACTCGATGCGATTTGTATCAGGGCACGCATTCATGCGTGCCGTACACATCGTAGGAGTAACGCGCCTTCAGGCGCCGTGTTGAACCGCACCTTGCGCGCCCACAGTCGCTAGCGCTCGTAGGCCCGCGGATCGGGCAGCGGATCCAGTCCCCGTCCCGCAAAGATCGCCTGAAACTGGTGCAGCAACTCTTCGTGCACCAGTCCATTCGACGCCAGCGTCTCGCGGCTGTCGAGCAGGAACGGCGAACCGTCGAAGCGGCTCACCTTGCCGCCCGCTTCTTCCACGATCAACACACCTGCCGCCGTATCCCAGGGATTCAGATTGAACTCCCAGAAGCCGTCGAAGCGCCCGCAAGCCACGTTGCACAAGTCCAGCGCCGCCGATCCAGCCCGCCGCACGCCGTGCGTGCGCAGCGTGATCTGGTGATAGAAGTGAATGTTCGGATTCTTGTGCCGTTTGTGGCTGGGAAAACCAGTCGCAACCAGGCATTCCTTCAAGTGCGCAATCTTCGACACGCGGATCGGCTGGCCGTTAAGCTGCGCGCCGCCACCCTGCGCCGCCGCGAACAATTCATCGCGGGTTGGATCGTAGACCACACCCGCCACCCGCGTGGCGGTTGAGCCCGACCGCTGTTCCAGAGCTAAAGACACGCAGAACACAGGATACCCATGCGCAAAGTTCGTCGTCCCATCCAGCGGATCGACGTACCAGCGATATTCCCCGCCCTGATCGTTCAGCCCCTGCTCCTCGCCCAGCACGTCGTGCGTGGGAAACTGCTTGCCGATGCGCTCGCGGATCAGCGCCTCCGATGCCCGGTCCGCCGCGGTGACCAGGTCGGCCTCGCCCTTGTATTCAATTTTCAGGCCCCGATGGAAATATTCCATGATCAGCGCACCCGCCTCGCGCGCGATAGCCGGCATGGCAGGAAGGAAGCTTTCAGGATGCGGTGGGGTGGAGGGCATTCGAGAGGATGACATTCGACTTGACGAACTCGATTCGCACGTCCGATTCGGACAGTGCGCTTTGATCCGATTCGGGCGGTCCGACTTGGACGGTCCGACTTGGACGGTCCGATTTGGGCGGCGCGTTTTTGGGTGGCGCAGCGCTTCAGCGCTGCGATACGGCCTTCTTTCTTCGCTAAGGGGCTTCAGCCCCTGAGGGCTGTCGGCAGAATCGAAACTCTACCGTTTTTTCCCCCCGTCTTCAGCGATGTACATGATCTCGTGCTTGAAGATAAACAGATTAGGCGCGCCCTCGCGCGTCAGCCGCACCATATTCCTGTCGTAGTACTCGATCCAGCCCCGCACGGTCTCGCCATCCATCAGCTTGATCGACACCGCCCGCTGCTTCTCTCCCAGCGCTTTCAGGAAGGCGGCTTCCTCAAACGTGTCCTCCGGAGGCGGCGTCCGGCCGCGCTTGCTGGCATTGGAATTCCCCTGCTGCGGGCGAAACGTCATGCTGGCATTGTACACAAAGCCCGTCAGGATGACCCCAGCCCCGCGCAACGGCGAAATCCAATACCCCGCCACGTCAGTGTCGGTTAAGGAGCACGCAACGAGCGCCTCTCAAGGGGCAAGCTCCTGTCGACCGCACAAGCCCAGCCGCACAGCGACGACATTCAATAGCCTGGCACGTCAGCGCCGGGTAAGCAGCACACAACGAGCGCGTCTTCAAGGGCAGCTCTTGTCGACCAAACAAACCCAGCCGCGCAGCGGCGGAATTCAATAGCCATGCACGTCAGTGCCGGGTAAGGAGCACGCAACGAGCGCGTCTCCAAGGGGCAGCTCCCGTCGACCAAACAAATCCAGCCGCGCAGCGGCGACATTCAATAGCCCAGGGCGTAAGCCCTGGGTACGCTGAATAAATCTTCACCGAGTCCCGGAGGGACGGCACACACCCCTCCTCACCATCGATCGTGCTCACCGTTCGAGAGTACAATCTCCAAAACCCTTGTCAGGAGGCCCGCCGTGAAACTCACCCTCCTTGCTCTGTTCTTCTGCACCCTACCGCTTGCAATCTGCGCCCACGCGCAAACCGTCAGCCGGGGAATCGATCAGGCGCAGCAGGCGGAGGCGCAAAGTGAACGCAACGTTCCGCCGCCCCCAGTCCCGCGCCGGACGATCGATCTCGCCAAGCTCAGGCACGACGCCGACGAACTGGCAACTCTGGCGCAATCCGTCCCGCAGGACATCAACCAGACAACGAAGGGAGTCCTGCCCAAGGACCTCAGTGAAAAGCTGAAGAGGATCCAGAAGCTGGCCAAGCAACTGCAATCACAGCTAAGCCAGTAAGCACCCGAACCATGTAGGGACAGCCGCCCTCGCCTGCCCTGAGCGAAGTCGAAGGGGCTGTCCGACGGAGCGAAGCTACGCAACAAGGCAGGCACCTTTGGTGTTCGTTCTTCGCGGGCAATAAAAAATCCGTGGCGCCGAAGCGCCACGGATTGACGAAACTCGCAGGCGGCGTTGACCTAGAAGATCAGCTTCAGCGAGAACTCCATCGTTCGCGGAGCTCCCAGAGCAAACACCCCCGAGCCAAGGCCGGTCCGCAGGAAATTCGGCTGTTCGCCTGAAGTGCCGTTCACGCCTCCCGATTGGCCGTTGAGCACGCCGCTGAGCGTGTTCTTCGGGGCATCGAAGTTGGCGAAATTCAGGATGTTGAAGAACCCGATTCCTGGCTGGATCGACACGTACTCTTTGATCTTGTAGGTCCAGTTGAAGCTCAGGTCCATGTCTTTCAGCCAGGTGTTGTTGGCCTCGTTAGGGGGTGCCGGGCTAACCAGAGGCATGACCGCTCCAAGGTTACTCAGTTCAGTTTGGCTGAACAGTCCGTGGGCCATGAGGTCCAAGCCAGCGGGAGTGGGTGTGAGCGCGAACTTTGTGTTGTAGTTGCTGATCACGTTGTTGATGTTGCTGCCGTTGATGCCTCGGCCGTACGAGCCCAGGTTCGTTCCCGGCAAAATGCTGCCCAGCGTGCCGTTCGAACCATTTGTACCGTTGCCGTCGCCGGTACCGTCCCCGTTCACTCCGGTCACAAAAATGCCGCCTGCGGCTCCGGTGGGATTCAGTGTCAGGGTTGCAGGCAGCGCGCTGTAGAAGTGGCCGATCAGGTTGGCGCGGAAATGCATCGGTAGTTCCATGGTGCCGCCGAAGGAAATCTGGTGAGTGCGGTCCAGCGCGTCCGGGCCGATGTACTTGTTCGGGTCCACGGCGTCAAAAGCGCTGTTGATGAAGTCGCCATCCTGGGCCATTGCCACATACCGGGAGAGCTGGTAGGACACCTGCAGGTTCAGGGAATTGACGCCTTTGAACGGGTTGCGCACATCCTGCTTCAAGGACAGTTGCAATGCGTTCAAGACCGATCGGCCGGCGGGGAATAGCATCTGGTTCCCGCCTACGGCCGTGCTGATTCCCGGAAAAGCGGCACCGGGACAAGGACCGCCGCCGCAGACCGCGTAGCCAGAATCCAGGCCGTTCGTTGCGAAATTTGTAATGTTCGCTCCGGCGCCAATAGCGCAGTCAATCGCCGCTGCGGAGAAGCCACCGGCACAGCCGAACTGATTCGTCGTAAGGGCGATAGCGTTCTGAGCCGCGTTCACGTTCAGCAGGTCCATACCGCGATAGCTCACGGCGCCGACGTGGTTGGTATCTATGGCCAACAGAGTGTGAGTGGAAATATTGCGGAGATAATCCGCCGTGATCACCGTTCCCCGGCGAATCTCACGCTGGATGCCGATATTCATCTGAACTGAGCGCGGGGTCCGATAGCCGGGGAAGAAGAGGTTCGTCCCCGTGCCGTTCGGCCCCGTGTCCTGCATCGCGCGGCCGATGAAGACACCGTTCAAACCTTGTAGATTCGAGGCTGCAGCAGCCTGAAACTGAGCCTGCAGCGCCGCAATTTGGGCCTGGACCTGTCCAATCGGCTGACCGCAGAAGGCCGGCGTAACCGTGGGTCCGCCGTTCGGCAAGGTAAAGGTCACAGGCTGAGTCGCGCTTAAGCACGCCGGCTGCGTCGCCAGGAAAGCACCAGTGTTCAAGCGCGCCGGACGGTCAAACAAAACGTTGTTCCAGATCGAGTTCTCGTAGAACAAACCAACGCCGCCCCTTATCACAGTCTTGCCACTGCTGGCCGGATCCCAGGCGAACCCGAGTTGGGGAGCGAAATTCTTGTTGGGGTTGTTTACACGGTTTTCTAATCCAGAATAGAACGGATTGTCGAACTGCGCGAGCGCGGAAACTCCAGGGAGGTCGCTGTCCGATCTTCCGGTGTCCCTCACATAGCGAAGGCCATAATTGAGCGTGAAATTCGGTCTGATCTTCCAGGCATCCCCCACGTACCAGGAAATCCGGTTGTCCGGGCCCAGGCCGCCACCAGGAAAGCCGAACGAGCGCTTTTCGGTAGAGAAGCCCTGCCCATTACCCAGCAGGACAAAATTAGCCGGATAGTTCAGCGCGACGGTCGCTCCGCCGGGTAGGGCTTGACATGCAACACCGCAAGCCGAAGCCGAGGCGTTTACCGCTGCGCCGTCCGCTAAGAATCCGGCAAACCCGCCACCCTGGATGTGGTTGAATCCGAAGCCGTAGCGGATGATGTGCGTACCCCAAGCCCGGCTGCCGTCATACTTCACCTGATGGTCGGATTGCGGCGTGGATTGCGGCGCAAGGAACCCCTGGCCCGAGCAGAACACGTCAGGGCTCACGCCGGTCGTGTTCAAGCACAGAGGATCGGGACCGATCGCCAGTTCGATGGGCGAAGTCGGATTAAATGGCGTCGATGCCAGCGTGCCGCTGGAGATGTGGTTGAAGAACTTCATGTAGCCGAGGCGCACGCTGTGCGTGAACTGGCCGGTCGTGAAGTCCAATCCGATAACGTGATCGCGGGTGTGGTTGGTGTTGTTCAGCGGTTGGAACGCGATGTTCTCGAAGGACGATACGTCGCTGTTCTGGTTGTAGGAGAAGCGATAGAACAGCTTGTAGTTCTTGCCGAAATTGTAGTCCACCTTGCCGAGCAACTCGCCTTCCTTGACCGGACCCGAATAGGTTCCAATATCCCCACTTAACGCTGCTCCTGGAATGACGGGCGTCTGAAAGTGTTGCTGCGTGCGCTCGCCGGCGCCATAGAAAAACAGCTTGTTCTTGATGAACGCACCGCCAAAGTCGCCACCGAACTGATTTCTCTGGAACGGCGTGTGGAAAGCACCCGGCAGGTTGGCATCGACCGATTGGTCGCGGAAGTTGTAGTAAGCGTCGCCGTGGTACGCGTTGGTTCCGGACTTAGTAACCACGTTCACCGAACCGGAAGAGGTCAGCTCGGTCGACAGATCCAACGTCGATTGCCCGATGGAAAATTCCTGAATCGCACCCAGCGGAATGTCCTGCGTGGTCGTTCCTACAGTCTCGTCGCTGGTGTCGACGCCGTCGACTTCAATGCGCGCCGTACGGCCAAAGCGGCCGCCGAACGAAATCGATGAGAATCCCTTCTTGGTGGGATCGAAGTTGCCGCCATCCTGAATCTGCACTCCGGGCTCGAGCTGCGCCAGGTCGAGGAAGTTCCGCCCGTTGATGGGCAGGTTGTCGATCTGCTCGGTGCTGAGCACTCCCTGCACCGTGGCCTGCTCGGTATTCACAGCGAGTTCGGTAGCCTCGACTTCAACCACCTGACCGGCGGTGCCCAATTGAAGCTTGAAGCTGCCGGTCGCGGTCACTGCCACTTCGACCGTGATGCTGGACTCCACAGTCTTGAAACCCGGGGCCTCCACGCGGACCACATACACGCCGGGAGTGAGCGCACCGGAGGTGTACGTTCCAGCCCCCGTGGTTGAACTCGTGATCACGTGGCCAGTCGCTTTCTCTGTGACAGTGACCTTCGCACCGCCAACGACTGCGCCCTGCGGATCGGTGACCGTGCCCACGATGCTGCCGGTGCTGACGGTGGTTTGCGCTGGAAGCAGCGACGAAGTCAGAAATAGCGCAAGCGCAACGCAAAGCATGAACCGTACGACAATGCGCAGGGGAGAATTGATGTTCAGCATCGTCCACCTTCCTTTGTGCCCGTGTGAGTGGCTGCAGAAATCTGTTTTTCCGTGTTCAAAAAAGCCTTCCCCGTGAATTCGGGAACTTTCGAGGGGTGTAGCAAACAAGTGCGAGATTTGCGAATTGGTCCGCCGAAACAATAACAATGATTTGTCAAGCCTCAGACACAACGCCAGTGAGTTTGTGGGTAGCGTTACAGCAATTTGGCAGCCAGCATGGTTTAGACGTGCAGAATATGCAACTGCCACAGTCCTGTCAATAGCTTACGAAGCACCGGCAACAATGCGGACGGGGCAAGGGCCCCGGGGTTCGAATCAACAAATTCCATAACTTGTAGGTTCCGTCCGAAAAGCGGAAGGGCCGCTGGCTGCGTTCACCGTCAGAAGTCCGACTTCACTGTGTAGTACCCCGCCCGGTGGCGAGCATGATACGCGACTCCCTCAGGAGCGCCCGTCACTTTGACTTCAATGCGACGGAATTCGGAAAACGAGGTGCGCTGTGTCGGATAATAGGCCAGCAGATACTGCGTGCGCAGTTCATCGCTGATCTTGCGGAAGGCGTCGTCCAGTTCGGCGATCGAGTTGGCGTAATGATACTTGCCGCCGGTGTCTTCCGACAGCTGAATCAGCGCGTGCTCACCGCCGATCTCGCGTCCGGCGCTATTCTCGATGGGCACGATGATGATCGAATAGACGATGGCCTCGGCCTCTTCGGTGGCGCGCAACGCTTCTTTGTAGTCCACTCGGCTGATGGTGTCGTCGCCGTCGGTAATCAGCACGATGACCTTGCGTCCCTGGCGGCGGCTCAGGCCGCGCGACGCCAGGTAAATCGCGTCGTAGAGCGCCGTGGCCGCGCCCGGGCGGATATGGTCGATGCCTTCTTCGATGCGCTTCAGGTCGGGAGTGAACCCGGGCGTGTCTTCGTGCACAATTTCGCTGAAGTCATAGACCGAAAAGGCGTCGATGGGGCGCAGAATCGCGCGCGCGAAGCGCTTCGCGGAATTCTGCTCCAGCGGCAGGTCGTGCCGCGTGCTCAAGCTGGTATCGATGGCCAGCGCAATCGAAAGCGGCAGCGCCGACTCCTTGTTGAACACGGCGATCTTCTGCTCGTGGCCGTCCTCCATCAAAACGAAGTTGTCCTTCGTGAGTCCGGCGACCGGGGCGCCCTGGGCATCAGTCACGGTGACGAACACATTCACCAGATTGACGTCCACCCGAAGCGTGGTGGCGGGTTCGGACTGGCTCTCAGCCGGCGACGAACTGGGGGGTTGAGACGAACTGGGAGGTGGAAATGGCTGCTGCGCCCAGACGCTGCAACTCAGGAGCAGCAGGCCCGCTGGCAGCAGACTCGCGGCGAGTTTTCTCATCGAGTGTCGGAATTATACCTTGGTGGAGTCGGCGCCCTCGCCACAGCAGACGGATCGCGGTGCCGTCGCGCAATCCCTCGCTGCCCATCGTGATCGTGAGCCAAGTGGAGGCACGCCCTTCACTTAGATGCGGGCTACGGGTCGGGGCTGCCTCGGCGGGCAGGATTTCCGCGCAACACCTCGGGCGGAAACGGCTCGCCATCGGCCCAGACCGCGCCATCCTCGAAGTATTCTTTCTTCCAGATGGGGACCGTACGTTTCAGCGTGTCGATGAGCCAGCGGCAGGCGTCGAAAGCGGCCGCCCGGTGCGCGGACACGACCACAATCAACACACTGGTCTCGCCGATCTCGAGCCGTCCCAGGCGGTGAACCAACGCCACGTCGCGAATCTGGAATCGGTCGAGCGCCTGCGCCGCCAGCGATTCCATCTCGTGCAGCGCCATCTCTTCGTACGCTTCATACTCCAGATAGAGCGTCCGGCGTCCGCGCGTCTGATTGCGCACCACGCCTTCGAAGACGACAGCCGCGCCGTCTTCCCCGCACTTGAGCCCGGCAAGCACACCCTGCGTGTCGATGCGCTCGCGCACGATGGCAGCGCGGCTCCTCGCCGCTGAATTCTCTGCCCCTGACTCCGGCGCGCCGCCGCTCACCGGCGGCAGCAGGGCTACCTCGTCGCCGGATTGCAATTTGGTGCCGGGATCGGCATAGCGCTGATTCACGGCCACGGCAAGCGATCCCAGACATTCCTTCAGCCGGGCATTCTTTGAGCCACACCGAGCCAGCAGATCCGCCACGGAACTCTCGTCGGGCAGCTCGATCATCTCTGCCGACCCCCCGGTGATGTCCCTCAACATGCCGAAGAACAGAACCCGCACGCGCATGAAGCCTCTCACAACGCCCTGCAGCCGCCCATCAGTCTACCGTGGTTTGAGCCATCCGGGGCCTGGGCGCCAACATAGAACATCGTTCAACACCGACAAATACAAACAAATTGGTTGAAAGTCACTGTAATTAAGTAGTAGTGTCTTCTGTCGTTGTTACACCCCCTGCGAAGTGTTATTGGCCGAACCGGAGAATCGATTGAAGCCACTGGGGCAGAACGCACGAACCCCGGGGCTCGCGACTTCGAAACAGGAGACGTCATGTCTACACGTTTTGCCCTTCGTCTTTCGCTCCTCATCGCCTTGCTGGCCTCGTTCGCCTTGCCCGTTGTCCTGCCGCCGGACGCTGTCGCTCAGGAGGTTGCCTCGCTCACTGGGATAGTCACGGACACCAGCGGCGCGGTCGTGTCGGACGTCACCGTAACGCTGTTAGACACAAAGACGAACACCAAATACGAGACCACGACCAATGCAGTCGGCGCGTACACGTTCCCGAAGGTATTATTGCCCGGACCGGGATATCAGGTCACCTTTACCAGGGAAGGTTTTGCGTCGCAGACCATTGACAATATCTACATCGGAGTCGAAGCCACGCACACCCAGAACGCCCAGCTGAAGGTGGGTACCACCCGGGAGACCATCGAGGTCAATGGTTCGGGCTCGCAGGTATCTCTGAACACGACCGACACCAGCGTCAGCACGACCCTCAACATGGCCATGGTTCACGAGTTGCCGCAAGCGTTCCGCGACAATCCTCTGGGCCTTCTTGTGTACTCCCCCGGCGTTACAGTAGCCACAGGGGGGGACGACAACACGCTTGGCAGCCGCGATGGCGCCGTCACCGGAGCCCGCAGTGATCAAAGCAACTACACCCTGGATGGCCTGGACACGAACGATTTCGGCACTGGTGAAGCCTTCGCGATGACAGCGGAGGCGCCGATGGATTCTGTGCAGGAAATGCGCACGGAGACAGCGAATCCTCTCTCTGCGGAAGGCCGCGGGAGCGGGGCGCAGGTCCAGATGGTCACCAAGAGCGGCACCAACAAGTTTCACGGGTCTGCCTACGAATACAACTGGACCGCAGCCACCGAGGCCAACGATTTCTTCAGCAATCAGTCGTCACCGGCTGTTCCGCGACCAGCCCTGACCCGCAATCAGTTCGGCGCCAGCATTGGTGGCCCGGTAAAAAAGGACAAGCTGTTCTTCTTCTTCAACTATGAGGGTCGGCGCGATGCTCGTCAGGATCTCGTGGAAGATACCGTTCCGCTGAGTTCCTTCCTTGCCGGCAATGTTGCCTACATCAATAACAGCCAAACCGGCAACAATGGTGGCCCTTGCAACTTCCACAGCAGGCTCAATACGACCCCGAATTGCATCAGCACCATACCCATGGCGAATCACAGCCTGGATCCGGAAAATAGGGGCCCCGATCCGATGCTCTTGGCCTTCCTCAACACCCGGTACAGCAAAGTCCTGCCTGCCAATGATCTAGTGACCGTAGGCGATGGTGTGAATACGGGCGGCTTTCGGTGGAATGGACCCGTGCACTATGCCAGCAACGACTATGTCTCGCGTATCGATTACAACCTGTCCAGCAAGATGAAGCTCTTTGGCCGCGTGAGCATTCTCCGCGTCCAGACCGGAGACGACGTCAATTTTTCAGCCCCCGAGCACTTCCCCGGCGACCCCATCACACACCAAATCATCGACCACAGTTGGGCCTTCGTGATCGGGCACACCTGGACCATCAGCAACACAAAAGTCAACCAGTTCAACTACGGAGAGACCCGTTCGAAGCTGAGTTTTCCCACACCGTTCAACCCCACCGGCACGCTTCAGTATGCGGATTTCATGAATTCTGCCAGCGGCATTGCCCAGCTTACAGGCCCTTTTAGTTCAGGGTCTAGCCAGGCCCGCAACGTGCCGATTCCGGTTTTCAGAGACGATTTCAGTTATGTCCGAGGCACGCATAACATCCAGATTGGCGGGACTTTCAAACCCATCAAAGACAGCAGCACTCTGGTGAATGACTTTAATGCCGTGACGATGGGCCTGGGGAGCCCGGTGACCAGTTTGTTGGCGACGAACGATCCGACAATGTTCAATGAAGTGCCGCTTGACATCTTAGGCAGAGCGCCCGGTGACGTTACCAAGATCAGTGGGACCGCGCTCCGCGACTGGAGCCAAGCGTATGCATTTGGGCTGGGCCGGATCGCCAGTGTCACCAGCACTTTCAACAACGCGCACAATCTGTCACCCTTGCCGCAGGGCACAGGCCATACCCGCAACTATCGCTATTACGAGACCGAACTGTACTTGCAAGACACCTGGCGCATGAAGAGTGATCTCTCCATGACCTACGGTCTGCGCTGGGAGTACTATTCGGTTCCCTACGAGGTCAACGGATTCGAAACCATCCCGAACATCGACTTTGCTACGATGTATAACATCCGAGCGGCTGCTGGCTTAGCGGGAGTAAGCGGTGACAACGCTGCCCCCACCGTGCTGTACAATTTCGGCGGCAAAGCAAATCATGCGCCGGGCTACTATCACCCCGATTGGCACGACTTCGATCCGCGCATCAGTTTTGCCTACAACCCCTCAGCCGACGAGGGCTGGCTGGGGCATCTGCTGGGTACGCGCAAAACCGTGATTCGTTTTGGCGCTGGCCTCGTGCACGACCACACCATCCTCTCGGCCGTCAACTTCTTTAACGATCAGAGCTCGTTCGTCTTTGGACAAAACGTATCTACGGTCTTTGGGGGCGGGCTGGCGAGTGACCCGCGTTTCTCCGATGTAGGTGGTGTTGGGGGGCTCCCGCCGTTGATTCCGCCGGCGCCCGCCGCAGTTCCAGCCACTCCGTACGTCAATCCCCCTGGGCAGCCATTTAAGTTCAGCGGACTCGTCGGCAACAATGGGGAACTGGCAATTGATCCCAACTACAGGACGCCATATTCAGAACTGGTGACATTTGGGATTCAACGCGAACTTCCGGGCAACTTTCTCCTGGAGTCGACATACTTCCTGCGAATGGGGCATCGGCTCTTGTCGCGCGGCGATGCAGGACAGACAGTGGACTATGTGGACCAGACCCCTGGTCCTGGCTTGGGCCAGCATTTAGTGGACCAGTTCACCCAGCTCTCACTCGCAACGAGGAATAACCAGCCTATCGTCGGCACTCAGTTTTGGGAAGACATAATGAATCCCACGCTTACGGCGAACTACGGGGGTACCTGCGAGACCGCTTTCGGGTTTCCAAGCTGCGCCTCACTCGTAAGCGTAGGGTTTGACCCTCTGCCACGCCGCGGCGACATGGCAGACACGATCGAGGCGCTGTACTTCGGCCTTGGTGCCCCGTTCATACCCTCCAATCTGGGTCTCGATCCTCAATTCTCCAGCCAGCTTTATTTCGGCAACAAGAGCTACTCCAACTACAACGGCCTGCTGACCAGCTTGCACAAGAAGCTGTCGCATGGCCTCCAGTTCGACGTGAACTACACCTTGTCACATTCCATCGACAACAGTTCCACCATCGCCAATAACGCCACCGGCACCAATGCCACCGGAGGGTACGGCGGGTTTCTCTGCGATGCCATCCAGTTGAGTTCGTGCCGCGGCAACTCAGATTTCGATATCACTCACCTGGTCAGTGCCGACGGCCTGTATGACTTGCCGTTTGGCCGCGGGCACGGACTGGCAAGCAATATTCCCGGCTGGGCGAACCAGATCATTGGCGGCTGGCAGATTGCGTTCCTGAATCAATGGCACAGCGGCTACGCCTTCTCGACCGTCACCGAGGCGTTCCCAGTGAGTTTCAACGCGAACAGCCCAGCAGTGTTCATCGGCACACCGCACGACATTCGGACGAGCGTCCACGTCGACTCTAGTGGCGTGGTCCAGTTGTTCGCCGATCCTACGGCAGCGCTGAATGCGTTCACCGGCCCGATTGGGCTGCAAGGTCCAACTCGCAACAACCTGAGAGGCCCGCGCTTCTCCAGTACGGACCTTTCCCTCAACAAGCATTTCCAGATAAAGGAGAATCTGGGGATGGAGTTTCGCGCGGAAGCCTACAACGCTTTTAACCAGGTCAACTTCGCTCTGCCGACCAACAGCGTTGCCGATATCAATAGCAGTCTACCCTTCGGGGGGATCTCCTCCGATGCAGGCCCGCGGACGATGCAGTTCTCGCTGCGTGTTGACTTCTAATCCGTAACCAGAGTCACTTCAGGCCGGCCGAAAGGCCGGCCTTCTTTTTGCCGGGGTGACGAGAGCAGCGCATGCAAGATCAACGCGCGCAGAGCCGAATTCAAAACGAAAGCTCAAAAAGAAAGCCCGGAACTCGAACAGTTCCGGGCTGGCCTAAGAGGTTCCCAGCTCAAGCCTGCGTGGTAACGACCTTGTCACGCGCTACGGCTGGGGATTGATTTGGCTGAGCCGGCGTGTAGTCCGGCTTGCTGCCCTTGGACGGTGTTGGGAGTGGCGTCTTCGCTACCACCTCTGCCAGGTCGGGCAGCGAAACGCGCAGGGCTTCTTCGATCGTCTTCACGTAGTGGACCGTCAGGTTCGCCAACTGTTCAGATGTGAGATCCTCGTCCACGTTCGTCTTGTTTTCCGCGGGCAGGATCACGTCGGTGACGCCGGCGCGCTTGGCGGCCAGCACTTTTTCTTTAATGCCGCCCACCGGCAGCACGTTCCCGCTGAGCGTGATCTCGCCGGTCATGGCAATCAGCGGCTGGATACGGCGGCCCGTCAGCAGCGACACCAGCGCCGTCGCCATGGTCACGCCCGCGGATGGGCCATCCTTCGGGATCGCTCCTGCCGGCACGTGAATGTGGAGATCGTGGCTGGCGAAGAAATCCTCGGCAATTCCCAGCGCTTCTGAGTTTGAGCGCACCCAGGTCAGCGCCGCCTGCATGGATTCCTGCATGACTTGCCCGATCTGCCCGGTCATGGTGAATCCGCCCTTGCCTTTCATGGCATTGGCCTCGACGAAGAGCACGTCGCCGCCGGACGGAGTCCACGCCAGGCCCACGGCCACGCCCGGGCGCTCGGTGCGCTCGGCAATTTCGCCTTCGCTGCGAATCTTGATCCCGCCGAGAAACTCCTGAATGATCTCCTTCGAAACCACCAGCTTCTCGGTCTTGCCCTCGGCCAGCCGCCGCGCCTGCTTGCGGCAGATGGTGCCGATGGTGCGCTCCAGGCTGCGCACGCCCGCTTCCCGCGTGTAGTGGCGGATCACGTGGCGTACGGCCTCTTCCGGAAACTCAATCTGCTCGGTCGTGATGCCGTTCTCGTCGATCTGGCGCGGAATCAGATACTGAAATGCGATGTGAACCTTCTCTTCCTCGGTGTAGCCCTGCAGTTCGATGATCTCCATGCGGTCGCGCAACGGCTCGGCGATGGGGTCGAGCATGTTCGCGGTGGTGATGAAGAGCACCTTGGACAGATCGAAGGTGACGTCAAGATAGTTGTCGCGGAAGGTCGAGTTCTGCTCGGGATCGAGCGCTTCGAGCAATGCCGAAGCGGGATCGCCGCGGAAGTCGCGCCCGACCTTGTCGATTTCGTCGAGCATGAAGACGGGATCTTTCGTCTCCGCCCGGCGAATGCCCTGAATAATCTGGCCCGGCAACGCACCGATGTAGGTACGGCGATGGCCGCGGATTTCGGCCTCATCGTGCACGCCGCCCAGCGACAGCCGCACGAACTTGCGGCCCAGCGCACGGGCAATCGATTTGCCTAGCGAAGTTTTCCCCACGCCTGGAGGTCCAACAAAGCAAAGAATCGGCCCCTTCATATTCGGCTTCAGGCGGCGCACGGAGAGATAGTCGAGAATGCGGTCTTTGACCTTTTCCAGATCGTAGTGATCGTGGTCGAGAATTTCTTTCGCCTTGGGAATCTCAATCTCGACGCCCGAAGTCTTTGCCCAGGGCAGCACGGCGAGCCACTCAATGTAGTTGCGGGTCAGCGAATAGTCGGCGGCCATGGGCGACATGCGCGACAGGCGCCCCAGTTCCTTGAGCGCCTCTTTCTTCACTTCGTCGGGCATGCCCGCTTCTTCGATTTTCTTCTTCAGGTCTTCGACGTCGCGCTGGCCCTCATCCTGCTCGCCCAGTTCTTTCTGAATGGCCTTCATCTGCTCGCGCAGGTAATACTCGCGCTGCGTCTGCTGCACGCGGTCCTGCACTTCGCTCTGAATCTTGTTGCGCAGTTGCTGGACTTCGAGTTCCTTGGCCAGATGCTGATTGATCTTTTGCAGGCGCACATGAACGTCGGTGGTCTCGAGCGTGTCCTGCTTGTCGGGCGTCGAGAGCGAGGGCAGCGACGAGGCGATGAAATCCACCAGGCGGCCCGGTTCATCGATGTTCATGGCCACGGTGGAGAGTTCGTCGGACAATGTGGGCGAGCCGGCAACGATTTGCTGGAACAGCGTCAGTACATTGCGCTGCAGAGCTTCGATTTCGGATGTGACCGCCGTCGCAGGACTTTCCGGGATCGCTTCGTAGTGCGAGCGCATGAACGGCGTCAATTGTGTGAATTCACCCAGGCGCACCCGCTCCAGGCCTTCGGCAAACACAAACAGGCTCTGGTTGGGCATTTTGACGACCTTATGGACGACCGCAGATGTTCCCACGGTGTAAAGGTCGCTGGGCTGGGGATTGTCGACACGCGCTTCACGCTGCGCGACCACAACGATAGTTTTGTCTTCGCCGAGCGAGTTGATCAGCTGAACCGAACTTTCCCGGCCAACGGTCAAGGGCAAAACGGCGTGCGGGAACAGAACCGTGTCCCGAACGGGGAGCACAGGCAGCGCTCGTTGATCGTTTGTTTCCTTAGGTTTAGGAGTGCGCTCCGCGGACGGCTGCTGGCTCATGATTCTCCTTGAGTGTAACTCGCTCAAGTTATAGATGTTGCGGCCCAGGGAAAGGTTTCAACCCTCCCCTTAAGGTTCCGCAAGATGCTGAATTGTATTCCTGTTAGGTCGCGATGGCACCGTGCCTAAGGTGCAGAGGCTAACGCGGAACCGGCACCTTGCCAAGCACTAATTTGCTCTCGTGATGGATTCCTGGGATTCTTCCCCCGAACAGGAAGAAGCGGAGGTCGAGGCAGAAGCCAGGATTCTCCCTGGTCGTACGGTACTCCTCCTCATGGCCGCAAACGGCACTAGAAATCGAGTGCTAGAACACGTGCTTGGCCTTGTCTCCGCGAAACACCAGCTCCTGCAGCACATGCTCATTGGCGGCGTTGATTGTATAAAGCGTTCCGTCGTGAGGCGCCTTTTGCGCCAGAGGAACCAGCGTGCATTTCACCTTCACTGCGGGCAACTTGCCCTTGACTGGTTCGAACACCATGATGTGGTCCTGACCTTACATGGTGTGGCGCACGATATAGTCTCCGGCGGGCAGCAGAGCCGTACCCACCCGGATCGGCGCCGCAAACGTGACGCGGCCTACGTCGCGGATCCCCATATTTGTTCCTGCTGAAGCGAACGACACCACCACCAGCAGGCACACGAGCACTCCTGCGATTCTCAACAAACGCATACGACCTCCTTCGATGACGACACGGAGTCCTGACGGACTCCGGATCAACTCTAAGAGGATGAGCAATGCCTGCATGTGAACACGGTCACACCGGGCTGTGACGGCAGATTTCCGGTTTCGCTTTCATCGGGGCGTGAACTGAGGGATTGATGTGCGTGCCGATCCAACCGTTTACGCAATTCAGGCAGCCGGGTAGATGCCCAGCACCTTGACAAAGTCTGCGAACTCACCGAGATGTTCGAGCGCCTTGCGCGCGGGGCCGTCGTCG
>Ga0116218_1001197_pt1 | contig 16792 bp, 15 predicted proteins | sample Sb_taG_2_FD_88966 | JGI IMG/M metagenome (GOLD analysis project Ga0116218, IMG submission 88966) | Peat soil microbial communities from Weissenstadt, Germany - Sb_50d_5_LS metaG | ecosystem: Environmental > Terrestrial > Soil > Wetlands > Peat | place: Germany: Weissenstadt | collected 2010-09-21 | reverse complement strand
GCTCCACCCTGGCCTTCAGAGACGCTTCGTCCAAGGGCGCTGACGATGCCATGCGTGACAGTTTGAGTGATGCCCAGAGGGTTCCCAATTGCCATAACATCCTGGCCAACCACTAACTTGGATGAGTCGCCGATGGTGGCCACGGTCAGGCCTTTAGACGGCGGGGTAATCTTGATAACCGCCAGGTCATCGGCCGGGTCTGTACCAACCAGTTGAGCCGGGAGATTCGTGCCATCATAGAGTGTCACATTCATACTTTGCGCGCCACTCACGACGTGATTATTGGTGACGATATAGCCACGGCCATCGATAATGACGCCTGAACCAATAGCTCCGCCTTGCTGGGTGGTCACATTGACCTCGACTACGGCCGGGCGGACTTTCGCAATTACTGCCTCTTGGACGGCCTGTTCGTTGTTACCAGTCAGCGGGGGAACGGTTGATTGAGGTCCGGTGCCTGGCTGTAATGTTGCTACACTTGAATTTGCTCCACCTGTAGATGTACTGGTTCTGCCGAATTGCCAACCGGCAAATAAGCCAACACCCAGAACTACCAGGAGTACAAATGATAAGGTTATTATCGCGCCAGTACGCATACCATTGGAACGCCTGGGATATTCCGGTGGCGCCGTAGGTGGCGTTTGCATTTGTCCAGGTACAGCCTGGTGCGGCGCCGTAATCGGCATGGCCGTTTGTGTGGGAGCTTGATAAGCTACCCCAGATTGATTGTCTGAATAGGGATCCTGCATTGAATTTGCCTCCAACTTTATTACGTTTTTGTTGCATGATAGGTGACTAAATGTATCTGTTGTTAGTGTAGCCTGTACATATGTGGAAACCCGCAGAAAAGTGTAAAATATATGTAAAGACTTTCCGGTCGCTAGATATGAAATCGTGTTTGATACCTGACAATCTTTATACACATATTTTACAGTTTCCATAAGTGTATTTGATCTTTCGATTGTATGCTTTACATAAAGGATTCAAACAGATGTTTGAGTGAAATATCCGTAGGTGGACAAAAAAGAATTTTAACAAAATCAGATGTATATCAGAAAAGCCGGTGAGGGCCGATAAATCGGCGATGTGCACGATAAATCGGCACTTATACAGGATCAAAGATTTAGATTGTTCTCTATGTAAATTGTGTTGTAGCATTACATTAATGTTATAAAGAATCAGAAAGATACTATCAATGAAGAAAATTTTAATAATTGAAGATGAAGCAACAATAGCACAGCTTATCAGACTCTATCTCGAGCAAGCTAATTTTCAAGTATTGACAGCTGGTGATGGAGTAGCAGGACTGGAGTTACATGCACGCGAACGACCTGACCTTGTCGTTCTCGATCTGATGCTACCAGTTATGGATGGTATGGAAGTATGTCGCAGAATACGCGCCTGGGCAAACACTCCTATTCTTATGCTTACAGCTCGTCAGGGTGAAGAAGATCGTATAGCAGGATTGGAGCTGGGAGCGGATGATTACCTGGTCAAACCATTTAGTCCACGTGAAGTTGTGAGTCGTGTCAAGGCTATTCTACGCAGGAGTACACCAATTAGTGATCCGCACAATGAGCAAATAGATGCTCCGTTAGAAGTTGTTGCAGCACGCAACGGAGAGACTACATTCACATACTCCCAGCATAACGGAAATCAGACTTCAGCTTATGGAGTAGCTGGTAAGAATACGGTCAATACAGTAGATGAAATACGCTTCGACGGACTGCGCATCAGAATTCCCGAAAGGCGAGTCGAGGTTCATGGACAGGTTGCATCACTCACAGCAAAGGAATTTGATTTACTTGTTACACTTGCTTCGGCTCCTGGACGAGTATTCACTCGCGAAACCTTGCTTGAACACATTTGGGGATATACGTTCCTCGGCGATGGACGGACGGTGGATGTTCATATTGGAACGCTGCGTAAGAAGTTAGAAGTTGCCGGCGGGCCTGGAACTCCTCATTATATTAAAACAGTCTGGGGTCTAGGCTACAAATTTGATCCTGAGGGTTTGTAGAAAGGAACATTGTTCGTGATTACACGTTCCTCACGCCCAGCGTTCAGCTTGCGAGCAAAACTCGTGCTGAGCTATCTGGGCGTCACCCTGGGAGCTATGCTCTTACTTATCATTGTGGTCACGGTAGTAGTGCAAAACTACTTCTATTCGGCACAACTTGATCAATTTCGAGCGAACGCGGAATATACAGCACAACAAATTGGGCAACGGGGGAATATTGGTCCGATCAACCCTGTAGGGTCAGAACTCTATATAGTGGTAGACTCGAATGACCATTTACTTGCTCTATCCCAGCCCATTGATATTTCACCTTTCGAGCAGTCTATCCAGCAGGCACTACAAGGACAGGAAGTGCAGGGTAACTTGCAAGTCGCATCGGATTCCGACAATTCGCTTGCAGGATTATACGTAAGCGTACCGATACACGCTGGAGGTCAACCCTCAGGAGCGGTAATAGGAGCACTGGTTGTTGCTGAACCGCTACAGTATCCAGCAGGCTTTTCTCCTTACGAATTCCTGGCAAATGTCGATAAGGCGATATTGATTACAGGCAGCGTGATAGCGATTGTTGTAATTATTTTCAGTCTGTGGCTGGCAAGGCGATTAACCAAACCCTTAACGTCACTTACATTCGCTGCTGAACAGATGGGGGCGGGGAAATACGCTCAACGAGTCGTCATCCCAAAGGGCAAGGATGAACTTGGAAAATTGGCATTAAGCTTTAATTCGATGGCAGAGAGGATCGAGTCGGACGTGACTGAGTTGCATCGCCAGGACCAGATGCGGCGGGATCTCATCGCCAATATCGCTCATGATCTTGCCACACCGCTGACTGCCATACAAGGATTTAGTGAAGCTCTCGCCGATGATGTCATTACTGATCCACAAGCACGGCAAGATACCGCACAATTGATTGGCCGCGAGGTGCAGCGTTTGCGTCGGATGGTAAGTGATATGCAGCAGATGACATTGCTCGAATCGGGACGGATACAACTCGATCAAGAACCACTGAATTTACATACGCTGGTCGATGAGGTATTGGAAGTGATTCTCCCAGAGTGCGAGCAGGTAGGCATCTCTTTACGTAATGAGATTGATCCAACAACACCGCCTGTTCTTGCTGATAGTGATCGCATGACCCAGGTATTGTTGAACCTACTCGATAACGCCAGGCGCTATACACCTACAGGCGGAAACATCACAATTGGAGCAAGTCTCAACGATAGCAATTTGCAAACCTGGCAACATTTAGAAATCACGCATGCTCGCCATGCTCAAGCCGTGCAGCAACCAGAAGAGAGCTTACATGTGATGCACACACAGACATCTTCGAGCATCGCTAACGACCCTGGTACATTGAGCGCAAAACGCTCAGACAAGTTGATAGGTGATGGAACACCGTCACACTTTGGGTATACGGAAGCACCTCTGAATGGCAAAACGAAATGGCTTACTGTCTGGGTGAGGGATACGGGGACAGGTATCGATCCAAAGGATCTTCCCTACATATTTGACCGCTTCTTCCGTAGCGACCGGTCTCGTTCTGGAGCGAGTGGTGGTAGTGGTTTGGGCCTTGCCATTATAAAAGCGATTATAACGGCGCATGGAGGAACAATTAGTGCCGAGAGTACGCCTGGGAAAGGAACTTGCATCACATTTACACTGCCGCTGGCATAAGAAGTAGTATACCCTCTATTTAAGAGGTTACATACGATCACATTATTCCCCATTTCTCAAAGCCGTGGATGGCAGCACCGAATAGCGCAACTTTCGGATTGAGAATGACATGTACCGGCATTTGTTCAAGCATTGGTGTAAGCCTCCCCTTATGCGTAAATGCTTGCATAAATTGCCTCGCTGGCAGGTAGGAGAGGATGCGAGGTGGAATCCCACCACCGATATAAACGCCACCAGTTGAAAGAACTTTGAGAGCAAGGTTGCCAGCTTCCGCGGCCAGAATGGAAACAAAAGCGTTGAGTGTAGCTACGCAAAGTTCACACGCATTATCTTTGTCAAGCGCATTGTTGACGATGATGGGTGACCGATCATGTGTCGTAGCCAATTGCTCACCCAGCCATTGCGGCTCTTCAGCGTACCCTGAATCTTTCAGATAATCATAGATGCTCGGTAAACCCTTACCAGAACAAACACGTTCGAAACTCACATGCGGAAAGTGAGCCATGAGATAGCGCAGCAATTCAACTTGAAATGCGTTGACTGGCGCGAAATCGGCATGACCGCCCTCAGAAGTATGTGCCTGATAATATGAACCATCCCAGGTAAGAAACGCTTCACCGAGTCCGGTACCCGGGGCGATGATGGCAATTGCTCCACCGTGGACTCTCTGCCCTTCATTCAGTGAATGAAGGTCTTGCGATTCCAAATGGGGTACAGAATGAGCGATAGCATCCAAATCATTTAACAGGTGAACAGATGGAATATGTAATGCCTGTTGAAGCTGATGCTCATCCATCATCCATGATAAGTTTGTAATTGAGGCATGTCCGGCTACTACAGGTCCAGCTACGCCAAAGCTTGCTCGATCGATTGGGAAATCGTGTTGCGCAAGAAACTCATGCACAAGCGATTCGAGATCAGGGTAATTTACGCTAGAGTATGTCGCCTCAGCATAAGGTTTTCGCCAACCTGTTTCGGATGAGAAAACAGCCAGGTTTGTTTTTGTTCCACCAATATCACCAGCCAGTAGCATTTCATTTTACTCCTTACAAGCGGTCAGGTTAGCAAATGAGAGATTTTCTATATCATATCAAATCTAGTTCCTTTATGGGAAATATCGGGACATTTGCATAGGTACGGAATGAAGCCACTTTCGCTTGAGAAAAGATATAATATCATCGATGTGTAACAAATTGGTGGCACCAGGGACAAGATAACCAAAGAATAGAATTAGACCGATGGGAGACAGGTAACAATGAATGAATATGATGCAATTATCATTGGGGCCGGCCAGGCAGGAGGACCTCTTTCTACAGCATTGGCGCAAGCTGGCCAGAAAACGGCCATCATCGAGCGAGTGCATGTAGGAGGTACCTGTATTAACGAGGGTTGTACTCCTACCAAAACAATGGTCGCGAGCGCACGCGTAGCGTATCTAGCGCGCAGAGCAGCCGACTACGGAGTAGAGACCGGGCCTATATCAGTAGATATGAAAGTGGTGAGGAAACGTAAACGAGATATTGTAGAGAGTTTTCGCAGCGGTAGCGAACGGCGTATTGTGAGTGCTGAAGGAGTTGATCTTTTGATGGGTGAGGCTCGCTTTATCGAACCAAAGGTGGTGGAAGTTCGCCTCAACAACGGCGAGATACGCACGTTGGCTGCAAGCACTATTTACATCAATGCTGGCGCCCGACCATCAATACCTTCAATCGATGGTATTGAAGATGTACCAACCCTCGATTCGACATCCATCATGGAATTGGATAGCGTGCCTGAGCACTTGTTGGTATTTGGAGGGAGTTATATCGCATTGGAATTCGGGCAAATGTTCAGGCGTTTCGGAAGCAAGGTGACGATTATACAGCGAAGTGCGCATTTGCTGTCACGAGAAGATACCGATATAGCTGACGAAGTCGCTAACATCCTGCGCGAAGATGGTATAGAAATATTGCTTGAATCGAGCGTTTCACATGTTGCCCAAAACCTGAATGGAAGCATCGAGATGGCTGTGCGTACCACGGGCGGTGAACAAATCCTGAACGGATCTCATTTGTTGGTAGCAGCAGGGAGAGTACCCAATACAGATTGGTTGAATCTAGAGGCAGCCGGTATAGAAACTGATAAACGCGGCTTTATCCGCGTGAATGAGAGATTGGAAACGAATGTACCAGGTATATATGCGCTCGGGGACATTAAAGGTGGACCCGCTTTTACACATATCTCCTACGACGATTTTCGCATCATACGCACGAATTTACTCGAACATGGAAATGCAAGTATTCATGATCGCCTGGTACCTTATACTGTATTCATCGATCCTCAACTTGGACGAATCGGGTTAAGTGAATCAGAAGCACGCGAATCAGGTCGTGCTATTCGTGTTGCTAAAATGCCAATGAATTATGTTGCACGAGCATTAGAAATTGATGAGTCACGAGGGTTCATGAAGGCTATAGTTGATGCTGAGAGCGGACAAATACTGGGGTGCGCAATTCTAGGGATCGAAGGTGGTGAGATTATGGCAATGATAGAGATGGCGATGTTGGGTAAATTGCCCTATACTATGCTACGCGATGCGGTATTTGCACATCCAACGCTCGCGGAATCATTGAATAATTTGTTTACGATGTTTGATCAGTAGGAAGATTGCTTGACGGCTTCATGAGGGCTGGGATATACTTCTTTGCGGTTGATAACTCAACAACGTGAGGACACTCATCCATAGAGCGAATATATAGCTCGAAGGTAGGGGTCATGGGAGAAGGAACATTCCAGCCTGATCAGCCGGTGGAAAGAATCGCAACTCAAAACATTGCTGGTTCTCAACCATCCGGTGGTGTGGCTTCGGCGGAAGATTTGCACCTGGTCGAGGCTTTACGAAGCGGCAATGAAAGCGCATTTGTCTCGCTCATTGACATGTATCACTCCTCAATGCTGCGACTTGCGATGCTATTTATTCCATCTCAGGCAATAGCTGAAGAAGTTGTCCAGGAGACCTGGATAGGCGTATTGCATGGGCTTGATCGCTTTGAGGGTCGATCTTCATTGAAGACCTGGATTTTTCGTATCCTCACAAATCGGGCTAAAACTCGTGCACAGCGCGAAGGGCGTAGTGTGCCGTTTTCGTCATTACCTGAATTTACGAGCGAGCTTCATGAACCTGGGATTGAGTTTGAACGATTCCAGGGGTCTGATCAACAATCACCAGGAAGCTGGGTATCGTTTCCCCGAAGTTGGGAGGAAATACCGGAGGAGCGAATTCTTTCGCAGGAAACAATGACACGTATTCAGGAAGCTATTGATACTTTGCCAATCGGGCAGCGCGAGGTGATCACACTACGAGATATCGAGGGATGCACATCTGATGAAGCCTGTGGCTTGCTTGGTGTTTCTGAAGCAAACCAGCGTGTATTGTTGCATCGCGCACGTTGCAAGGTACGACGCGCATTAGAGAGATACTTCGAGGAAGAGTGACATTCATATGACTGATGCGAACCAGATTGAGTTAAACTGCCAGGAAGTTGTAGAACTTGTTACAGACTATCTTGAGCAAGCACTTCTGCCCGAGAAGCAAGCACAATTCGAGGAGCATATCGAAATGTGTCCTGGCTGTAATACCTACCTGGAACAAGTACAGCAAACAATTATGATGTTGCGAAAACTATCTGAGCAGCAGACGTTTCCAGAAACGAAGCAAGACCTCGTTGAAATCTTCCGCAACTGGAACAATGATGCGAGTAAAAGCGATTCCCCATTCATGTGACCTCGCTCACATCCAACATGTGAATATATTGCTTCACTAACAGGGACGGTTGGCGTATCATAGCTTCTGAAAGGTCAATATTCTATTCATTACCTTTCTAAGGAGAATTTTTATGTTGAAGCGTCCTTTTATCAGCTTTGTCTTCTTTTGCCTGGCAATTTTCAGCTTAGCAGCATGTGGCAGTAATACAGGCAACGTACCTAACTCTACGCCGACGGGCAGTGGCAGTGTATCTGGCTCTACAACCGCAGGAAATGGAGCTGGTTCTACAACGGCAACAACTCCAACATCAGTGCCATTCAAAGTGACAGGCGTTGATCTCGTCGTAAATCCGGATAGTATTGCAGGGAAAACATGCGGTAGTTCAGCGAGTTTTACCTATACGGCCACTTTTCATATTCCCGCGAATTCTGCTGGAGGAATGATCCAGTTTGAGTACACATTGAATAACGGACGTTCTTTGACAATTGCGAGTGTGGTAGTTACCCCAGGTGATACAACGAAAACGTATACCTTTATCAACTCCGGTACGCTCTATCCTGACCATACCTATCCAGGAATTGCAGAAGTGCTGGTGAATAGTCCGAATAGTATTAGTTCACCACAGGTCAAACCTGCGGGGTCTTGCACTTCGGCAGCTTTCAAGGTGACCAGCATCAGCATGGCAGTGAATCCTGCAAGTATCGCGGGAAAGGCCTGCGGAACCCCGATCGTTGTCACTTACACTGCCACTTTCCATATCGTTGCAAATGGCCCTGGCGGGACAATTCAGTTTACCTACACAGTGAACAATGGCCGTTCCTCGCCAGGTGCAAGCGTAACTGTCGCTCCAGGTCAGACAACCGCGACCTATTCGTTTACCTGGTCGGGTAATCTACCTTCTGATCATACCTACCCAGGACTGGGAGGGGTGATTACGAGTAGTCCGAACGCGGTACAGTCTCCGATGGTGCAGCCAACTGGAATGTGTAGTTAGTGTTAGATGTACATTGAGGTGTAGAGCAACCATACAAGTTGTCCTACACCTCAGTTAAAGTAACCAACAAAAAGCATTCAGAGTGTTGAAAAAGTAAGAAAGAAAGGCCGTCTGTTTGTTGTATATGTTGTGTTTTTCAAGTACACTGTCTGATGGCTCAATCGATGTGCTCTTGAAGGTCCTGGGGATGCTGAACTCCAGGACGGACCACTCTAGTGCTAGGAGGAGTTTCCCATGAACGCAGTTGCTATTCTGAAGTACGGCCAACAAACCGTCTTACAAACTCTTGAAGGGTTCCCCGAAACAGCAGTGGAAACGCCGGGGGCATGTGGTGTCTGGTCGGTGAAGGACATTCTCGCCCACCTGGCCTCCTACGAACAGGTGCTGGTAGACGTGCTGTCGACGTTTGTCAGCAGGCAGCCAACACCTTACTTGAACAAGTTTACCGAGCCGGGTGGCCAATTTAATGACACCGAGGTGGACTTGCGCAAAGCGAGAACCATGCAAGAGGTCCTTGATGAGTTCAATGACGCCTATGCACAGGTGATGTCCCTGGCTCCACAGATCAGCCCAGAACGGTTCCGCCAGACCGGAACCCTGCCCTGGTATGGAATGGAATATGCCCTGGATGATTTCCTTGTCTATACCTTCTATGGGCATAAACGCGAGCATAGTGCTCAAATCGCCGCGTTTCGTGACTATCTACGGAGGGAAGCAGCCGTGCCAGAGAACGTCCTGACAGCAACGACGATCGAGGTCGTCAAGGAGTTGGAAGAGGCCCTCAATAGGCGCGATGTTGATGCGTTCATGGCTCTCATCACCGATGATTGTGTGTTTGAAAACACTTCCCCATCCCCAGATGGGGAGCGGTATGAAGGTCAAAGTGCTATCCGAACTTATTTGGAGGATTTCTTCCATTCGACTCCCTACATCGATTTCCAGACTGAGGACCTGTTCGCCTCTGGCAATCGATGCGTCGTGCGTTGGGTGTTTCACTGGAGCAATACAGCTGGTGAGAACGGGCATATTCGTGGCGTCGATGTGTTCCATATACGAAACGGGAAAATGGCAGAGGACTTTGCCTACGTGAAGGGATAAATACGTGGCACCGGGAAAGTGGAGAAGGTAAACGTGAAGGAGTGGACGTTCTCCCCGGAGGGAAAAGCTGATGCAAAAGACGCAACGACCCAGAGTGTTGAACCATGAAAAACAAGGTGGTAACTACTAGAGGAAGATGTCGTTGTACAAAGGGGAAAGGCTACCACCATGATGGGCAGCAAAGAGCGGCATTTTGCTCCATTCAGCAATGTATCATTGGAAGAGTTGGTGCCCTCAGATCACTTCTACCGTCATCTAGAACAATCGCTTGATCTCTCGTTTGTACGCGGATTTGTACAGCAGACCTATGCAGGCGGGGGTCGTCCCTCGATTGACCCCATCGTGTTCTTCAAACTGCAACTGGTCATGTTTTTTGAGGGAATCCGCGCCGAAGCCAAAGACTGGCATGGTCTGCGCCGCTTCCGCCTGCGGCTGCTCTGGCGAGTCAATTGTGAAGCCTTACGCTTTGCGACTGGGCAAAATCTCAAGCGATTGCTCAAAAAGCAAGGATGGGGACGACGACCTTTCCCCGTAGAGGCCCTCTCTTCCTTCTTTTTGGCTTCTTACTGGTAATTTATTCCTCCTTCGTTGGTATCTGTGGCTGTTTCTTCACGTAGTCGCTCATATTCCATCAGGAACAAGAGAAATTTCATTCTTTCTTGCTGATGAGCTTTTTGAAAGAGTTTTTCAACAGTCTGCATTGATCTTGGAATAGTTGAAGCTGAATGAGCCATATGCGATAAATGAAGAATGTCTGCGTCTATCTTAGTAGAAGATTTGTGATGTCTCCGATAGACTCAGAAAGACAATTTTATGAAAACCATATTCAATAACAATAATCGAGGAAGATCCACCCTTTACATTGTTTTCGCACTTGCTATGCTCTCATTAGTAGTTCTCTTTTTCTGTCAAAATTTGATCCCTGTGTACGCTTTTTTTCTCATACTTTCACTGATCCTCATATGCATTATGTTTACAGGCAGTCTTATTATTCAGGTCAGAAGTGGCCCTCCATGGTAGGTGTTCGGGTGAGGGATTCGTTTGTTAATATGTGAAGATATATTAAAGAACCCAGGCGTTTCCTGGGTTCTTAGAGTAGGGCTGAGAGGACTCGAACCTCCGACACACGGTTTAGGAATTCGATTTCAAGAGATTGTTGCGTAACACAGTTGTTCATTCTGTGCTCAATTAGAGCCGTTAGTGTTCGCTGAGTATAACCAAATTATGCATTTATGGATCGCCGTTCAGTGATCAAGGTTGTGAGGTATGGAAACACCCTTCTGTGTTTACCAGATGCACATGCGGTGGAGCTGGTAGAGAGACAAATAGTAAGGCAACGAGAACGAATTGAAAATGAAGAGTAAGGGTTCAGCTGGGCTAGAAGTGCCAAGTAGGGGGTAATGGCTAGCCCAACCGTTTGAGGTGAATCAAATCAACGGAATAAGCCGTAGGTAGGCACGTGACTGATTCACTCATGATCGTGAGTATATCCTCTCTTTATGAGAAAAAGATGAAAAGAAAGATGTGCCAGAGGAATGAAAAAACGAGCTGGCCAAGCCTGCAATACTTTGAGCGTAAATGTGTGGACCCTGCTTTTCTGTTTTCAATCGAGTTGGCAATAGTTGCCAATCTGCTGAAGTAAAGGGCTAAGCGTTGTTTTTCGTTCCACTGTTCCTCAATGGCCTTACTTACGAATACGTCTCCACAAGGAGAGTATGATCTTCTGTGTTGGCAATGCTACGAGCATTGCGAGTATATAACCCAAAATGGCTACATCTATTCCCCGACTTTCGGGAATTGGTGACAATCAAAGCTACTGTGCCCAAAAACAAAGCAAGTGATGGGGCTGGTAACGCCGCAACTGTCAAGAGACGAACCCACATCGTTTGGCTTTGTTGAGCTATGGTAAAGATCAACATAAAAGTTGATGAAACAAGGAACGATAGGATGGCCAAGAAGAACAGATCTCTCAATGACATTTTTGCATCACTTTTCTGATAGAATGCTTCTGCCCCTGATGGTGTCGATGTATGTATGAGGCCAAAAACGGGCTTTTCATCGAGTTGTCAATTGTTACCAAATTGCCGGAATAGCCCGTCATGATGGAAAAGAAAGAGCACCATGACGGGCAAGCCATGTACAGATCACGAAACATGGCTATGTTATGTAAACAGTGTACACGTTTTCTTGTGGAGGAGTGTGGTGTTCAGGTCACACTCCGCTCACAGGTGTCATTTGCACACAAAAATCACGCGACGCGTGATCCTTGTGTCTCAATGGAGGAGTTATTTCACATTGTAGGGCTTCAGTGTAGCAAACAACTAAACAGGCGTCAATTACTCACTTCCTGGTCCTTCAAAGGAGTGTGTTGATATGCCCTCGCCGGGGATGACCCGGACACGTTCAAACACCATCTCGAGGTCAATTGAGATGGCGATATCAGGAACTTCCGCGACGCAATCAGCAGCCTTGTTGTGCCATCTGCTGCTGATTGCGTTCCTATCACGGTACTATAGAACGTATCGCGGCTGCCATCAAGCTGTTTGATCGCGCCATAATGACCGACTTCATCGCCGGCCTGAATATATGCGAGCTTCTCTTCTGCTGCCATGCTCGTTACTCTTCGGTTTCTGCATTCAAACTCACTTCGTACACGATATCACTCGCTTCTTTGATGCGCTCAAGCGTTTCCTTGATACCAAACTGCACTTCTAAGTACGCCTGTATCTAGCTGGTCGTGACCACTTTGCCAGTCTCACACTCTAAGACTACTATCGCCTCACTGAGTTGGCAACTTTTACCAAGGTGCTGAAAATGCCAGTCATGATGGAAAAAGAATGAGCACCTTGGTAAGAGTTTACGGTAGTTCGTCATTTGATGGCCTGACACATACATTGTGTCAGGTGGTGTACATCTTGGAATGAAATGGGCGAAAATCCGATCATTCCCGAATGTACAGGTTCGGTATTAGAAAAAAGAGGGAAAACAAGGTAATATATTTCTATGTGATATCCTACAAGCATTCGGATAGTTTCAACGAAAGGATTTGCAGGATGGCAGACTTAACCCCAAACCAACAGGCGATTCTCGATGATGCCCTGCAACGCTTAGACAACCCTTCCCAAGTTGAGGAGGGAACGAACATGCTGGACCCAACAAATGCCCACGCATTTTATCAGCTAGCGTACGGTGTTTGGCACAAGTTCTTCTGCCCTATGGGGCCTGAGGGTCGGCTGATCTACAATCCCGAACTCAACATGTGCGATGAGTCAGAGAATGTATCGCCCGATATAAACCCTGCGCCCCGAGAAGCGGGTGAGTTTTAGAGCTGGGCAGAGTGGGCCTGTCCGCCCACGGTATTCCCAAACTTACAGGCGGTGCCAGAAATGCGCCGCTTTTGCCCGCTTTTCTATCGAGATACGCGAACGGTTATGAGTCAAAAACGAACGGAATGAGGTTCTCGGACCCGTTTGGTGGTGGTCGCTTTTGTGATAAAATGAAGAGTGAAATGCATTATCACCCCTCTCTTTGAAGGAGCTTTCCCTTGTCTTTATCTATTCTCTTTCCACACCTCCACGGGTTCCGCCTGCGCTCCTCTCACAGGGAGACTGGGCGTTTGGTCCTCATCTGTGAACGGGTCGCTTCTACCGCCCTCTGCCCTGTATGTGGAACGTTGGCTCACCGTATCCATAGCCGCTATGAACGCACGGTCTGGGATCTCTCGCTTCAAAACGTGCAAGTTATCCTGCATTTGCACGTTCGCAAGTTCTATTGTGATCAGCCGAGTTGTCCACGGCGCATCTTTACTGAACGGCTCCCCCAGGTGACTGCACCTCATGGTCGCTTTACCTTCGCTCTGCGTCAGTTCCTCGGTCAGCTTGGTCGGGAACAAGGTGGGGCTCCGGGGGCACGTAGTGCCAAACTGTTGGGCATGCAGGTGACTCCACGAGCCATCTTACGCTTCCTACACGCCCTTCCTCTACCTCCCATCGTTGATCCTCGGATCATCGGCCTCGACGACTGGGCCTGGAAGCGCCGTCAGCGTTATGGAGCCATTGTGGTGGATCTTGAACGGAAGAAGCCGATTGCCTTACTCCCCGATCGTTCACAACAGACGGTTTCACACTGGCTGAAACGCTACCCAACGATTGAGATTGTGGCGCGAGATCGAAGCAAGGAGTTTACTGCCGCGATCACAGCGGCTCTTCCCAAAGCCCTGCAGGTGGCCGATCGGTGGCACTTGGCGAAGAATCTGACCGAGCACCTCGATAGAGTCGTTTCTGCTCGTTGGAAACAGCTGACCAAAACCGTGGACGAAGCCGAGGCACCGCCTGTACCCATTCCTGCCTCCCTTGCGGGACGTCGGCACCGCCAGGCTTCTGGTGAAGCACGCTATCAACAGATGCTCACCCTTGCTCAGGCCGGTCTTCCAACAGGGACCATTGCCAAACGGCTGGGAGTTGGGGCACGGACAATTCAGCGCTGGCTGGCGGAGGGGCATGGTCCCTATGCCGGGCCACGCAAACCACGACGTAGTCCGCTCGATTGGTCAACGCGGTATCTGCGACAGCGCTGGGACGCAGGTGAGCGCAACGGCACTGTTCTTTGGGAGGAATTAAAGGCTCAGGGTTACCGCGGATCGATGCGCAGTGTCTATCGGCGCCTGGTCAGATGGCGGGATCATCCACGGAAGCTAGGATTGCCAGTTTCACCAGGGTCGGTTCCTCGCTCTCCCCTCGAAGAAGTGACCCCAGGACAGGTCATCGGGTGGATGTTGGCCGATCCTGGGACGCTGAACCCACAGTCCGAGGCACAACTCGATCATCTCTGTCAGATGGATAGCCAGCTTGCGCAGGCAAGGGAGTTGACGTACGGTTTCTTAGATCTCATTCGCCACCACAGTGGTGAGGGACTTGACACCTGGCTCAAAAACGTACGTGCGTCCACCATCCGGGAATTTCTTCCCTTTGCCCGTAGTATCGAGCGTGACAAAGCCGCTATCCTCGCGGGACTCACACTGTCGTACAGTACAGGGCCGGTGGAAGGACACATCAACCGCCTGAAACTGATCAAACGACAAGCGTATGGCCGAGCCGGGCTTGCCTACTTGCAACGCCGCTTCTTGCCGGTTGCTTGATTGGTATGGTAGAGTGAGGAAAAATGTACAGGTGCTCGCGCCAGGAGAAAAACCCATGCACACCTTTGGACCCCAGCCACTGTCACACACCCAACGGATGGCCATAGCCTACGAGATTGCCCAACGGTTGAAGGAGCGTTTTCCCCTGGAAGTGTTCGCGATTGGCCTCTATGGCTCACTGGCACGAGAGGAAGATGGCCCCTATTCGGATATCGAACTGTTTGGGGTCTTGCGGGCCGAGCAGTATGAGCAATGCTATGAATGGCGTACGGCAGAATGGAAGGCAGAGGTGGATCTCTATGGCACGCAGACACTGCGTGAGCGAGCTGCACGGGTCGATGGCCAATGGCCACTTACCCACGGTGCGTTCCAAACGATTCTTCCTCTCGACGACCCTGAGCACTTTTTTGCCGAGATCCGCACCATCGCCCAGGCCAGTCCTGAAGCGCGGTTTCGTGAGGCCATCGAACACCTGCTGGTGGAGAATGTGATCGAGTGTATCGGCAAAATCCGCAATGTCCAGGCGTTAGGAACCCCGACAGCTCTTGCTCCACTTGTGCTCAAGCTGGGTCGGTCGGTGGCGATGATGGTAGGGTTAGCGAACCGACAGTGTTATACCACCGAAATCCGTATCTTCTCAGAAGCGATGGCCTTGCCAGATTTGCCTGATGGGTTTCACGAACTCGGCCAAGTGATCCTCACGGGGGACTTGCGTGATCGGCAGCAATTGGGAGCGGCTTGTGAGCGTCTTTGGCAGGGGCTCAACATCTGGATGCAGAGCCATAGCTATCAGTTCATCTCGCCTGAGCGCATTCCCTTTTAGGCGTGAGACGTCAACGGGCGAGCAAGATTGGTTTCCCTGACGAGTGTGTAATCTCTACAGCAACCAGCTCCACCAAACCGGTCCGAGAACCCGGAATGAAGTCAATTGACAGTGAGTACCTGACTCTCACGGCTTCGTCTCAATGGAGGAGTTATTTCACATGAAGGGCTTCAGTGTAGCAAACAGCTAAGCAGGCGTCAATTACTCCTCACGTGCTTGCCGATTCAATCGTTCCCGATGCACTTGGAGGAATGTAAGAAGCTTCAGCGATGCCGAGGCATCGAGCTTGATTTCCTTGTGCTGGCCATCGTCAATAATCCAGATAACCTCCTCGTACAGTTCCACGCGTTGATCGTCAGCCAGTTGTTGTTGGTCACTCAATGCTGCCATGTGTCTACTCCTTTCACATCACTGATTCAATACCATATAAAGCGGCCAGCGTCAATCATTCAATGCCATACAGCGCGGCCAGCTCGTCGGCTTTGCGGTTCTCAGCTCGTCGCAAACTTGCCATATAGGTTGGAATAGGCGGTCACCGTCCATTCGCAATCCGCTGGCAAAGTTGATCAGCATATGTCGCTTGCAATGCGATGCCATTAACATTCAATTGTGTCCCGCCCCAGTCGGCAGGCGTAAATACAGGTGCTCGCTCGGGACACAGTTGGAGGGCTTCACGACTGTCTATCTGTTGCACGCGACATTCCGCAACGCGCAGGTGATGCTTCCTCTCGCGCCAGTGATAAATCTTGACCTGTTTCCTCCACTGATCATCTGTAGAGCTATCTGGTGTGAAATGTGCGTCGAGTGAGACGATGCAACTTTCCCGCTGGACTGCAGCTCGCGTATCGGACTCATATGCGAGGTTGGGTGGGTACGGAGTTGGAGCAGGTGCAACAACGTAGCACCCAGGTGTGAATGTTGCGGCAGCCTCTGCATGAGACTCATACACCTTGACGACTGTGAGCGCCGCGATCCCAAGATACGTAGCCGTCGCGTTCTCCGTAGAGATGCCTAACTCGTAGCCTACCTTATGCTTCACTCGTGTGATATAGATGTAGGTATCACCCTGTCGGAAATTCTTGATGCACCTACACAAGCCACTGATGATGGGTCGCCGCTCCTCCTCAGATGAGGCATACGGATCGAAGAACGGATCTGTGCAGGGCGAACGATCAACAAGCAGGAAAGGTACTTGCTCCCGATGCTTCTGCGCATAGTCAAACCAGTTCCACTCGGTGACCCAAGTTTGGCAGGTGAGCAACTTACTTCTCTCATCCACGTGTGTATGTCCCTTCATT
>Ga0116218_1001195_pt1 | contig 16813 bp, 11 predicted proteins | sample Sb_taG_2_FD_88966 | JGI IMG/M metagenome (GOLD analysis project Ga0116218, IMG submission 88966) | Peat soil microbial communities from Weissenstadt, Germany - Sb_50d_5_LS metaG | ecosystem: Environmental > Terrestrial > Soil > Wetlands > Peat | place: Germany: Weissenstadt | collected 2010-09-21 | reverse complement strand
TTGAGGGCGTCTCGGTGGACCGCCGGGAGCTGTGGCAACGCGCCCAGGAGGGGGAGGAGGAGCTGATTCAGACCAGAAAAGCTCGTCCCGGCCTCGAACTCGACGCCGGCCGCGCGGAGGATGCGCATGCCCGCAGCCGACGCCGTCTCCATCGCGGCGTTCAGGAGGCCGGTCTTGCCGACACCGGGCTCGCCGGTCACGAGCAGGACTCCGCCCTCGGCCCGGGCGGTGGCGAGGAACGCGAGGATGCGGTCCATCTCCGTCTCGCGCCCGATCAGTTGACCGGCCCGGCGACCGTCGCCTTGCCGTTCGCCGTGCTGCGGCCCGTCGATGTCGTTCATTGGCGCTACCCGTGAAGGCGGAGCCCCCCGTGCGCGGCCAGTATGCACCCTCACCATTTGGTGGGGCAAGAGGTGGCACGACGCCATAGTCGGGTCATCTGACCCAAGACGACCCACTCGCGCCGGATCCAGGCTCGTCTTACTAGCCCCGATCCAGGAGTTGCGATGCCAAGCGAACGTTCAGCGAACAGATCCGTGCCGGAACGGCGCAGCGAGGCCGGTGATCAGGCCGTCGTCACGAAACTGAGCCCATGGTCGGTGGCCGATACCGTCGCCCGCCTATCAGCGGTGGTCGCGGCACGCGGGATGGAGGTGCTCGCGATCATTGACCACAGCGGCCGGGCCCGGGACGCCGGTCTCGACTTGCGAGACACGAAACTCGTGATCTTCGGGAGTCCACTGGCCGCGACGCCGGCGATCAAGGCAGCGCCGCTTGCGGCGCTGGATCTGCCGCTGCGAGTCGTCGTGTGGGAGGACGGGTATCAGACGCTGGTGAGCTATCCAGAACCTGCGGCGGTCGCACGCCGGTGTGGCCTCGATGGAGACCTGGCGGACGTGCTGGCCAGCGTCGATGCGGTCACCGCCGCGGTTATCGACCGCTAGTCCCGACGGGCGCACCGCATGCTTGCCGCCAACCTCCATGCGCTTCAATTCGAGTCATATGACGCAAGAGCGTATGGGTGACGGCTCCTAACTTGAACTTGAAGGAGTCATCGGACGACTGGATTCTCGTGGGGGGACCGCCCGGTGCGGTTGCCCTACTAGGGAGACGCGATGGCTACGGTCATTCCCGTCGATGAGTTCATCAGCGACGAGTGGTATCCGGGATTCAAACCGGGCTACGCCCACGCGCCGTGGTGCGTGGATCCGGTGCGGACGTTCCGCAAGGAAGATGAGGAGGCATTCTGGTTCCTCGACTTCCACTGGCCGCGGGGGCTTGCCCCGATGGGGCTGATCTTCATGGAGGACGGCTATAACTGGAGCACGCAGCTAGCTGCCGAGCAAATGCCGCTGCCTCCCGGGCGGGGGCTGACCTGCCGACTGGGCGGCACGCATATGTACGGTTCGGCGATCGCGGTGGATGATCCGCGGGAGATCAGCCAGCGGGCCCGACGGCTGGAACACACCCTGCCGGGGTTTCTGCGGGATTTCGAGCCGATCTGGGGCCGGATGCGGGAGGAGATCAGCCAGGGCTGGGACTATTTCTGCGGCGTGGACTTGTCCGCGCTGTCGCTGGCCGGGCTGCGGGAGAACCTGATTCAGGCCCGCCGGTACCAGAAGCGGGCCGCCGAGATTCATTTCCAGGTGATGTACCCGCTGCTGGCGAACTACACCGGCTTCTACGGCATGTGCACCGAGCTGGGCCTGGACCCGGGGCAGATCGGCAAGTTCCTGCAGGGGTATGACACCAAGATCATGGAAACCGACCGGGAGCTGTGGCGGCTGGCCGCCGCCGCCCGCGCGGCCGGCCTGGAGCCGGTGTTCGCGGCGCATGAGGCCGGCGGGATCCGGGCAGCGCTGGCCGCCCACGGCGGCCCGGCCGGTGCCTGGCTGACCCGGCTGGATGACTTCCTGCAGGTCTACGGGTGGCGGACTGAGGGACCGGCGGACATCGCACTGCCGAGCTGGATCGAAGACCCGGCGCCGGCGCTGGGGATGATCAAGACGTTCCTGGAGAAGGACACCGACCATGACTTCGCGGCCGCCAGGGCCGCGGCCGTGGAGGAGCGGGAGACGGCGGTCGAGGCGGCCAGGTCCGTGCTCACCCTGGAGGAGCAGCGGCTGTTCGACGGCGGCCTGGCCTCGTGCCGGGCGGCGAACTTCCCGTGGTGGCAAGACGACCACAACTTCTATATCGACCTGCGGGTCATGCTCCCGATGCGCTGGGCGTGCCACGCCATCGCCGGCCGGGTCGGGGCCGGCCACCAGGACGACACGCTGTACCTGTTCTGGGACGAGATCATGGTCGTGTCGGGCGGCCGCAGGCGCTACGATGCCGGGCTGCGCAGCCTGGTGGAGCAGCGCAAGCAGTACTTCGACTACTGGCTGCGGCGGCGGCCCTCGCTGCCCAAGGTGGTCGGCACCATCCCGGAGTCGGTCAACGACCCGATCCTGATCGAAATCTTCGGGCTGAACAGCCACTTCCTGCGGGCGGTGGCCGCGGCGGACTCGGGCGGCCAGGCTAAGGTCCTGACCGGGGTGCCGGCCTCGAAGGGCGTCGGGCGGGGAATCGCACGGGTCCTGCACGACCCCGGCGGGCTGCACCGGCTCAGCCCGGGCGAGGTGCTGGTGTGCGAATCTACCTCGCCGAACTGGACCCCGGCCTTCGCCAAGATCGCCGCCTGCGTATGTGACGGCGGCGGCACCTTGTCGCACGCCGCCATCGTCGGGCGCGAGTACCGGGTCCCCACGGTGACCGGTGTCGGGCTGGCGACGCTGCTCATCGCCGATGGAGACGAGGTGGAAGTAAACGGCACCAGTGGCGAGGTGACCGTGCTGCGGCCCGCTGCCGCGCTGCCGGGCGGCGTGCCGCCCGCCCCGGCCTGGCAGGAGGGCGGCTAGCTGGTGCCCGACGCCATTGCCTGGCTGGACGCGATTGACCCGCAGCAGGCGATCCGGGCCTGCGGGGCCAAGATGGGCAGGCTGGCCGAGCTGCCGCCGCTCGGCGTGAGAGTGCCGCAGGGATTCGCCGTTACGGCCGACGCTTACCGGCGGCATTGCGCAAAGACGGGTCTGGACGAGGTCATCGGCGCAGCACTGGGCGGGCTCGATCCCGACGCCGGGGCCGCCGGGATCGAGACCGCCGCACAGGCAGCGCAGGCCGAGCTGACCAGCCGGGAGATGGGCGCGGACCTGGCCGGAGCGATCGCGGGCGCGTACGAGGAACTGAGCTTCCGGTGTCTTGGCGTCAACGTCCCGGTGGCGGTGCGCAGTTCGGCGATCGGCGAGGACTCGGCGACGGCCAGTTTCGCCGGGATCTTCGATACCTACCTCGGGGTGTGCGGTGGTGATCAGGTGCTCGAGGCGGTACGCCGTTGCTGGGCTAGCCTGTTCAGCGCTCGCGCGGTCGCCTACCGGCTGCGGGCCGGCCTGCACCACCGGGACATGCCGATGGCCGTCGGCGTCCTCGAGCTGATCCACGCCCAGGCCTCTGGGGTGGCGTTCTCTGCTAGCCCAGTTACGGGGAAGACCGACCGCGTGGTCATCGAGACCAACTGGGGCTGGGGCGAGGCGGTGGTGATGGGGCTGGTCACGCCGGACCATGTCGAGGTCGGCAAGGCCGATGGGCGCACCCTTTGTTACCGGGTGGCGACCAAAAAAGTTATTTCGGCGTTCGACCACGCCGTCGGCCGTGTCGTCGAGACCGACATGCCGGCCCGGCTCGTCGATCGCCGGGTACTGGACGACGAGCAGGTCGCGGCCGTGGTCGACGCGGTGCTGGCGGTCGAACGGCATTACGGCTACCCAGTCGACGTGGAGTGGGTGCTGGGCAAGTACCGCCACGGGGGCGAGCCGGTTTGCGTCGTCCAGGCCAGGCCGGTGACGCTCCCGAGCGCGGGGACGGACCCTACGCCCGCCACGTGGGACCCGGCCGCGATGGCCGCGAAGTACACGTTTACACACTGATCCCAGGGGCCGCAAAGGGACAGGACAGCGGCAGACACCACGTCCCGTTCGGCTCATCCATTGATTTTCTGCCGCACCCCTGCCCGCGACACCTGGATGGCGGCTCGTCTGCGGGCGGAATACCGCTTGTTCCTCGCGACTTGACCGGGTGGAAGCGGCTGAAGATCGGGATACGGTAGACCGGCTGGAGGGCAGGAGGCCTGTAGGGGCCATGGATGGCAGCGACGTGCGTGAGCAGCCCAGGGCGTCATGGCCTGAGGGCGGCCCGGCGTTCGATCTTCTCGAGTCCAAGCTCCGGGGTCCCCCGATGCGGGCTGGGACGGTTCGCCGGGCGTCGCTTCTCGGGCGGCTGGTGCGAGACGATGTTCCTCCGATCGTGTCGGTGGTTGCCCCGGCGGGCTACGGAAAGACGACGCTCCTGGCGCAGTGGGGGGAGCGGGACGGCAAGGCGTTCGCGTGGGTATCGGTGGATGAGCAGGACAACGATCCGAAGGTGCTCCTCACCTACGTCGCCCAGGCGCTCGACGCGGTGCAGCCGGTAGACCAGCGGGTGTTCGACGCGCTGAGTTCGCCGGCCAGTTCGGTACCCGGGTCGGTCGTGCCGCGCCTGGGGGCGGCCTTCGCGGCTATGACCACACCGGTGGTGCTGGTCCTGGATGACGTGCATCTGGTACGCAATTCCGAGTGCCGGGCGGCGCTGTCGGTGCTAGCCGATCATGTGCCAGACGGTTCTCGGCTAGTGCTCGCCGGGCGTGACGAGCCGCCGGTGCAGATCGCCCGGCTGCGCGCGGAAGGCCGGGTCTTCGAGATCGGCCTGGGTGATCTGTCGCTGACGCGCCGCGAGGCGGCGTTCCTGCTGCGCGCGGCCGAGGTGACGCTCGGCGAGGATGACGTGGCCGAGTTGCACCAACGGACCGAGGGATGGCCCGTCGGGCTGTATCTGGCGGCGCTGTACCTGCGGGAGGGCGGTTCGCTGGCCCAGGCAGCGCTGTCTTTCGGCGGGGACGACCGGCTGGTAAGCGAGTACGTGGAGTCGGAGTTCCTGGAGCGGATCTCGCAGAAGCAGCGGGTGTTCCTGATCCGTGCCGCGGTGCTGGAACGCTTGTCCGGGCCTTTGTGCGAGGCGGTGCTGGACCTGCCGGGGGCCGCCGCGGCGCTGACGAACCTGGCTCAGTCGAACCTGTTGCTGGTGCCGCTGGACCAGCGGGGCCAGTGGTACCGCTATCACCACTTGTTCCGTGACATGCTGCAGGCCCAGCTGCAACGCCACGAGCCGGACCTGGTCCCCGTCTTGCGGCGCCGGGCGGCCAGCTGGTGCCTGCACAACGGCCTGCCTGAGGAAGCGCTGGAGTACTCCATCGCCGCCGGGGACGTCGACGCGGCAGCTCGCCTGGTAGAACGGCTCGGAGTGCCGACCCACCGGCAGGGCCGGTTCACCACGCTCCAGCGGTGGTTCGGGTGGCTGGACGACCAAGGCGGAATGGGTGGGCACCCGATGGTCGCCGTGCTGGCCGCGCTGTTCTTCGCGATGATGGGACGACCGGTCGAAGCTGAGCGATGGGCTGATGCCGTCGATCGCTGGCAGTACCGGGACGCGGCGCAGCCGGATGCCCGGCACGCCGAAGCGCACGCCGCCATTCTCCGCGCGCTCATGTGCCGCAGCGGGGTGGACCAGGTGCTGGCCGACGCCGCCGACGCGATACACAGGTGTGCCCGGGAAAACATCGTGACACCGGCGCCGGCGCTCTACCGGGGACTCGGCCTGGTTCTTCTCGGTGACCTCGATGGCGCCGACGAATCCTTCGCAGATGCGGTAAGCGCCGGGGAACAGGCGGGCGCGCATGAAACTCTCGCCGTCACGCTATGCGAACGATCGCTCGTGGCCACGGCGCGCGCCGACTGGAGCCGCGCCGGATTCCTGGCCGGAGAGGCGCGCGCTGTCCTGCACCGGGCCCGGATCGAGGAGAGCTACGCAACACCTCTGGTCTGCGCCGTGCAAGCCCACGCGGCTCTGCGCCGCAACGACATCACGGCGGCGCGCCAGGAACTGGTCGGCGCGCAGCGCCTGCGGCACCTGTTGACCTACGCGATGCCGCAGTTCGCCGTCCAGGCCCGGATCCACCTGGTCAGCGCCCATCTCGCGCTCGGTGACCTGGCCGGGGCCAAGACCCTCATGCAGGAGATCGACGAACTGCTCGGCCGGCGCCCCGGCCTGGGAACCCTGGCCGGCGAGGCTCACGCGCTCCGGGCGCGGCTCGCCAGGCAGCGCGCCCAGGGCGTCCCCGCGGCATCGGCTCTGACCGCCGCCGAACTGCGCCTACTGCCCATGCTGTCCACGCATCTGTCGCTCCCCGAGATCGCCAGTGAGCTGTTCCTGTCACCGAACACCGTCAAGTCACAAGCGGTGTCGATCTACCGCAAGCTGGGCGTCGGCTCGCGCAGCCAGGCAGTCGCCCGGTCCCGCGAGCTGACCCTGCTGCAGGGGTGATCGCGCGGAGGTGTCCGGGTTCCGGGGAGCTTCCTCGTCAGCTGAGCAGGTCGGCGACGTCGGCTATGGCGGGCTCGATGGCTCGCTCGCGGACGTTGCCGAAGCCCATCACCAGCGCAGGTGGCGCCGCGGTATCAGGATTGCCGCGGTAGGCGCCGATGCCGTGCAGCCCGACCCGCCGTTCACGCGCCGCGGCGATCACCGCCATCTCGTCGGCGCTGGGTGGCAGCAGCGCGACAGCGTGGAATCCAGCCGCGAGCCCGCTGAGCTGGACTCGGGGGGCGTGTCTGGCGAACGCGTCGGTCAGTGCGGCCCGGCGGGCGGCGTAGACAGCTCGCATCCGGCGCAGGTGCCGGTCGTACCGGCCGGTTGTGAGCAGGGTGGCCAGGGCGAGCTGGTCTAGTGTGCAGGAGCCGCGGTCGCTCATTTGTTTCTCGGCGGCGACCGCCGAGGCCAGTGATGAAGGGGCGTGGACCCAGCCGAGGCGGACCGCGGGCGCCAGTGCCTTGCTGGCCGTACCGAGCAGGAAGACCTGGTCTGGGGCTAGTCCCTGCAGGGCACCGACGGGTTCTTTGTCGTAGCGGAACTCTGAATCGTAGTCGTCCTCGATCACGTACCCGGCGCCGCGCCGCGCCCAGTCCAGCAGCGCGCGCCGCCGTGCCGGGGACAAGACCACCCCGGTGGGAGACTGGTGTGCGGGGGTGACCACGACTGCCTGGGCTCCGCTGGCCGCCAGTTCGCTGACCACAAGGCCTTGCTCGTCGACCGGCACGTAGGTGACGTGGATGCCCATCCCCAGGGCCGCGCGTACTGTTTCGTCTGCCTGCGCGCTGCCGTAGCCGGGGTCTTCGAAGGCCACACACGTCACGCCGCTTTGGCGGGCCAGGGTGCGGAGCACCAGGTTGATTCCTTGCGCGAAGCCGGTGCTGATGATCATCCGCGCAGGGCTGGCGGCGGCGGCTCGTACCCGCCGCAGGTACCCGGCGAGGACCTCGCGCAGCACCGAGCTGCCGCGCGGGTCGCCGTATCCCAGGTCCGCGGAGGCGGCCTGGGTGCACGCCTGCTTGATGGCCCAGGCCCAGTCGGTACGCGGGAAGCTAGACAGGTCCGGTACGCCTGGTTGGAAGTCCGCGAACAGCGGCGGTTCCGGGGGCTGGCGGGGCGGCGAGGCCGCCAAAGGCGAGGCCGCCAAGGGCGAGGCCGCCGAGGGCGAGACCACGGCCGGGCCTGCCGCGGGCTGGCCGCCGGCTTGCTGGCCGCCGAAGCCGGCCACCCGGGTCGCGGACCCGGTGCGGCTGGTCAGGTATCCCTCGGCCAGCAGCTGCCCGTAGCACTCCTGCACCATGCCGCGGGAGACGCCGAGCGCACGCGCTAGCTCCCGCGAGGACGGCAGCCGTTCCCCGGCGCGGAGCCGGCCGCCCCTGATCGCCTCGCGCAGGCTCGCCTCCAGCTGGGCGCGCAGCGGCTGGCTGGCCGAACGGTCGAGCCGAACCAGCAGCTCCGGACTCAAACCGGACCACTCAATCGCCATGAAATCGGACCTTACCAGTGTGCCGGCTGGCTTCTACCGTGCATGCTATGAGCACCTTGACGCAGGCGCAGCCTGGTACCGCGGTTCCGGCCCGGCTCCTCAGCGTGCCGTTGGCAGCCACGTTCCTGGCCGAGTTCACCTCGCTCACCAGCTTCTTCCTGCTGCTGTCGGTGATGCCGATGCTGGCGGCGGCGGCCGGCGCCGGCAGCTCCGGTGCCGGGCTGATCACCGGGTCCCTGCTGCTCGGCACCGTGGCTGCCGAGGCCGTGGCGGCGTCAGCGATCAGGCGGTTCGGCTGCCGGATGGTGCTCGCGGCCGGAGCCGTGCTGCTCGGCGCGCCGGCCCTGGCCATGCTCGCGCGCGAGCCCCAGGCCGTCATGGTGAGCGTCAGCTTGGTGCGCGGACTCGGCTTCGGCTTGTGCGGCGTGGTCACCGGCGCGCTCACCGCCAAGCTGCTGCCTCCCGGACGGCGCGGTGAGGGGCTCGGCCTGCTCGGGGTCGTCTCCGGTGTCCCGGCCGTTGTCGCGCTGCCGGCCGGGGTCTGGCTCGCCGGACACCACCTGGCCCCCGCGGCCGCGGCGATGGCGGCCGCGGCCGGCCTGCTGCCGCTGGTGGCGATCCGCTGGCTGCCGGGCGGGCACGAGGCACGCCGTACCGCCCGCGCCGGGCGGATGCCGGGCGCCCCCAGCTCCGGGCGGATCGCGGGCGCCGCGCTGCGGCTGCCGCTGATCTTCGCCGCCGTCACCGTCGCGGCCGGCGTGCTGGACTCATTCCTGCCGCTCGCGAAGGGGATCCCCAGCAACCTCTGCTCGGCCGCCTTGCTCGTGCAGGCGATCACCGCCACGCTCAGCCGCTGGCAGGCCGGCAAGCACGGCGACCGGTACGGTCACGCCCGGCTGCTCATCCCGGCGCTCCCCGTGGCGGCGCTCGGCATGGCCGCGATGATGGTGCTGGGCTCGCCGCTGGTGATCTTCGCGGGAATGGTGCTGTTCGGCGCCGGGTTCGGGGTGATCGAGAACGCGACGTTCGCGCAGCTGATCGAGCAGCTGCCTGAGGCTAAGGCCAGCGCGTTGTGGAACCTCGCCTACGACGCCGGGTACGGCGCGGGCCCGGCCGTCTTCGGCCTGATCTGCGTCCGCACCGGATACCCGGCGGCGTTCGCCCTGACCGGCGCGTTGATCCTCGCCGCAGTCCCGGTCGCCTGGCGTGAGCGGAAGGCCGCGGCCGGCGTGGCACGGCCAGTGTGACCACGCCTTGTGCTCGGCGGCACCTGCGTCTTGAGCTGCAGGGTGGATGGGCGGTACAGCGGCAGGTCAGCAGAGAGCCAACCGGCAGGTAATCGCATTGGCCGGGCTATACCGCGCGGCGGCTGTGCGGCTATGCTGCCGGGTCGCCCGGCACCCGGCTCAGCACGATGCCGAAGTGGTCTCGGTACGCCGCCAGCAGCGCGCCGTCCGTGTCCAGCGACTGCTCGGTCCGGGTCGCGCCTTGGGTCTGGATGAGCAGCCGGCCGCTGATGGACACCCGGCCGCCTGGAGTCAGCCTGGAGCAGATCGTGCTGCGGGTGAAGTGCGACAGTGGCGAGGTCTGCTGCCACCAGCAGGTCGGGACGCAGTCGGCGAGGGACCGGTCGCGTGTCTCGATCCGGTACTGGGGCCGGCCGTCCTTCAGGACGTCGAGGTCGCCTGCGCCGGCGTCGGCGAGCCGGAACCGGCCGGCCGGATCGTCCTGGTCATCCCTGGCGTCCAGCAGCAGCGGATAGTCGCTGTGACTGCCGAAGCCCACATCGGCCAGCCATGGCCCGCTGCCGTCGGCCGGGCGCACGATGAGCGCCAGGTGATCGAACGGCGGGCCCAGGCCGTCCCGCCCGTATACCCGGGCGGCGACCCGGCTCACCTGCGCGCCGAGCGCCTCGAGCAGCAGCGCGAACGTCCCGTTGAGCTCATAGCAGAAGCCGCCGCGGCGACGGCGCACGATCTTGTCGATCAGGTCACGCTCGTCCAGCGAGATCGGCTCGGCCAGGTGAATGCTCAGGTTCTCGAACGGTACCGCCCGCTGATGCGCGCGGTGCAGCGTGCGCAGACCCGCCGCGTCACTGACAGCTGGCGCGGTGACGCCCACGCGGTTCAGATAGGCCATCACGGTTTCGTGATCCATCGGGCTCCTCGGGCTGCGATAACGGAGGCCGGGTGGGCCGAGTTCAAGCTGATGGTCTGCGGGCCCGGGTGGCAGGTATGTTCGTGAGCGCTCGCGCGGATAGCGCCGTGAGCCAGCCGAAGCCGGTCACGATGCTGGCTCGCTGGGACAATCCGGCCAGATCGACCAGCCGGGGAGACTGGTTAAACCCCGCACCGGCCAGCGCCATGGTCGCCAGCATCGTCGTCGCGGTCGCTGCACAGTACAGGCCGAATCCGCGCTGGCCGGTCCGGAAGGACTGCCAACTGCAGGTGAGCGCGGCGGCCGGCAGGCCAGCGAACACCGGGACCGCCGCGAGGGTATGCGCCATGCCGGTGCGGCTGGGCCGGACAAGCGTATCGGGCGTTCCTGGCGGGTAGCCGCTCACCGGGTCGGTGGTGAAGACGGCGGCGCCGATGAGGCCGGCGCCCGCTGCGCCGATCAGGGCCTGCCCCACCCGCGCGCTGAGCGCGCGATCACCGGCGCGCCGCAAGCCCGCGGCCCCGGCGAGGAACAGCGTCCCGGTCACGGCAAAGTTCGCGGTCTGGACCCAGCCTCGCGGACCGAGCGCCAGCGAACTGACGGGATGGCGCGAAGGCCGGTAGCCCTCCCGGACGGCGCCATCGAGGAGGAATACCGTGATGAAAACGGGGCCTGCAGCCAGGCCGCAGTACAGCAGCCCGCGAATCCATCTCGCCGATGTGCCAGGCGCGCGTGTCCTTGCCACGGCGGTTACGCGTCGAATGAGAGCGAGCTGGCCTGGCCGGCGCGCAGGTTCTTGACATGCTCGTCGAAGTTGATCTTGCTGAACAGGGAGACGCCTTCGGCTATGGACGAACATAGTGCGTTCTCGGTGAGCTGAATGGCCTCGGCCTTATCGATGGCCGCCGCCATTTCCGCTTCGGTGGCGACGACGATCCCGTCGTCGTCGCCCAGCAGGATGTCACCGGGGCTGACCGTGACGTTGCCGAGCAGCACGGGCACGTTGACCTCGGGCATGACCATGGCGCTGGCCGCACGCGGTGTCGCTCCGCGCGCGTATATCGGCATGGTCATGCGTTTCAAAGCCGCCGTGTCGCGGCAGAAGCCGTCGATGACGATGCCCGCCATGCCCCGGCGTGCTGCCTCGCTGGCAAACAGTTCTCCGGCGACGGCGTGCAGCGATCCCCCGGCGGCTACGACCAGCACGTCACCGGGACCGCTGTGCTGCAGCGCGCCGAGGACCGGCAGCAGATCGTCGCGCGCGTTCGCCGTGACCGCGTGTCCGAGCAGCCGGCTGCGGGCTGAGACCGGCCTGATTGCTGCGGGCAGCACACGCAGCGACTTGTCCGCGTCGGACACGGTCGATGCATCCAGCCGTTCCAGCCGGGACAGCAGGCTCAGATCATCACGCGGCGAGCTCGATGCAGACATCGGATGGTCCTTACCAGTACACGACCGGCACAATGGCGCGAGTCGCCGGTTCAAGGCTGCCAGCCAGGACAGCGAACAGATCATCTAGCGCTCTGGCCAGCGTCCACAGCCTATCCGGGCCCGGACCGGCGCGGCCACTACGGCCTGGGCGATCGTGCCGGGTATGCCCCTGGGCGAGGTCCCTGGCCTGCTGGCCTGCGAACCGGGTGCTGTCCTGACCCTCGGTTCTGCGATCATGAACCAATGCCGTCACGATGCATGGAGTGGGCGGTGGCCGGCGCGCTGGCCGGCTGGGCGGCTGCCCGGCTGGCGGGCGCTGATCGTCTCCGGTTCGCCGAAGCGTGGGCCGTGCCATTGCTGTCGTTTACCCCGCAGGTAACCGCGGGAGCATGGGCCAGCGCGCTGCTGCTGCGCGGCGCGGGCCCAGCTGCCGCGACCGCGGTTGCCGGGGCTGCCTTGACCGCTGCGGTGGGCCCTCGCGCCGTGCCGTACCGCCAGCCGCCCGCGGCGGGGCCCGTGCTGCGGGTCTTGACGGCGAATCTGCTCGTCGGCCGGGCTGGGGCCGAGGCGGTTGTCGAGCTGGTAGGCCGTAAGCATGTGGACGTGCTGTTCGTACAGGAACTCACCGACGAGGCGGCAGCCAGGCTCCAGCAGGCCGGGCTGGGCGATCTGCTCCCGCAGCGGGTGACGCAGCCGATATCGCGCGGCACGCGAGGCAGCATCTACGCCCGCTACCCCCTGCGTGGCTGGCCGCTCGCTGCGCCGGTATCTGCAGCCCGGTGCATCGCCCGGCTTGACCTTCCGTCCGGGCAGTCCGTGCAACTGGCCTGCATACACGCGGCGCCGCCGAAACCTCCCTGGTCCCCGGGGGCCACGGCCCGGTGGCGCAGTCAGTTGTCCGCGCTGTCCGCGCTGCCCGCGCCCGGTAATAGTCCGCGCATCCTCGCCGGAGACTTCAACGCCACCCTCGATCACGCGCAGTTCCGCCGGCTCCTGCGCCGCGGCTACGTGGACGCGGCCAGCCAGGCCGGCCACGGCCTGACCCCTACCTGGGGACCGGGGCCCGGCCGGCGCCCGGCCCTGCTCGCCATCGACCACGTCCTCATCGACCGGCGCTGCGCGGTAGTGACCACATCGGCCCACTGGCTGGCCGGCAGCGACCACCGCGCACTCTATGCCGAGCTCCGGCTCCCAGCGCCGCACAGCCGGCAGGACGCAGCTGCGGGTATCGCCTCATGACGGCGCCCGCGGTCGTGCGGTCAGGAGAGCAGGGCGCGGATATCGTCGGAGTCGAGGCGGGTGCCGAAGACGTTGCCGTCATCCAGGACGCTGGAGAACAGCCTGGCTTTCCTGGCCTTCAGCGCCATGACCTTCTCCTCAATAGTGTCCTTGGCGACCAGGCGATAGACCATGACGCTCCGGGTCTGCCCGATACGGTGGGTGCGGTCGACGGCCTGCGCTTCGGTCGCGGGGTTCCACCACGGGTCGAGCAGGAAGCAGTAGTCAGCCTCGGTGAGGTTCAGCCCGAACCCGCCGGCCTTGAGGCTGATCAGGAAGACCGGATCGGCGCCCTCTTTGAAGCGCTGCACCACCGCGGCCCGGTCGCGGGTGCCGCCGTCGAGGTAGCAGTACGGGATGCCCTCGGCCTCCAGCCGCTCGCGGACCATGCTGAGGAACCCGGTGAACTGGCTGAACACCAGGGCCCGGTGCCCGCCGCCGGTCACCTCGTGCAGCTGGCCGAGCAGGGCGTCGATCTTGGCTGAGGCCAGGCTCGCGTGGGCCTCGTCGATGAGCCCGGCGTGCAGGCTCAGCTGGCGCAGCAGGGTCAGCGAGCGGAAGATCGTGAAGCGGTTGGCGTTCATGTCGCCGATCAGGCCGAGGACCTTCTGCCTCTCCCGCTGCAGCCGCGTCTGGTAGACCTTGCGGTGCTGCGGGTGCAGTTCCACCTCCAGGACCTGTTCCTGCTTGGCCGGCAGCTCGGCGGCCACCTGCTCCTTGGTGCGGCGCCTGACCAGCGGCCTGATCCGCCGCTGGAGCTGGGCCAGGCGCTGGCCGTCGCCCTGGCGTTCGATCGGCCGGGCGTAGTAGTCGCGGAACCGGTCCGGGCTGGGGAACAGGCCGGGAGCCGTGATCGACAGCAGCGACCACAGCTCCATCAGGTTGTTCTCCAGCGGCGTGCCAGTGATCGCGATCTTGACCGGAACCGCCAGTCGGCGGGCGCACTGGTAGACCTTCGACTGGCGGTTCTTGACCTGCTGGGCCTCGTCCAGCAGCAGTCCCGACCAGCCCACCTCGGCGTAGGCGGCGAAGTCGATGCGCAGCAGGGCGTAGGACGTGACGACGGCGTCGGCACCCGCGGCGAGCTCGCCGAGACCCTGGCCGAGGCGGGCCACGGAACCGGATACCGGGATCACCCGCAGGTCCGGTGCGAACCGTGCGGCCTCGCTGGTCCAGTTCGCGACCACGCTGGTCGGCGCGACGATCAGGAACGGGCCGGCCGCCGGGTCGCGCTGCCTCGCGTGGCTGATCAGGGCGAGGCACTGCAGCGTCTTGCCCAGTCCCATGTCGTCGGCGAGGATCCCGCCCAGCCGGTGCTCCCACAGGAATGCCAGCCACCCGAACCCATCCTGCTGGTAGGGCCGCAGTCGGGCCTTCAGCCCGGGCGGGGGCGGGATCCGGCCGGCGACGTCGGCCGACAGCAACCCCTGGACCTGCTCATGCCACGCGGCCGCCTGATGTCCGATCACTCCCAACGCGGCCAGCTCATCCCAGAATCCGGCCTGGTACCGGCTGATCCGCAGCTGGTCGGACGGCGAGTCCTGCAGCGCGCGGGCCTCCTCGATCAACCTGGCGAGCGCCCGCAGCTCGGGTTTGTCCAGGGAGAAATAGGCCCCATCGGGCAGCAGGAGATGCGGCTCGCCGCGGCTGAGGGCCAGGAACACCTCGATGAACGGAACCGGGTGCCCCTCCACGGTGATCGTCACGCCCAGGTCGAACCAGTCGGTCTCGCCGGACAGCTCATCGGCGGATACTGCGATCTGCAGCGAATCCCCGGCCTCCCGGTAGTCCGCGGGCTCGCCGATGACCTCGAGGATCAGCCCGGGCTGATCGGCCAGCAGCGGCAGCAGCTCGGTAGTGAACCGCATCGTGCCGATTCCGGTCAGGCGGGCGCGCGGGGCCAGCGCGGGCAGTCCCGCGCCGTGCGGGCCATCGGTCGGCCCGAGCAGGCCGTAGCGGCCCAGCGGCAGGTCGAGGCGGGCCAGCAGCGCTCGCTCGGCGGCCAGGTCCCGGTACCCGTCGTCCGGCCCCTCCGTCTCCAGCGGCGCGCGCAGCGGCGAGTCTCCGACCCGGTAGGCCCATTCCCAGCCCACCTCGAGCTCATGACCGCCGTGGTAGTCGGCACGCAGCACCAGGTCTGGCCCGGAGATCGCGGGCGGGATGAACGAACCGTCCGAGGAGGTCACCGCCGCGGCATGCCGGAGCCGCGGGTAATACCGGTCCCGGAACCTGGGCTCCTCAGCCGCGGGCACCTGCAGCGACTCGCCGCCCAGGGCCATCTGCTGCAGCGGCGGCGGTACCGGTCGGGTCAGCCGGGCCAGCCGGAACCGCCAGCTCCCGGGTTCGCCGGCCGCCGCCTCGGTGGCCTCGACGTACACCACGCCGTGGCCCTCGGCCCCGATGAACGCGACCGGCACGACGGGTTCCTCGCTACCGGCGCGGATCACCGGGACGATCCGCAGCCCGCCGGCCGGACCGCGGGTGTCACGGATCACGTCCAGGCAGAACTCCCTGTGGTCGTAGCCGGCCAGCACGCCGCGCTTGCCCGGGTACACCAGCCGCAGGCCGGCCGCCGCGGCCTCGTCGAGTAGCGGCCAGAGCTGCCGTGAGCCGACCGAGGACAGCTCGATCGACCGGTCGTCACCGTAGGGGTAGCTGTAGTAGCCGCCGCGGCCCACGCGCGCCTGGTACAGCACGTACAGGTCCCGCAGCAGCTGGAGCTGCTCCGCGCGGTAGTCGCCGGAATAACGCAGCACGTCCAGCCTGCTCCAGGTCAGGTCACCGCCGACCCAGCCGCCGTTCTTGCCCGGCCTCACCAGCCGGGCGGTCAGCCGCAGCGGTGCGTGCCTCGCCGTCTTTCCCCAGCGAGCCTGGCCCGGGCTGCCGGCCAGCGCGAGCTCGATCGCCAGCGGCGTCGTGCCGGAGCATGCAGACCCGCCCGGGCTCAGCACCGAATCCAGCGACTTCTCCCACGCGGCGGGCTGCGGACCCTCTACCCGGGCCGGCCCCGGGGTGCCGGGAGCCAGAACCGACAGAACCAGCGCGACCACGTGCTGGCAATTGAACGCGACCGGGCAGCTGCACTCGCCCAGCTCGAACTCGGCGGGCAGCCCCCGGGTCAGCGAGAAGAATGCGGCCGCGTTGTAGACCTTGTTCTCGTGGCCGCGCACCACCCCGCGAAGCACGTCACCGCCCGGATCCCAGGCGGCGTACAGGACCTCCCGCTGGCGCGCGTATTCGGCCCCTTTCGCGTACGTGCTCGCGTCGACGGCCCGCCGCAGGGCGGCAATGTTTAGGCCAAAGATCGTGACATGCGACATGGCGCGACGATATCGACGAGCACCGTCATTTCCGGCCCGACATGCCCGTCCCGCGCGGCGGGGCCTCAGTCATCGCCCGACGCCCCGCGCCCGACCGGTAGTTTCAGCCTAGCGGTTGCGGCACCGGTCAGGAGGTCGCGGCCTCCACCAGCTCGGCGACCTTCTTCTCCACCATGGGGCTCCATTCCTTAAGCGCGTACGACACTGGCCACACGTCGCCGTCGTCGAGGTTCGCGGCGTCCTGGAAGCCCAGCGTCGAATAGCGGTAGTTGAACTTGCCCGCGTCCTGGAAGAAGACGACGACCTTGCCGTCCGCGTTCGCGTAGGCGGGCATCCCGTACCAGGTCTTCGGTGACAACTCGGGGGCGGTCGCAGTGACCGTCACATGCACGCGCTCGGCTAGCGCACGATCCTCCGGTGCCATCTCCGCGATGCTGTCGAGGACCGCCTGCAGGCCGTCGGCCTTCTTGACACCTTTCTTGCCCTCGGCGCGCAACTCGGCGGCGCGCTTCTTCATCGCGGCACGCTCCTCGGCGCTGAAGCCGTCGGACTCGGTCGTGGCATTCTTCTCAGGCATTCTCGGGCTTCCCTTCTTGACGCTTAGGGGCTCGGTGTCATGCCGGCCCCACACCGAAAGGCT
>Ga0116218_1001193_pt1 | contig 16833 bp, 16 predicted proteins | sample Sb_taG_2_FD_88966 | JGI IMG/M metagenome (GOLD analysis project Ga0116218, IMG submission 88966) | Peat soil microbial communities from Weissenstadt, Germany - Sb_50d_5_LS metaG | ecosystem: Environmental > Terrestrial > Soil > Wetlands > Peat | place: Germany: Weissenstadt | collected 2010-09-21 | reverse complement strand
GATCAGTGTCCTCGCCTACGCGGGCCTCCGGCCAGGCGAGGCGCTGGCCCTCCAGTGGCGGGATGTGCGAGAGCAGACCATCCTGATCGAGCGGGCTCTCTCGCTCGGCCACGAGGACGACACCAAGACCGACGCCCATCGGACCGTCCGTTTGCTGTCCCCGCTTGCCGCTGACCTTCGAGAGGGGCGCCTTTGCAGCGGTCGGCCTGGCGCACAACGCCTGATCTTTCCATCCCGCTCAGGAGAGCCCTGGACGTTGGCCGCGTACCAGTCGTGGCGCCGGCGTGCGTTCCGGCGTTCGCTTTCGTTGGCGCACGCCGACCCAAGCAGCGACCCGATGGAACAACGCTGCCCAACGTGTACCGCCGCGCCTGGCAAGCCGTGCCAGACGCCCGCTGGTCGCCAGATGAAGCAGTCACACGTTGCCCGTCAGCGTCCGAGAGTTCCGGGCCGCCCTTACGACCTGAGGCATAGCTTCGCATCGCTGCTCCTTCACGAGGGCCGCTCGGTCATCTACGTGGCGCGTCAGCTGGGTCACGATGCGCGGCTCACTCTGAGCACCTACGGGCACGTCATCGACGAGCTCGACGATGTTCCGCGCATCGACGCCGAGGCGGCGATCGCCGAGGCTCGAGGCATGCTCGCCGACACAGAGCGACCGACGCGGGAGTCGAGGGCGTGACCGCGCGAGAGATCTACCGACCGAGGGTGCATATAGGGTGCATCAGATTGCAGCCACCGATGGTTTCCAGTCGACTTACACGTCACAAAAGCCGACCGTATGCAGCCGGTTTGGCTACTGGAGACGACTGGCCGTTACTCCTGCGCTTCTCTGATAAGGAAGAGGTCCCAGGTTCGAGTCCTGGATCGCCCACTCGGTTTGTCGGCGGTGAGGCGGCTTTCTGTGGCGTGGACATTGGCCTAGGGTTACTGTGGGCCCGTGCGACAGACCACTGGCTTTACCGGCGAGGCGGTCATAACGCACGACCATGCGACCGGCGTGGTCGCCCCCTTCCTTGGGCCGTTATCACCACCGAGATCCAAGCTCTGAAGGAGTCCCACCGCAAGACCTGGGCATCCGGCGACTATGCAAGGATCGGCGAGCTCGTTACCGACGTCGGTGAGCGAGTTGTTGAACGCGCGGGAGTGCGGGCCGGTTCCGACGTGCTCGACGTTGCCGCCGGCACGGGCAACGCCTCGATCCCGGCCGCCGCCGCCGCCGCTCATGTCATCGCCACGGATCTGACCCCCGAGCTGTTCGCCGCCGGCCGCGAGCGCGCCCGGCGGGCGGGCGTGGAGCTCGAGTGGATCGCCGCGGACGCAGAGGATCTGCCGTTCGAGGACGAGCGCTTCGACTATGTCCTCTCGACCCTTGGCGTGCAGTTCGTCCCCCGTCACGAGGTTGTCGCCTCAGAGCTCGTGCGCGTCTGCCGCCCCGGCGGGACGATCGCGCTGGGAAACTGGGCCGCCGACGGCTACATGGGACGGTTCTGGACGACCATGGGCCCGTACCTCCCGCCACCGCCCGACTACGCTTCGCCTCCGGCGGGCTGGGGCCGCTCGGAGCACGTCGAGGGACTGTTCGCCGAGTATCCGGTTGATCTGACGTTCGAGCGCTCTGCGCTCGATTTCGAGGCCGACTCGGCCGCGACGTTCGTCGACATGATGGCCGACTTCTACGGCCCGCTCCTGCAGGCTCGCCACAAGCTCTCGAGCGACGGGCGCTGGGATGCGCTCCGCACCGAGCTCATCGCAGTGAGCAACGAGCTGAATACTGCTGGCGAGAGTGGCTTCCGTGTCCCGAGCGACTACGTGATCACGCTGGCACACAAACGCAAATTATGAGCCGCGGTGGCCGTCGAAGACGTCCTTGCGTAATCGCGATCTGAGTCCTTCCTCGGCGGAAGTTCCACCCTTGGCCCTCGTCGCTTGAGTTCAGCGACGATTCGGCGATAACCCATCACTTATGGAGGGATGGAGACGGTGCAAGCGCGCGGCGCCGCTCGCCCTCGCCTGTGCCCTGGTAGGTTCGCTGCTGACGATCGTGTTCGGGGCGCCGGCGCTGGCCAGGACGCCCCGGCGGGCCGACCACTCCCGACGCGCGCCGGCGAGGCGCCATCACACGGTGAGGACAAAGGCGTACAACTCCGGCGCCACGCCGCCGCTCGTGTTCGGCATCTACCCGGGCGGCGCCGCCGGCACCGTTGGCCCAGGCGGCACGACCGTGCCGGAGGATCCGTTCAAGCGGCTGGCCGCGCTCGAGCAGCTGCGGGCTCCCGGCCGGCCCTTCGTCTTACATCTGTACGCGTCGTACACCGGTCCGGGCGGCCGAACTGCCGCGCAGCAGGTCGGCCAGCAGATCACCGCCTACGGAGAGGCGGGATTCCAGACCGAGCTGGCGCTGTGCTATCGGCCTGGTGACGGCGGGTCGCCAGCCGACGTCGCCGCGTTCGTCGCTTACGTGCGCGACTCGGTCGACACGTTCGGGCCTCAGCCGGGCTTCAAATATCTCCAGGTCACCAACGAGGCGAACATCGGAGGGGCTCCGAGCGCGTCCGACGGCTATTACACAGGGGCCGAGGCCGCGCTCGTGCAGGGCGTCATCGCGGCCAAGCAGACCGCCCGCAAGGACAACGTCAAGGGCCTCAAGATCGGCTTCAACTGGGCCTACGACACGGGCCCTAAGGAGAGCGCGTTCTGGAGCTATCTCCGCCACGCGGGAGGCCGGCGGTTCGTGCGATCCCTCGACTGGGTGGGCTTCGATGCCTATCCCGGAACTTGGGGGCCGCCGCTGGCGGGTGGCGACCCGGCGGAAGCGACGATTTCATTCATGAATGGCGCCCTCAAGGCTTTGCGCAGCACGTACCTGCCGCAAGCCGGGATCCCCGCGGGGGTGCCGCTGCACGTGAGCGAGAATGGCTACCCGACCGGGCCGGATCGCAGTGACGCAATGCAGGTCGCGATCATGCAGGCCGCGATTACCGCCGTGTATCGCGCCCGCGCCAAATACAACGTCACCGGCTATCGGTGGTTCGATCTGCGCGACGCGGACTCCTCGAGTTCGAGCTTCGAGGGCCAGTACGGGCTCATGCGCGACGACTATTCGCAGAAGCCGGCATTCGGGGTCTACCGCGAGTTGGTCGCCAAGTATTCCGGCGCCCGCCGGGTCAGCTGACCCAGCGTTCTTTTGCGCCGGCGGCGAAGGCTCGCTGTGCCGATCGTGAGCTGTGGATCCGCCAGTCGACGCCGTTTTGGACGTTGAACCAGACGAGGCTGGTGACCTGGCGGTGGTGGGCGAGGGGTCGAGTCCATGAGCTTGCGGCGCTCGAGAGCCTGTACCGGACGGTTGTCGACGAGGGGCTCCCGCGACTGGTGCTCCTGCTGGGCCAGGCGGGCGTCGGCAAGAGCCGGTTCATCGACCAGTTCGTGAGGCACATGCCCCTGTCGCCGCCGCCCGTCGTCTATCGAGGACGTTGCCTCGCCTATGGAGAGGGGATCACGTACTGGGCGCTGCGCGAGATCCTCTGGCAACGGGCATCGCGTTCGACGACCCCGCCGCGGAGGCCGCCGCAAAGCTGAACGCGCGGGTGGGTCACGTGCTGGAGGCCGCCGAAGCCGAGCGCGTCAGCGCCGCGCTTGCGATGGCGTCCGGGATCTCGTTACTCGAGAATCCGCTCGAGCGCGTGTCGCCAGGCTCGGTCGCAGACGAAGTCGCGCTTGCCTGGCCGGCCGACCAACAACACGCAGTTCACAGGCAACGACTGCCACATCGGCCCCTACTACGCGGGGGGCCGGTCGACTTTCTAACGTTCCCCGCCAACCGATCCAACACTGGTGGCGATAGCTGCAGATACATGAGCAGCGATTCGAGCGGCGACACCACCACGGAGACGCTCCAGCAGTCGATGACGCTGTCCTCGAGGACGCCGATCTGCACCGACGTATCCGCCTCGACGACCGAGAACAAGCCGGTGACCGTTCAGCTCGCGTGCACCAACCCCAGCAACTCGCAGCTCAACTACTTCCTCGCCACACAACCGCACCATGCGGCCAATTGGTCGTTCGAAGGCGGCCGCATTACCTACACGCCGGCCCCGGGGTTCACTGGCACGGACACGTTCACCTACTCTGCCGAGCCGTTGAATGGACTTCCCGGAAACACGGCGACGGCGAAAGATCACGGTCACTCCGCCGACAGGCCCATCAAAACCGCCGAAGCCCCCCGGGCATGCCAAGAAGCACAAACATCGGAAAGAGCACAAGCGCCACAAGGGCAAGCGGCGGGCGGTTGTCTGCAAGGTCCCGACGGTGAAAGGGCGCACGCTCCTCGGAGCGAAGCCGTCGCTGCGCAGAGCGCACTGCGGCGTTGGCCAGGTCACGCGCAGGAAATCGTCCACGGTGGCCAAAGGGCGCGTGGTCGCCAGCAGCCCAAGGGCCGCAACCAGGCACAGGGCCGGAACCAAGGTGAAGCTGACGGTCAGCCTCGGGCACTGAATCGGTTACCGTGCTCGGCGCATGTCGGTGAACGTCAGCCCGGTCAGGGGGTTCGGTGACCTGCGGACGTTCGTCGCGCTGCCGTTCCGGTTGCATGCGGGCACGCCGTGGATTCCCCCGCTCAAGCTCGAGCGATACCTGTTCCTGAACCGCAAGGCCAATGCCTACTTCAAGCACGGGGAGGCCGAGTACTTTCTGGCGCGGTCCGGCGGCCGCGTCGTCGGCCGGATCACGGCCCAGGTGGACCGCGCGTTCAACGAGTTTCACCAGAGCCGCTGGGGGATGTTCGGCTTCCTGGAGTTCGAAGAGGATTCCGACACCCTGGAGGCGCTGCTCGACGCGGCGGCTGAGTGGCTGCGCGCACGCGGCTGTGACCGAATGGTCGGGCCGATGGACTTTCAGATGAACGACGAGAGCGGGGTGCTGATCGAGGGCTTCGACCATGAGCCCATGATCAAGCAGCCGTGGCATCCCCCGTACTACCGCCAGCGGTGCGAGGCGGCCGGGCTGAGCAAGGCGATGGATCTGTTGATGTGGGAGCGCAATACGTTCGACCCCGAAGAGCTCAGTCCCCAGCTGAAGCGGATCGCCGAGCGGGCACGGACCCGACATGGCGTGACGATCCGTCCGATGTCGCGGCGTCATCTCCGCCGCGAGCTCGACGACTTCGCGAAGGTCTACAACTCGGCGTGGTCCAAGAACTGGGGCTTCGTGCCCTACTCGAAGGAGGACCTCGACGCATATGCGCTCGACCTCCATCTCGTCTACAGCAAGGACTGGTTCATGGTCGCCGAGGTGAACGGCGAGACCGCGGCGATCGCGATCACCGTGCCCGACGTCAATCAGGTGCTGAAGAAGATGCGCGGGCGGCTGCTCCCGCTCGGCTGGTGGTACTTCCTGAACAAGTCTCGGATCATCACGCGCGTCCGCGTCGGGTTCCTCGGCGTGATGCCCGAGTATCAACACACGGGCGTCGGCGCCGCGCTGTACCTCGCCCAGTACGAATCCGGCGAGCGGACGCGCCAGAAGGGCGGCGAGATGGGCTGGATCCTCGAGGTCAATCACTCGATGAACCGGGCAATGGAGGAGCTCGGCGGCCGGATCGTCAAGCGCTACAGGGTGTACGAGCGAATGCTCGACCGCTAGCGGCGGCGCAACTCCGTCCGCCAGGCCTTGTTGAAGACCTCAGCTGTGCTGTGTGCGTTTGCCAGGCGGGATCGCCGGACAGCCACTCGGCGCGCAGGCATCCTGCTCGCCGCGATCGGGGCACTTCTCTACGCCCACGTGCCCGCCGCGGCTGCCCAGACCCAACCGGTCCAAGGCGCCGTCACCGTCAGCGGGAACGAGCTGCTGAAGGACGGCGTGGCTTGGATGCCGCGGGGGATCCAGATCGTTGGACTGGTTGCCCCCGACGACGCGCTGAGCGGCAAGTACGAGCTCGCCCACGCCCAGTATGGGATCGACGAGCTGCGCAGGGCCGTCGCGGACGACGCGGACACGGTCCGCTTCCAGGTCAGCCAGTTCGGCCTCGACCCGGCCGATTCGCTGTACTCGCCCGCGTACGTGCGCGAGGTGGCGGGCGCGGTCGAGTCCGCCCGTGCACTCGGGCTCACCGTGATCGTCTCGATCCAGGCGGAGGCGCCGGCCGGCAGGACGGGGCGCTGCCCGCTGCCCGACGAGGGCACGGAGCGCGTCTGGAACGAGCTCGCCCCGATGTTCGCAGGCGACCCCGGCGTGCTGTTCGAGCTCTACAACGAACCGGGACTGCCCGCTACCGCGTCCGCATGGGAGCAGTGGCTCGTCGGCGGTCCGATCCTTCAGGCCGGCGGCCTGTACTGCCAGGCGGTCGGGATGCAGACGCTGATCGACGACATCCGAGCGGACGGCGCCGACAACGTGATCATCGTTCCCGGCCTCAAGGGCGAGCAGACGCTCGGCGGCATCCCCGCGGTCTCCGATCCCGCAAATCCATTGGATCCGCAGCTCGCCTATGGAATCCACTATCCGTCGCTGTCGGGCGGCACCACACAGTGGGACCGGCAGTTCGGGCACGCGAGCGCCAGAGCGCCGGTGATCGTCACCGAGTGGCAAGCCAACTCGACGACGAACTGCAACCCCGACGCGCCCACCGTCGTGCCGCTGCTGCTCGACTATCTGGCGAGCAAGCAGATCGGAGTCGTCGGGTTCGCGTTCGACCTCCCCGGCACGATCGTCGCCGACTACTCGTACACGCCGACGAGCTATCAGGACTTCATGTGTGGACTGCCCGGCGGCGGCCCCGGCGATCTGCTGTTCGGCGAGTACGCCGCGCTGGCCCAGGCGGGCGGACCGTCGCAGGCCCGCACGCCCGATGCCTGGGTCATCAGCTATGCCCTGCTGCGACGCCTGACCACGCTCGCGCCCGCGCTGAGTCGTGCGTTGTTCGACTCGCCGCGCACATTCGTGACCGGAGCCGGCGCCCCGTCATTGGCGGCGCTCGGCGTGCCGGCGGCGGTCCCCGCCGCCCGGTTCACCAACGAGATTGCGCTGGCCGCGGCCATCTCGAAGCACACGCTGCGGTCCGGCACCGGGGCCGTCATCTACGCCGCGGCCGCTTCGCCGCGAACACCCGTCAGCCAGCAACGCCAGCCGGCGCTGTACTACCAGCGCGCGGCGCGCCTGGCGCACCGCAACGGTCTTCTGTTCCTCGCCAGCCCCAACGCGAATCTGGTGGCCACGCTGGCCCCATTGACGCCCAGCCGCAGGTGGAACAGCGAGTTCCTGGAGCTTCGCCTGGCCGCCGCCGGAGCTCGATACGCCGACGCTTTTGCACTCCAGGCGCCGCTCGCTGGTGCTTCTCTGGCGCAGTACACCTCGTTCGTCCGCGCCGCCGCACAGGCCTCCAAAGCCCACCCCGACATCGAGCTGATCGGCGGTATCAGCACGAGCACTCAGCCTCACGTGGTCGGCCTCCTCGACGATGCCTTCGCGATCAAGCCACCCGTGACCGGGTATTGGCTGAACGGCCCGGTCGGACGCTCTCGCCTCGCGATCTCGTTCCTACGGCAGTTGAGCGCACTCGACGGCTGACGACGCCGCGGCGGACCACGATGGGGTCTCGGCGACCTACTCCTCTTCTTCGTGCACTACGAGTACGGGGCAGGGAGCGCGCTTCAACACGCCTTTCGATGTGCTGCCCTCGAGCCTGGCTCGGATCCCGCTAAGTCCTCGCGACCCGACGACGATCGCCGACGCCCCACGCTTGTGGGCGAGGTTGACGAGCGTGTGGGCAACGTCCCCGTCGTCGGAGACCGCGAGCGGCTCGGCGTCGAGCCCGAACGACCGAGCCAGTTCGGCTCCCTCCTGCGCCACCCGTTCGGCATGCTCACGCAGTCCTTCCTGCACGTTGAACATGGCGTCGGGTTCGACGACCGGGGTCATCGTCAGGTCCGGCGGCGCCACAGCCGTCATGTAGGCGAGGTTCGCCTCCCACACCGTGACGACGATCGTCTTGTGGGCGGCGAGAAGCTTCGCGGCATCGGTCATCGCCTGGCGCGCTGGTCCCGACCCGTCAAAGGCGATGAGGACTGGTCCTTCGATTGCACTCATGCGGACCAGCAGCTTATGGGACCCCACCGCGATCGCCAACTCCAGGCGCGGTCGATCTCGCCCGGATTGAGTACATCAGCGGGAGCGCGGGGACGTCGCTGGCCATGCGGTAGATCCGATCGTCGCCCCGCTCGAGGAACGGCCACCGCGGACTCAGCGTGAACTCGTGTTCGCGGAGCAGCTCGATCCTCAGCCCGGCGTCCGCGAGCGCGGTGACGACTTCGCCGATGCCGTGCTGCCACTCGACCGAACGATTGTTGGTCGTCTTGGCGCTGAGATCGGCGTACGTGCCCGGTTCGTCATACATCTTTGGCCCTGGATCGAAGTAGGACTTGCTGACCACGAGCTCCTCCTCGCCGAACACCTCGGTGATGGGGTGGAACTCGGCGAAGTAGAACCGTCCGCCGGGCACCAACAGCTCGGCCATCGTCTTTGCCCACCGCTCGATATCCGGCAACCAGATGATCGCCCCGATGCCCGTGTAGACGACGTCGAAGCGGCGTCCCCCCAGAGCCTGCACCGCGTCGTAGACGTTTGCTTGCACGAATTCGGCTTCCAAACCGGCGCGAGTCGCGAGCTCACGCGCCGCCGCGACAGCCGGGCCTGAGAAATCCAGTCCCGTGACGCGGGCTCCCCGCCGCGCCCACGAGAGCGTGTCGAGACCGAAGTGACACTGCGGGTGAACGAGGGTGAGTCCGTCCACGTCGCCGAGCTCCGCGAGCTCGAACGGCCGCAGCGTCGATCCTCCGGCCAGAAACGCATCCACGTTGTAGAACTCGCCGGCGACGTGGATCGGCACCCGTTCGTCCCACAGCGCCCGGTTTGTCTGCAGCCAATCCTCCATCAGGGCAGAGTGCCACTGATGAGGGGCGCAATGCGGCCAGCCGCGGCAAACCTCACATTCGCTTACTCAATAGGATCCGCCCCTACTGGGCGAGGAGGAGCACGGCGTCCGATGGGCACAGCTGACAGTTCCGCCGGTCTGCGCCATGTGATTGCCACCCGTTACGTGGCACCGCTGCGCGAGGGCGGGTCCCTACCGGGCCTGGTCGAGGCAGATGACGACGGGTTCTACGTGATGAAGTTCCGGGGCGCGGGCCAGGGCCCGGCCGCGCTCGTCGCCGAGGTGGTCGCCGGCGAGCTCGCACGGTCGCTCCAGTTCCTGGTCCCCGAGCTCGTCGTCGCCGAACTTGAGCCGGAGCTGGCGCGGGCCGAGCCCGACGTCGAGATCCACGAGCTGGCGGACCGGAGCGTCGGGAACAACCTCGGCGTGGATTTCCTCCCCGGTGCGTTGCCGTTCACCCCGGCCGCGGTCCTGTCGACGGATGGCGCGCTGGCGGCAAATCTGGTGTGGTTCGACGCGCTGGTGATGAACGTCGACCGGACGCCCCGCAACCCGAACCTGCTCGTCTGGCACGGACGGACATGGCTGATCGATCACGGCGCGGCGTTCTTCCGCCAGCACGGAGAAGCGCCACTCGTTGCCTCGGCGCATGCGTCGTTCCCGATGATCGCCGATCACGTTGGCCTTCCTCAGGCCGGGCCGATCGCCGAGGCTGACGAGCGCCTCGCCGCGGCTGCCGCCCAGGCCGCCGAAGGCGCCGTCTCACGCGTGCCCGCGGAGTGGCTCGGAGAACGCCCCGACGAGCGCCGAGCCGAGTTCCTAGCGTTCCTGGAGGAGCGGTTGAGGGCCCCGCGAATGTTTGTCGAGGAGGCTGAGCGTGCCCGATCGGTGTGACTTCCAGTACACGATCCTGCGGGTGGTGCCCCGGATCGAGCGCGGAGAGTGCATGAACGTCGGGGTGGTCCTGTTCTGCCGCCAGTGGCCGTTTCTCGGCGCGCGGATCGAGCTCGACGCCGTCCGGCTAACGGCGCTGGCGCCGGGCCTCGATCCGGCCACGGTGCGGCCGGCGCTCGACGCGATCGCGGCCGTCGTCGCCGGCGATCCCGCTGCCGGCCCGCTCGCTGGGCTCAGCCCGTCGGAGCGGTTCGGCTGGGTCGCCGCCCGCTCGTCGACGACGATCCAGCCCTCCGAGGTGCACACGGGACTGACCGACGACCCTGAGGCGACGCTGGAACACCTGTTCGGCTCGCTGGTCCCGGTCTCCTGACCTGCGACACCAGCGAGCGCGAGGGCCCAGCGGAGCCCAGGGCGGCCCGGGGAGCCTCAGTGCGCGGCAGCGCTCTTGACCACGTAGTAGGCCGGCCAGATCGAGCCGGACGGCGAGATCAGGCCGGAGTCCCAGCCTGCGATCGTCGAGCTCTGCCACTGATAGTGGTAGATGCGGGTGATCCGCCTGAAGCGGCGGGGCAGCGAGAACAGGAATTTCTCGTCCCGGGCCGCGGCGGCGGGCGACTGGTCGCGGTACTGCCAGTGGCCGCGGTCCTCGACACCGCTGATCTCGTCGAGCCAGATCGGGCCCTTGGTGTACTTCTCCAGGGTCGTCAGCTGTGAGGTCGTGTGGCTGCGGACGTCGTAGTAGTTGTGCAGCGCCCACCCGGCGGGACGGAAGCGCAGCCCCTTGACGTACTGGCGCAGCCACGGCCCAAGCTGCTTCGCCGGTAGGTACAGATCCCCGGCCAGGATCGTACAGCGGCGACAGTGGCGGACGAGCGCGTTGAAGAATGACGCCGCCAGCAGCGGATGCTTGCTGAGGCTCCGATAGACCCAATCGGGTTCGTTCCAGGGGGTGTAGCGCTTGACCTTGGGGAACTTGTGGATGAACGCAACCACGGCCGCCGTGTACTGGCGAACGTTGGGGATGTAGTTGCCGATCCCGCTGAACGAGATCAGCGGCGTGACGCCGACCTTGGAAGCGTCGCTCAGCCAGGTGCCGACCGACGCCAACTCGGCGCGCCGCGACCGCGCGGTCGCCACGTCCCACGACACGGTGAGCCTGGCTTCATGGATGCCGAGCGCGAGGAAACGAGGATCGGAGAACATCGCGGGCGACTGATCGCCGATGCCGACGACGACCGCGTTCGCGGCCGCGGGCACCATCGCTCCGCACGCGAGCGTGCAGGTCAGGGCCAGCAATGCTTTTCGGGCTCGATTACTCACGTACAAAGCTCCTCTCGGCCAATCCGGTTTGGAAGACGCGCACCGAGCCTTAAGCACAGCGCAGTCGCGAAAGGTGCGGAGCGCAATGTGACATGCGTCACGGCGGCAGCGGGCGCGGCCGCACCAAAAAGCGGCAGCGAGCCACCGTCATCGGGTAGCTCGCTGCCGCAATAACAGCGTTGTGGGGCGATTTACGCAGCTTCGCGAAGCTGGCCCAGCTCGCGTGAGGCGGCGAGCCGCCGGAGGCCGCGTTCCTCGAGTTCGCGAGCCCGCTCGGCGCTTATCCCGAGATCGCTCCCGGTCTGCTTGAGCGTCCGAGGCTCGTCCCCCGCCAGGCCGAAGCGCAAACGGATCACGTTGCGCTCCGCCTCAGGGAGCTGCTCGACGATCTCGTTGACCCGGCGATCGCGGTCGGCAGCGCCGACCTCCTCGCTGGGCTCGAGGCGCTCGGTCGCAAGGAGGTCTCCGAGGGCGGTCTCGCCGTCGTCGCTGACCGGCTGGTCCAGACTGGCCAGGCCGCGGCTCAGCTCCCGGAGCTCGTTGACCTCGTCGACGCCGATCTCGACCACGACGGCGATCTCCTCGTCGGTCGGCTCACGACCGAGCTTCGTGCTCAGCTCGCTCTCCGCCTTGCGGACCTTGACCTGGCGCTGAGCCACGTGCACCGGAACCCGGATCGTCCGCCCGTGGTTCTGGAGCCCGCGCTGGATCGCCTGGCGGATCCACAGGGTTCCGTAGGTCGAGAACTTGAAGCCCCGGCGCCAGTCGAACTTCTCGACCGCGCGGATCAGCCCCAACATTCCCTCCTGTACGAGGTCCTCCATCGGCAGGCCGTGGCCCTGGTAGCGCCGTGCCTGTGAAACGACGAGCCGAAGGTTCGAGTTGATCATCCGCTCCTTCGCCTCCAGATCGCCCTTCTCGATCCGCTTGGTCAGCTCGACCTCCTCAGCGGCGGTCAGCAGCGGATGGCTGCGGGCCTGGCGCATGAACAGCTCGAGCGAGTCCGGCGCGCGGCCGAGTTCGACCGTCGCTGAACCCTCGCCGCCGTTCGCGTTCCCGGCAGTATGCGACGTGCGACGCCGGCGCTGGCGTGTGTTGCCCGTTACGGCAGCACCCCTTGTGCGGCGTTCGCGCTTGTGCTCAGTATTGCTTGCTTCGTAGTGGTCGCCACGCACGCGGGTCGTGCCCTCGTGTTGGCTATCAAGTGTGTTCAGGTCCATCTCCGTACTCGATTGTTCGATACACGTCGAATTATAGCATTTGTTCGATGTCTATCGAACAAATCCTTCACTGGGTATAGAACCAGTGCGCGCGAAGAGTTTGAGAAGAATCGAAGTTGCGTCAAACCCGTACGAAACGGGCGATTCCGGGCCGCTCCACAGGGAGAGAGCCGGCGATGAATCGCGGTGATCTGGCACCGATGAAGCCGCAGGTCTATGTCGACCCCCGGCCGGCCGGGTACTTCGACCGATTCCACCGGCGTGCCCGCACCCGGGAGCCCGACTGGGTCTACGCGCTCATCCGAATCCTCACCTATCCTTACTGTCGACTGGTCTTCCGGTTACACGCTGAGGGGATCGAGAACGTTCCGGCGGGTGCTCCCACGATCCTCGCCCCGGCCCACTTCTCCGCGATGGACCGCTGGTTCGTTGGGTTGCTGTTACCCAGGCGCGTGCGCGGCGGGCACGCCGGAGCCGACGTCGCGCTGAACAGTCGGCGCCGCGTACAGCTCGCCGGCAAGCTCCAGGAACTCGGCGGCGGCCGGCGCATGGCGACGATCCTCGCGCCACGCCAGCGTGATGTCACGCCGCAGCGACGGATCGATCAGCGCGACCGTGGCGACCTCCGCGCCGGGCGCTTGCGCGTCGGATCGCGGCAAAATCGCCACCCCCATCCGCCTGGCCACCAACCGCCGGATCCGCTGGCTCTCGTTCAGTTCGAGCGTCACCTGCGGCTCGAAACCGGCGTGATGTCCGGCGGCGAGCAGCAACTCACGCAGCCGAGAGCCGGCGCGATAGCTGATGAACTGCTCCTCGGCGAGCTCGGCCATGCGAACCCGCCGGCGCCTCGCCAGTCGATGGTCGACGGGCAGGACGACGACCAGCTCCTCGGAGATCAACTGCATGAGGGCGAGCCCGCGGCTTTCGATCGGTTCGGTCACCGACAGGAACGCCAGGTCGAGTTCGTCGAGCCGGAGCATCTCGGCGAGCTCCTCGCTCGACTGCTCGCGGACCGTCAGCTCGACCCGCGGATGGCGCTGGTGGAAGATCGCCAGCGCGAGCGAGACGTCGATCGGCCCCATCGTGTGGATCGTGCCAACTGTGACGTGTCCGGTCTGCACTCCCACCAAGCTCTGCAGCTCGGCTTCGGCGGCGTCGAGCTCCGACAGGATCCGTCGCGCGCGGGCGACGAGCAGGTTGCCGGCGTCGGTCATGGCGACGTGCCGGGTGGTCCGTTCGACCAGCGGCAAGCCGACCGCCTGCTCGAGCTTTCGGATCTGTTGCGAGAGCGCGGGTTGGGCGATGTGCTCGCGCTCGGCGGCGCGGGTGAAGTTCCGCTCCTCGGCGAGCGCGACGAGGTAGCGAAGCTGGCGAAACTCCATAAGCAGAGCTTATAAGTGTCCCTTGATACTCGTCTTGGACATCTAGAGCGTTCTAGTCCATTATCTCCCTCGCAGCAACCCTCTCCTCTCCACCTCGGACGCGCCCCATTGGTTCCGGCCTCATATCCCGCCGGCTTCCGGGGCGCGTCTCATTTAAGGGCCCGTCGACGAATAACCACTTGGCGAGCCGTCAATAACCACTTGGCGAGCCGTCCGAACGAGCTTCCCCTGGCGGCGTCCTCGGACCTCGGCGTAGCGCCGCTACGCCGTCGGCCCTGCGTCCTTGCCATGCTCGCTCGGCGAACGTCTCACCCGCGGGCTTATTCGTCGACGAACCCTTAACGTCCCGGTCGTGGCTACACCCTCGCCACCCGGCGGTCTGTTCTCCGGCCTGTTTGCCCGTGGCCCCGTCGCGGCGCAGGTGAGCGACCAGGCCCTGCTCCAGGCGATGGTCGACGTCGAGCTGGCACTGGTCCGTGCCCTCGTCCGGGCCGGTCTCGCCCCGGCGCAGGCCGAACGGGATCTGGGCGCCGCATTCGACGCGACCGCGCTTGACATCGATCGACTGGGCCGCTCGACGGCCGACAAGGGAACTCCCGTCCCCGAGCTCGTCAGCGCGTTGCGCGAGCGCCTCGGAGACAGCGCCGCGGCCACCGTGCTGCATCGTGGCGCGACCAGCCAGGACATCGTCGACACCGCGATCATGCTCGTCGCCCGCCGGGCACTCGAGCCGCTGCTGTCGGACATCGCCGGTGCCGCCGAACTGTGCGCCGGCCTCGCCGAGCGGCACCGCACCGCCCTTCAAGCGGGCCGGACCCTGCTCCAGCAGGCCGTGCCGCGAACCTTCGGCCTCAAGGCGGCCGAGTGGCTCACGGCCCTCGACGGATCCTGGGCCGAGTTATTCCGCGTGCGCGAGCTCGAGCTCGCGGTTCAGCTCGGCGGAGCCGCCGGGACGCTCGCCACGCTTGGCGACCGCGGACTGGCGGTCGCCTTCCACCTCGCTCAGGAGCTCGAGCTGGCCGAACCGGACCTTCCATGGCACACGATCCGGCTGCGTCCCGCGCGGTTGGCGTGCGCCCTGGGGCTCGCCCTCGGCGCGATGGGGAAGATCGCCCGTGACGTCGTTCTGCTTGCCCAGACCGAGGTCGACGAGCTCGCTGAAGGAGCAGGCGATGGGAGGGGCGGCTCCTCAACGATGCCGCACAAGCACAACCCGGTCGGCGCGGTCGCCGTCGTCGCCTGCGCGCAGCGCGGACCCGGACTGGTGTCGACGATCCTGTCGGCGATGGGACAGGACGAGGAGCGAGCCGCCGGCGCGTGGCAGGCGGAGTGGGAGCCGCTCCTCGAGCTGCTGCGGCTGACCGGCTCTGCCGCCACCGCCTTGCGCGAGCTGCTCGGTGGCCTTGAGGTGCACACCGACCGGATGCGCGCGAACCTCGATCTGACCCGCGGTCTGCTGATGAGCGAGAGCGTCGCCGCGGCGCTTGCCGAGTCGTTGGGGAGGCCTCGGGCGCAGGAGCTCGTCGAGATGGCGGCGCGCCGGGCGGCCGACGAGAGGCGCGAGCTCAAAGACGTGCTCCTCGAGCTGCCGGACGTGACCGGCGCGATCGATCCGGATAGCTTCGAGCGGGCGCTGGCGTCTGAGAGCTACCTCGGCGTCACCGACGAGCTGATCGACCGGGCGCTGGCCGCACACCGAGACCGTGGACGGCCGTAGCGTCGCCGCATGCGAGGTCCATTACGAGCGCTCCGGTCCTCCTCCGGAGGGCCCGGCGGTGATCCTCGCGCCCTCGCTCGGGACGGAGCTGTCGATGTGGGAGGCGCAGGCGAGCGAGCTCGAGCAGCGCTTTCAGGTGATCCGCTACGACCTCCGTGGTCACGGTCGCTCGCCGGTTCCCGCCGGGCCGTACTCGGTCGCGGAGCTCGGCGCCGATCTGCTCGCCCTGCTCGATCGCCTCGGGCTCAAGCGGGCCTCGCTGTGCGGGATCTCGATCGGCGGGATGTCGTCGATGTGGGTCGCCGCACACGCCCCCAGCCGGGTCGATCGCCTGGTGGTGTGCTGCAGCTCGGCTCGGATTGATCCCGAGGCCCGTTACGGCGAGCGCGCCATCGTCGTGCGCGAGCACGGCGTGCAGGAGATCGCCGACGCTGTCCTCGCCAGGTGGTTCACACCGGCGTTCGCGAAGGCCAATCCGGATGTAGTCGAGCCCATGCGAGCGCGGTTGATCGGCACTCCGCGGGAGGGCTACGCCGGCTGCTGCGAAGCGCTCGCCGCGATGGACCTCCGCGCCGCCCTGCCGTCGATCGAGGCGCCGACATTGGTGATCGCCGGGCGCGATGATCCGGCCCTCCCGCCGGCGCACAGCCGGCTGATCGCCGACGCGATCCCGGGAGCCCGGCTCGCGGTCGTGTCCGACGCGGCCCACCTGGCGAACATCGAGCAACCCACCGTGGTTGGCGAGCTGATCGCCCACCACCTCGACAACTGAAAAGGAGCGGAAATGAGCGATCTCGAGACCGGCATGCGGACCCGGCGCGAGGTGCTGGGGGACGAGCACGTCGACCGCGCGACCGCCGCGGCCGTGCCGTTCGATCGGCCGTTTCAGGAGCTGATCACCCGTTACGCGTGGGGCGAGGTGTGGTCACGGCCCGGGCTCGACCGGCGGACCCGGAGCGCGATCACGCTCGCGGCGCTGGTCTCGCTGCGGGCGGAGAACGAGCTCGGCATGCACGTGCGGGCCGCGCTCGGAAACGGCCTCACGCCCGAGGAGATCAGCGAGGTGATCCTCCACACCGCGATCTACGCCGGCGTCCCCGCCGCCAACGCGGCGTTCGCGGTCGCCAAGCGGGTGCTTCGCGAACAGGGCGCGATCGACTAACCGCCGGCCAGCTCGACCACCTCGTGGGCCCGGCGGATGACCTCGGGGTCGTGGGTCGCGCAGATCACCGTCTGGTGATCGTCGCTCGCCGCCGCCGCGAGTAGCTCGGCGACGGTAGCGGCCGTGGCCTGATCGAGGCGGGAGGTCGGTTCGTCGACGATCAGCAGCCCGCGCGCGCTCGCCAGCGCCCGGGCCAGCGCCACCCGCTG
>Ga0116218_1001192_pt1 | contig 16843 bp, 9 predicted proteins | sample Sb_taG_2_FD_88966 | JGI IMG/M metagenome (GOLD analysis project Ga0116218, IMG submission 88966) | Peat soil microbial communities from Weissenstadt, Germany - Sb_50d_5_LS metaG | ecosystem: Environmental > Terrestrial > Soil > Wetlands > Peat | place: Germany: Weissenstadt | collected 2010-09-21 | reverse complement strand
TCCGCAGGAAGGCGACGAGGTAAGAAATCCAGGGCACAAGTTCATGCTCAAGCTTTCGATTTTGGGTCAGGTCAAGAGTGGCGTTAGCGTCCTCGAAGCGGTTCAGGTTGATGTACGTGCCTGCGAGGTTCACATAGTTGACGGCGTCTTTCGGCTCCAGTTGCAATGCTTTCAGGTATCCTTCCAATGCCTTTTCATACTGCCCCAAATATCCGTCGTACAGTGCAACGTGCTGGTATGGCGTTTGATCGCGGGGATAGGTTTCTTTCCACTGCTCGTAAATTGAAACCTCTTTTCCCAAGTCTCCAAGAGCGATGCCGTAGTAACCCGAATCGACGTAGAACCTTTCCCTCTCCGTCACTCGATCGCGAAGGGCGTATGCTTTCTGCGTGGCGGCGACCGCCAAGGCCTCTTCCCCGAGATTAAAGTAAACAGTTCCCAGAGCTACATAAGCCATGGCGAAATTTGGATCCAGCTCAACCGCCCGCTTGAGCGAGGGTAGCGCTGCCGCATCCCCCTTGGAGGAACGGTTTCTCACGGCCCGGCTATAGGCTTGCAATGCTTCGAGGGAAGGGGTTGTGGCTTGTTCCACGGGGGTGTCGAACTTCTGAATCGAGGCCAGAGACTCGCCGAGTCTTTGCCGCATTTTGGTTCCGGCCTCATGCAGCTTGGTCAGTACATCCTCGCGCCGGTTCGCCTCGACCAGTTCCTCGTCCAACGAGTCTCCGTTCTGGCAGTTCACCGCTTTGAGGCCAATGGCATAGTGGCTCCCAATGCTTGAAATTGATCCCAACAGCGTGGCCTTGCTGCCCGCGCGCTGGCATACCTCCTGCGCCACTTCAGGGGTCAGGCGCTCGTCGGCGGAACGCCCCATGTACCGAAGTTGTTGAGCAACTTTTTCGTCGGAAAGAATATTTAGAAATGGCGACTGCTCCAGTTCAACTGCCAGCCCCTGCTTGAGGGTTTCGTTGAACACCGCATCGCCAGTAGGGTTTGCGAAGTCGGCCAGCACTAACGTGTCTTGTGCGGTCAGCTTGTGCGATTGCTGCCGATTATGAAAACGAAGGACTAGCAACGACGTGATCAGCAGCACTACCGCGGCGGAAGCAAGCAGGCGCCACGGAAGGCCTGATGCGCCGACGGCTTTCAAATCCGCGAGCATCTCGGTGGCCGACTGGTAGCGTTCCGCGGGCGTCTTCTGGAGTGCTTTGCTGATAATGCGTTGGAGCCCGCGTGGGACGCCGGGATTCAACTGCGCTGGCGGTGTGGGCTGCTCCCCGAGAAGAGCGTGAAAGATCACCGCCGCAGTTTTTCCGTTGAACGCTTTCTGGCCCGTGGCCATTTCGTAAAGCACTGCGCCGAAGCTGAACAAGTCGGTACGAGCGTCGAGTTCTTCTCCCCGAGCTTGCTCGGGTGACATATACGAGATTGTTCCAATCGCCGTACCCGGGCCGGTCAGATCCGGCGCGCTATCCTCCGAAACCGCTAACGGTGGCCCAGTCCCCATCGCGTGCTGTGATTCGCCTTCAGCGATCCTGACCAAGCCAGTCCCTATCTGTTCTCGGGATTGCAGCTTGGCCAGGCCGAAGTCCAGGATCTTGGCATGCCCTCGCTGAGTGACGAAGAGGTTCGCAGGCTTGATATCGCGGTGGATGATGCCTTCGGCATGAGCCGCCTCCAGGGCATCCGCAACCTCCACGGTAAGCTGCAATAGTTGCTGGGTTTCCAGCGGCCGTCCACCGATCACATGCTTGAGCGTGTGGCCATCCAGGTACTCCATGGCGATGAAGGGGCGGCCTTCGTGCTCGCCGGTTTCGTAGATGGTGCAGATATTGGGATGGTTGAGTGCTGATGCGGCACGGGCCTCCCGGCGGAAACGCTGCAAAGCGTGCGCATCGTAGGTTAAGTGTGGAGGAAGAAACTTCAAGGCGACGAGGCGCTCCAGTTCGGTATCTCGCGCCTTGTAGACGACTCCCATCCCGCCTCCGCCCAACTTCTCTCCGAGGACATAGTGCGAGACGCTCTGGCCGACAAGCAGTTCCGTCTCAGTGGCCAAATTCGTCTGTTCCTTCGCCATGTCATTGGCTAAGACCTCTAGCGCGGGAGATTCGAGAAAACCGTCTGCCTGCTCGTCACAACTGAGGAAGGCCTCAACTTCGCGGCGGAGGGACTCATCTCCGGCGCAGGCTTTGTCCAGAAACGCGGCCCGCCCGGTCGCGTCTTGCTGCAGTGCCGCGTAATACAAACGCTCGACCTGCTGCAAGCGTTCAGGGTTCATTGGAGTCTTCTCCGCTCAGGTCGCGCCGCAGCCAGATCTTGGCAAATTTCCAATCGCGCATTACCGTTTCGGGAGAGATTTTTATGACCTCGGCGGTTTCCTCAACGCTCAGGCCGCCAAAGAAGCGCAGTTCGACCACCTGGGCCTTTCTTGCGTCCAGCAAAGCCAGGCGATGCAAGGCTTCATCAATCGCGACAATGTTTGCGTCCGGTTGATGGGGCACCGCTAGACCTTCGTCGAATGTCACATGCCGCACATCCCCGCCGCGCTTTTGATAGTGACGGGAGCGGGCGAAATCGGTGAGGATGCGACGCATCATGCGCGCCGAGATAGCAAAAAAGTGGGCGCGGTTCTGCCAACTCACTTGTTGCACATCTACCAGCCGAAGGTAGGCTTCGTTGACCAGCGCACTGGTTTGCAGAGTGTGGCCCGACTGTTCCCGAGCCATGCAACGCTGCGCCATCCGGTGGAGTTCGTCATAGACTAGCGGAGTTAACTGCGTAAGTGCCGCATCATCGCCGTCACCCCAGGCTTTGAGGAGCTGCGTCACATCGGGTTGTGCGGGTGTCGCCATGCAAACTCTCGCCCCATAACCGCGGTACCGGAAAAATACCATACACACCCGAATGCTTCCACCGTCTTCAAGTGCGCAATCTTTTTGCCTGGTGGGCTGCTCAGCTAGCCGCTTCTCGCCGGCGATTCGCTCGAGTGCGCACCGCGACCGCTCCTCGACCTGCCTTTAGCTGGAAGAGTGAATTTCTGTGCAGGCCCGGGGGACCCTTCTTGATAGTGCAGCTTCATCCATTTCCGTTTCCGCACATTGCTGTTGCGGTTTCTGAAACCGAGCTGATCTCGACGACGGATTGTGTACTTGGCACAGGCATTCACCAGTGAGATAACAACGATCGGTGGACCTGCATTTGCCGGACCGGGATCAGCCTACTGGGATAGCGACTGGAACGGCAGTTCGGGGCTGCCGGTGCCGGAGTTGTGGGATGATACCGGGCCCGACATCACAGCACTGGCGCGGGCTTACTAAATCTGCCCATCACTGTCTTCCAGGCGGCTGGAGGGGATTGTCTCACCCCTGTGGTTAACGTGGTGGAAGAAGACTAGTTCGAGGTTCCTTGTGAGAGCCGTCGCGCTCGTGGGCAACGTCCCCGCCGTACGGCTCTTTTGCTTTCAAGCTTCCAAGCCCGACCCATTGGCATACAACAGGGCACGCTGGCGAATCAATCGGCCGCTACTTCTCGCACCTCCCGCTCCAGTTGTGTGCGCAGTTGGTTTTCGTAATCTGCGAGCTGCGCCTCGATCTCCTGCTCTGCCTTGCGTTTCTTGATGACCTCGTCGCGATAGCGCCGCAGGAAGTAATCGATGGTTTCGACGCGAATCTTGATCGAGCCTGAGGGTTTGTTCTCGTCCAGATCCTTGAAGCAGAAATAGGGCGTGCCGGACTGCTCGATGATTCCCTCAATCACGCCATAAATCGGTGCGTCGTGGCCGCACTTAAAACTCGATACTTCGAGCGCTACCAGGTTCGGATGGCGGGCAGTAAACTTCGCGGCCCACACTTTATGATTCGTGCTGCAGGAGTACGAGTTCTTCCACGCGTCCGAAATATCGAGCGGGTGGCTGATGATTCCTGCGCGAACCTCCTCGCCGAAAAGGCGCTCCAGCATATCCTCATCCAGAGGCAGCGTGCTCTGCGAGAAGATCGGATAGCCCAACTTTTGGAAGTCCTCCATGATCTCGTGATTCAAGCCCGGATCGTGGTGATAGGGACGGCCGAGCATGACGATCCCAATGCGGTCCTCACGCTCAAGCTGGTCGAGAACCTCGCGAGCTCGGCGACGAATGCTGTTTTCGTAGTCGGCCAGCGCCTTGTAGCCCACCTCAACCGCGCGGTCGTTCTCCTCTTGCGACAGTCCGAGAATCGGTTGCCACGCCTGCAGCATTTGATGAGCGAACAGCTTACGATCCGCAAAGTTCAGCACTGGATCCAGGTACTTCACGTTGTGCTCGGTAAAGACATCGTTCTCCTTGGTGAATGCGGCTTTGACCGTTTCGGGCGTTGCGGTCACCGTTGGACAGGCGTTGGCGCCGACAATTTTCACCAGTGGCGAGGTCAGCACGTCGTACATGGGGAAGAAGATTACGTTCAGCGGCTTCTTGCAATGCTTTTCCTGGATCAGATTATAAACATGCGAAATGCCGATTTTTGCCGGGAAGCAGGGATCAATGGCAGCGCGGCTTGCGCCGGCGCGGTAAAGATCGGAGCTGGTGTAGTCGGAATAGATGATGTTCTCCGGCTGCACACCCAGGCTCTCCAGATATCCGTTGAAGAGCGGTGCGTAGGTGTAGATGTTCAGCACGCGGGGAATGCCCACGCGCAGCTTCTTACGGTTCTCCATGAGCGGGATGCGTTCTTTTGCCGGCTGGTTCCAGAATTTCGCTATCGGAATGGGGTCGGCCACGCTCTTCGGGTTAACTGGCCGGAATACTTCGCGGGCAGCGATATCCACGAAGTTCACATATTTTTCTTTGATCTCGTCAATGGTGGCCTTGATGTTCTTCATCTCGTTGACATCTTCGACCAAGCCCTTCTCACAGGTGGCGATGATCAGCCGCTGTTCCCCATGCATTAACGGGACCTTGGTGACCTTCTGAATGGGAACGAAGCCCATCTCATCCTTGGGAGCGGTTCGGATGTCGATGAAGGTGCGCAGGCAGTTGTTCTTGCAGAAATTGCAGCGCGTGGACTCGTTGCGGGTGGTACGGTACTGAATTTTTCGAACTGCATCGAGGCCGAGGAACGAAGTCTGCAGCCCTTTGCGCCACAGGCGCACAGACTCAGCCGCTGCGCCGATGGCGCCGGCTTCTCCGCAGAATTCGTGCACGATGATCTCGGGCTTCTTGCCAGCCGCGCGGAAGCTGTTGTGGATGAAATCCACTTCCGCTTTCACCACCGCCATGTTGTTCTGGGTTCCGCCCTGCAGTACGAATCGGGATCCTAGCGCCGCGAGATTGGGGATGCTGGCGACGTACAGGAACACGTTCTTGGGAAGCACGGTCGCCAGACCCGCAAGAATCTCTTCCGCCTTCCAGCCTTGACGCTGGAAATTCACGATGTCGGACTGCATGAACACCGCGCATCCGTAGCCGAAAACCGGCATGGACTGGGCGGAGAAAGCCAGATCGGCATATTGTTCAACGCCCAATCCAAATCCTACGGCGGTGGACTGCAAGAAATATCCGTTGCCCGCGGAACACTGCGTATTCAGCTTGAAATCCTTCACTCGTCCGTTGTGAAGAATGATGATCTTGATATCCTGCCCGCCGACGTCGACGATGACGTGCGGGTCCTCATAGAACTTCAGGGCGGATTCCGTGTGCGCCACGGTCTCGACCAGCGCGACGTCTGCGTGCAAGACGTCTTTCAAGATGTCTTTCGCATAGCCCGTTGTGGCCACGCCCAACACTTCGAGCTTGGCATTCTGCGCTTCCACCTGTCCGCGCAGATTTTCGAACATTTCGATCGTGTCCTGGATCGGGTTACCGTTCGAGAGCTGGTAGGCCTTGCAGAGGATATCGCCGCGGTCATCCAGCAGAACCGCCTTGGTGGAAGTCGACCCCCCGTCAATGCCAATAAAGCCGCCGACGGTTTGACCTTTCTGGAACGTCGCCGGCGTAAATGTCTTGCGGCGGTACGTTTCCGTAAATCCGTCGAGTTCGCCATCTTTCGCAACCAGCCCCTTGGCGCCGCACTTCGCTTTTTCCTCCTGCCGGCCGAACTCGATGTAGTACAGCAGCTTTTCGTAGCCCTGGTAACAGCCGACGCAATCCTCTTCGCTCTTGCCGAATTCAATCGCGCCCATGGCCGCGAAATACTGCGCGTTGCTGGGAACCTTGATCAGATCCTCGGGCTTGGCGCCGTCCGGGATCGCAACTTTGCGTTCCTGCCACATCCGCGGAATGTTTGCCTGCCACGCCTCGCGCATCCCCTTGATGAAGCTGTTCGGCCCGCCCAGCAGCAATACGTGTGGCCGCAGCGTATGGCCGCGGGTTAGGACACTCAGGTTCTGCAGCACGATCGCCTCGAACAGCGAAGCCATCAACTCATCCGGCGGTGTTCCAACTTTCTGCAGACTATTAATGTCGGTCTCAGCGAACACACCGCACTTGCCAGCCACCTTGTGCAGTTTGATTCCGTGGTAGCCCTGCACCGCGAGCTCGGCCGTCGGGATCTTCAGCTTCGCATTGATCTTGTCGATGACCGCGCCTGTGCCGCCCGCGCACTTATCATTCATCGACGGGATTTTCTTCTTGCGCCCGGTCTCATCATCATCCTTGAAGACGATGATCTTCGCGTCCTGTCCACCCAGTTCGATCACTGAATACACTTCGGGATGAAGTTTCTCCACGGCCAGCGACACCGCCGTCACTTCCTGCACAAACTTCGCGCCAATCAGTTCCGCGATTCCACCGCCGCCCGACCCGGTCATGAACATCCGCGTGTTGTGCCGGTTGATGCCGACCTCGGCCTCCATGCGGCGCAGAAATTCCAGAGATTTCTCCGGCTGTTTCGTTTCATGCCGCTGGTAGTCCTGCCACAGAATCTGGTCAGTCGCGGCGTCGACCACCGTTGCTTTCACGGTAGTCGAGCCAACGTCGAGCCCTACCAGAAATTGGGTGTGATGGTCGTGCGGCTTTTGATATGGAGCCGGCGCAATCTGCAGTAGCTGCGGCGCCTGCGGTTGATGCCCATTCGAATGGTCGTGCATTCAATCTCTCCGATCGTTGCACTGCCGGCCAGATCGGTTAAGCAGCGTTGGGAAGAGCGATCCCCGGCACACGAACACGACGCAGAAGACGAGTGCCCTTGTCCATGCGATCGTTCACGTGCAGGATGAACTGTGCCGCGGTCCCTGCGATCCCTTCGCAGTGCGGCACATGATAGAACGGCCGCTTCAACTCGGGATGCTCCGCGATGTATTCCCGAATTTCAGCAAGGCTCTTGCCCGTAGACTTCAGACACCGTTCGAACTCGGTCTTAGCCTTCACCTTGGCCTCACCCAGAGCCATCTGCACCCGACTGTGCGCGTTGACTTCACCCTCACCCGACGTCTCGATCGGAAGGAAGATCATGTCTTTGAACTTGTTCACCACCGCCGATTGCACTCCATCGGACTGAGACGAGGGCATGCACCCGAACGGCTTGAGCGCCAGCACCATGTGGCAGAGATGGTGGACCGTGTAATAAACGTTCTTCCCGACCTCGAGGTGCCCTTCCCCTCCGCGCACAAACTGGTTGTAGAAAGGATGGGCCATCTCGGCCAATTCCGTCTGTGGAACCAGGTGATGCGTGATCCCGCCGAGATTCTTGATGGTCCGGTGATAAAGGTAGTTCCACATTCGTTCGCCGGCGCCGATTCCCATCAGCTTCTTGCGCAATCCCAGATCATTCGCAAGCTGCTTTTTCAATTCCCACCATTGCGGATTCCGGTGCGGACGGTTCACCGGCCACTTCGCTTTCGCGTGCGCCTTGGCCTGATGCAACAGGTAAGCCACCCAAGTTGCAATCGGCTCGACCAGTACTTGTGCGCCCTCCCGCTCGAGGAAGTCGAACATGTGGAAGTTGCCATCGCCCTCGGTGATCTGCGCCCAGAATTCGCCCGTAACCTTCACCACTGGCTTAACCTTGTTGCGGTCAACTTCGATGCTGTCCATCTTTTCCCAAGCGGCCGCTAAAGCAGTAAGTCAATCTTTTCCCCACAAGTGCTCGTGCATTTTGCCGAACACGTTGAACGTGTTCCGGAGAATCTTGTTGCTCTTGAACCTGGGCTTGGCCCAGTCCGGCGCTCGCTCTTCGATCTCAAACGAATCCCGATTCCTGAGGTCGTCGCAGAGCCCATCTACGGTCTCACGAAACACCCGATCGGTCTCGCCCTTGTTCACTTCGAAGGGACGAATCTGGTAGATCAGATCATTGAACACGTCGCCCATGTGCATGGCGTTGAGCATGCCGAATCCGAAGTCGATGGTGAACTTCAACCCCGGCTCGCCCGACGCCGCCTTGATCCCATCGCTGTCCTTGAACAGCAGCACGCGGAAGCCGTCAAAGCCGGCATTCTTCAGCGCGAACCGGTACTCGGCCTCGTACATGCCGAAGCGACATGGACCGCACGAACCCGCGGTAAAGAACACATAATTGTCCAGAATATCCTTGCGGGGAATACCTTCCTTTTCGAGGAACTGGAGATACTGCACCAGGTTTCCCACGGTGAAATAAGTCGGGTTGCATTGCCCGTTGTTGCCGTATTCCTTGCCAATCTGGAACGCAGGCACATCCGGCACCGGCAGCTTTTCGCAGCGATATCCGCAGCCCTGGAACACGGCGCGAATCAGGTCCTCATGCTTCCAGGTGAAACCGCCGAACACGATCGTCACCTTGCCGCGTTCCTCGGCCGCAAACGCCCTCTCGATCGGACGATGGAAATGTGTGGGCTGGTCCAAACCAGCGATCTTGCGCAGTCTTTTGCGTTCGGCTTCCAGGCGCTGCTTGATTTCCTGATCAGTGTTAATTTGTACGAAATTGGTCGCCATTATCTTCCTCCGGCGTATTCAGCGTTTTGAATTTTTGCGTGTGAGAATGATGTTACTCGCTTTCGAGCACGATTGTTGGAAATGCAGAAGTTGAGGTGGCAGAAGAAGGGCGCAGGCTTCTTCCTGCACTTGGCTGGAGTACTTGGAATCCACGATGTAAGGCCACCAGAAACTCCTACGAACGAGCTCCAGGAGGTTCGAGGTTTACGCCGGCGAGAGCCGTTTGGCAACGAATCCCGGGCGCCGGACACGCGACAAAAATTCTACTCTCCTTGTTTTTGCAAGCGGGAGGTACCTAATTAGCAAGACCCGTTCAGGTACCGCTATGGTAACGCGGAGCTGTCACTCACTCCCTCGAAACCATAGACTGCCTGCCCCACTCAGATGAACTTAGTATGGCTGTAGCAGAAACCCCAGTTGTGATTCAAGATCGAAAAGCAGTGCATCTCAGAAAGGCTGCAAGGGCTCTGAAACGCAGGGCCACGTTAATTCAGTCCGGACGCGAAGTTAAGGATGGGGTGCCGCTCGGAGACGGCACCCCCTTTGAAATAACACTCAAAGAACGTTTTGTTTACGCGACTGCTTCGCTCTGGGGCGCTGAGACTGCACGCTGCGCAGCCCCTTTCCCAAGGAAGTTTACCAGCTCAGAGTTCACTTCCTCCGCATGGGTCCAGGGGATGCAGTGTGGCCCATCCTTCACCACCGATAGGCGCGATCCCTTGATCAGCTTGGCAGTCCGGAGTCCCGAGGCAGTGACCGGCAGAATCCGGTCCGCATCGCCGTGAATGACCAGCGTGGGCACGTCAATTCGGCTCAGGTCCTTGCGGAAGTCCTCGTGCCAAGTCGGCACGCAGGCGAGGCTGGCCGTGGCCGAGGCTCCGGCTGCTACGTTCCAGCTAGCCTGGACGGCTTGTTCGCTGACACGCTTGCCCAGCAGAAGGTCCGTGTTGTAGAAATTCTTGAAAAAGTCGGTGAAGAACGCGTAGCGGTCTGCGACGACGGCCTTCTGGATACCCTCGAATACACTGCCGTCCACGCCCTCCGGGTTGTCCGGCGTTTTCAGCAGGAACGGTGGCACCCCCGAGATGATTACCGCCTTACTCACCCCCTTCGATCCATATTTCCCGAGATAGCGGGCCACTTCGCCGCCACCCATCGAGAAACCGACCAGTGCAAAGTCCACTGGTTTAAGCTGCGTCACGACCTTGTGCAGATCCTCGGCGAAGGTGTCGTAGTTGTAGCCCGTGGTTGGCTGGCTGGACTTGCCGAACCCTCGGCGGTCATAAGTGATGACACGGTGACCTGTGTCTAAAAGAACTGGCAACTGCTTCTCCCAGGAAGCACCGCTCAGCGGATATCCGTGGATAAGGACAACGGGCTTACCAGAGCCGTGGTCCTCGTAGTAGAGGTCGATGTCACTGGAGTTTTCTTTACCGACGTTCACGTATGGCATTGAGATTCTCCTTTCGTCAAACATTTCTTTCCTGTGAGTTGAGGGTTGACTGGGTTCGCGTTCGTTCCCCAATTCTAAACCTCCTGACAGCCGATGGTTGTGCCGCAATCCCAAATTTCGGCGACCAAATGCAAATTTCGGTATCTAATCAGCTTTGTTCAGTCGGTGCGGAAGTCCGACGTCATCTTTATTCACAAAACTGATTCACAAAACTGGACCCGACCATGGCCAAACCAATTCTGCTGACTGTGGATGACGACTCGGATGTTTTGCGCGCGATTGAGCGCGACTTGCGGTCGCAGTATGGCGCTGAATACCGGGTGATCGGAAGCGATTCGCCCGAGGGCGCTCTCGACCTCTTAAAGCAGCTGAAGGTGCGGAACGACAGCGTAGCCTTACTGCTTGCGGACCAGCGCATGCCTCGCATGGATGGGATTGGATTTCTGCAGGAAGGCATGCGGATTTTTCCCAAGGCGAAGCGGGCACTACTCACTGCCTACGCCGACACCAGCGCGGCCATCAGCGCGATCAATCAAGCCAGCGTCGACTATTTTTTCTTGAAGCCGTGGGATCCTCCCGCCGAGCACCTGTACCCGCAGTTGGATGACTTGCTGGGTGATTGGCAAGCTTCCTACCATCCAACTTTCGAAGGAATCCGAGTTTTGGGGACGCGGTGGTCGCCGCGATCGTACGAGTTGCGGGACTTCCTGGCGCGCAATCGCGTTCCTTATCAGTGGATCGACGTGGAGCTTTCCGCCAATGACCCGGAAACCAAGCGCCTCCTGGAGGCCCTGGGACCGGAGGCTGCGAGCCTTCCAGTCGTGCTCTTCCCAGACGGGACAAAACTTCTGGAAAGCGTTCCGGCGGAAGTTGCGCAGAAGGTTGGCTTGCGCACACGCGCGCAAACCAGCTTTTATGACCTGGCGATTGTAGGCGGCGGGCCGGCGGGTCTGGCGGCTGCGGTTTACGGCGCATCGGAAGGTCTGCACACAGTGATGATTGAGCGCGAAGCGCCGGGCGGCCAGGCAGGAATGAGTTCGCGCATTGAAAACTATCTGGGATTTCCCGCCGGGCTGAGTGGTAGCGATCTGGCCCGGCGGGCGGTGGTGCAGGCGCTGAGGTTTGGAGTGGAAATCCTGGCGCCGCAGGAAGCGGTCGGCGTTCGCACGGAAGGGCCTTATCGGATCATCAAGTTGGCGGATGGGAATGAGCTCTCCTGCCACGCCTTGATGATTGCAAGTGGGGTACAGTGGCGGCGCCTCGAAGCTCCCGGAATCGATAGGTTGCAAGGTGCGGGTGTTTATTATGGCGGCGGCGCCACGGAAGCGATGTCTTGCAAGGGCGAGACTCTCTACGTGGTAGGCGGTGCGAATTCAGCCGGTCAGGCAGCAATGAACTTCGCCCGCTATGCGGAACGGGTCTTCATCCTGGTGCGAGGCGAGTCTCTCTCCAGTACCATGTCGCAATACCTGATTGACCAGATTAAAGAGACGCCCAACATTCAAGTGTGGGCCCACGCCAGTGTAGCCGAGGCGCATGGCGATACGCATTTAGAGGAGATTTCGGTGCTTTGTTCGGATACCGGCAAGGTCGAGCGGGTGCCGGCGAGCGCGATGTTCATCTTCATCGGCGCGCTGCCGCGAACCGATTGGCTGGGAAATTTGGTGGAGCGGGATGAGCGCGGTTTCCTCTTGACTGGCCCCGATCTCATGCGAGACGGGCAACGACCCAAAGGCTGGGCGCTCGACCGAGACCCCTTCCTGCTCGAAACCAATGTTCCTGGCCTTTTTGCTGTGGGCGATGTGCGGCACGGTTCGGTGAAACGAGTGGCTTCCGGAGTTGGTGAAGGATCGGTGGCAGTACAGTTCATCCATCAGTATTTGAGCAAGGTATAAATGGTCGAGAAATCGGAACTACTTCGCGTCCCCGTATTCGCGGATTTGCCAGACGATCAGCTCGACTGGTTCATCAGTCAATCGCAAGAGCTGCATCTCAGGGCAGGCGATAGCTACTCGCGCCAAGGCGATCCAGCCGATGCCATGTTTGTGATTCTTGAGGGGCAACTTCAGGGAAAGGGCGAACTTGCGGGCGACACCATTACCTTTGACCTAAAGCCGGGCGACGTTACCGGATTGCTGCCGTTTTCGAGGATGAAGCAGTTTACGGTGAGCGGGCGAGCCGTGACGAACAGCCGGGCCCTGAGATTTCCGGCTTCACTGTTTCCAGACCTTGTACAGAAAATGCCCGAGCTGACCAAGCGTCTCGTGGGTCTGATGTCCGACCGGATCCGCGAGGTCACGCGGATGGAGCAACAACGCGACCGATTGGCTTCGTTGGGGAAACTTTCCGCAGGTCTGGCGCACGAACTCAACAATCCCGCTTCCGCCGCCAAACGCGCTACCAGCCAGCTGCGCGACATCCTGAAGCGAATCCGGGATGCAAGTCACGAACTGGGAAGGCGTGATCTCACTCCTGCCCAGAAATCCGAGATCGAGAAGTTGGAGGCCTCGTTCGTCCAGCGCGACGATCCTCCGCCCGATGCGCTAACAATCAGCGACCTGGAGGAACAGATTGATTCTTTGCTACGTAGCCACGGGCAGAATGACCTGTGGCAACTGGCGGCCGATCTGGCACGGAGGAGCGTCAAGCCGGAAGTGCTGGAATCACTGTTCGCGGCCCTGGATGCAGACACCGCCCGGGCGGCTCTGGTCAGGATCGCGGCTTCCGTAGAGGTTGCAAACCTGCTGAACGAAATCGAGAGTAGTACAGCACGAATCTCTGACCTGGTCGGCGCGATTAAAGAGTACACCTACATGGATCAGGCGCCGGTGCAAAGCGTTGACATTGTGAAGAGCCTGGAAACTACGCTCACCATCTTGAACCACAAGCTCAAACGCGGAGTGGTTGTGCAGCGTGACTACCAGCGAGTTCCTCTTCTCGTGAATTCGTTCGGCAGTGAACTTAATCAGGTTTGGACCAACCTCATTGACAATGCGATCGACGCAATGGGGGGGAAGGGCGAGCTACAAGTTCGAACCTATCGCGAGGATACCTGTGTGGTTGTTGAGATTGGCGACAACGGCCCAGGGATTTCGCCCGAGGTCAAGCCGCACATCTTTGAACCTTTCTTCACGACCAAGGGCGTCGGAGAGGGAACCGGACTCGGCCTCGACACGGTTCAGCGAATTGTGAAGAAACACCGGGGCAACATTCAAGTCAATTCGATACCCGGTAACACACGTTTTCAAGTGTGGCTTCCGCTGGCGGAAGGCGCGAACTAACATCTTCTGCGCCCCGGTCAGCTGCCTTTGAGCTTTGGGTACTAGGGCTGTTGTCCGCGCCCAAACCGCCGTATCGACCGGCTTCCATTCAACACGTTCTGCATTGGTAAATAGCGCCAGCACTGCAAATAGGTACACTTATCAAAGACCACAACCGCTCAATCAGGGAACGCGATTGAGGCGTCCAGACCTAGGGCGCAAGAATACAACGATGAGATCCCTTCCAGAGCTTCTTGCGACCGTTCTCTTCTTGGGGGCTGTTGGCAGCGCTCAGGTGGCGCCGTACGCTGGCGCCGGAATAGGCGTAAACGGGCTAAGCTTTCAATCTCCGTATTACAACGCGGACGCAGGCATCGACTGGGGGAATCTTCGCCCTATATTCTTCGAAGCCGAAACCGGCGTGGATACTGCGAACCCAAAGCCCCTTAAAGATGGCTACACGATTCGTGCCCACGGACTAGTGATGGTGCGGGCAACACTACACTGGCGCCTCGGAGGCGGGGTTCATTTCAGTGAGCTGTTCTCGTCCCAGTATAACAACCATTCTGCTTGGCCCACCGTGGGAGCCATGTTTGAGCAGGATTGGTTTCGCCTCAATGCGCAATACCTTATTCCCACCAGTACCGACTACAGCTTGAATGGACCGCTGTTCGACGCGCGGATGCACTTGAAACAAAGATTTTACTTCCGCGAACGGCTTGGAATTTATGCGTATCGCAATCCCAACGAGGCGAGCCCATCTCATCATGTGAGTGCGGTTGCAGACTTCGGTATCTTGTACGTGTTTCGTTGAGGTGCGCGCGTAGACCCCGCGTCTATACTGGCGACTGCGGAGCCTTGCTCCGCCGGACGGGTCAAAGACCCGTCCCCACACAATCGCGCCCCCGCCGAACTTCAGTTGGACAAGGTTTTTTCGATGGCGGTGCGGAGGTCGTCGTACTGCATCAGGCCGGGATGATATAACGCCACGCGGCCCTTGCGGTCGACCAGGACCAGGGTCGGCGTGGTGCTGGCGCCGTAGTTGGTGAAGTTGGCTTTGCTGATGGGGACGGGGACGTTTTGCAGTCCAGGATAGTAGCGCTGCCAGACTTGTCCGATGTAGGCGATTTCTTCTTTGGGCTTGGCGTCTTCTCCTCTGGCGGCGTATCCGTAGAGCTGGGTGGGAGCGAGGACGGCGAGGCCTTTGGGAGCGAACTCGGAACTCAGTTGGCTGATAATTGGGCCTTCGTACTTACAGTCTCCGCACCAATGCGCCCAGAAGAACAAAAGCACTGGCGAACCTTTAAGTTGGCTCAGCGGGACGGGGCGTGCTCCGAGATACTCGTCCGTGGTGAGCGGCAGAGCGGGTTGCGCGGTCAGGTTGAGCAGGTTCAGATTTTTGTGCAGGCGTGGACTGATCGAAGTATGTTCGTAGGACAGCAGAGCGTGCCGAAGCAACGCGGCGGCTGGGCCGTTTTGGCCATGGGCAGCCAGTACCTGGGCTTGGACTTCGAGAGCAGCGCCGAGAGCGATGGGCAGGTGTGGTTCGGCGTCGAGGCGTCGCTTCTGCAGTAGCTGGCGGGCGAGCGTTTCGGTCTGCTTGGCAGCAGTGTCAGCCTGCTGGAGTTGGTTGGCGTCCAACGCTTCGCGCGCCGTCCAGGAGAGGGCTTCGAGGTACTCCGGATCGACGCCATGGTCAGTGCGATATTTTTGCAGTGCGGCATCGGCGGCGGTGAAATTTCTCTGAGTGAGCGCGGTGCGAACGTCTTCGATTATGTCGGCGAAGGCGGGGGAAGAGAGCAGGAGCAGGATGGCAAGATGGCGGAGACGCATGTATCCATGATGCCCCGTCGTGGGAAAAGTTTCCAGTGCTGAGGAGAGTGTTTGGTGGATCTCACGAGCCAGACAGGGGCGATGCCGCCATCGCCCCACGCCACAATCAGTCTCCCCCAGGGATTGGGGATGCTCTCATTTCCGGCCAGCTAGCAGTTCCTCCGGATGAAACAGGTCTCCCGTATGCAGCAGATCTTCGCTTGGGGGAGCCTCCTCGTAGGCATGTTCGCCGTGGATGGATTCGTCCAGGCCAATTTCCTCGCTCATCTCGCTGACTTTCACCGGCGTGAAGGCATCGATGATTCGTAACATCCCATAGGTGAATACGAATGCCCAAACCGACGAGAAAGTCACGGCCACGACTTGTTTCAGCAGGAACGTCGGATCGCCGTAGAGCAAGCCATCGGCACCGGCGGGATTGTAGGCGCGACTGGCGAAAATCCCCAGCATGACGATGCCGAGAAAACCACCGACGCCGTGCACTCCCCAAACATCCAGGGCGTCATCCCAGTGCAATTTGTTTTTCATTTCGACCGCGTAGTAGCAAACCACGCCAGAAACACAGCCGATGATGACCGCGGTGGTGGGCGAAACATAGCCGGCCGCGGGAGTAACGGTCGCCAGTCCGGCAACGGCCCCGGTGAGCAAGCCGAGGAACTTTGGTTTCTTTTCGTTGAACCAGGCCACCAGCATCCAGGTGACGGCTGCGAACGAGGCTGCTAAGTCGGTATTGAGAAATGCCGTCGCAGTCACGGAATCTACCCGCATTTCACTGCCGGCATTAAAGCCGTACCATCCGAACCACAGCAAGCCGGTTCCCAGGGCAACCAGCGGTATGCTGTGCGGGCCCCGATCCGCCGTGCGCCGCTTCCCCACGTAGAGCACCGAAGCCAGAGCGGCGATGCCCGCGATGTTGTGCACCACGATGCCGCCGGCGAAATCCAGCACGCCCCACTTCTGCAGCATGCCTCCACCCCAAACCATGTGGACAAAAGGAAAGTAGACCAAGGTCAGCCAACCGGTCAGAAACAGCATGTAGGCTTTGAAGGTGACCCGGTTGGTGAAGGCGCCCGAGATCAGAGCGGGCGTGATAATGGCGAACATCATCTGGTAGGCGATAAACACAAATGCCGGGATGGTGATGTTCGGCGACGGAGTACTGAGATCGATTCCGCGCAGAAAGGCGTTGTGAAAGTTGCCGATGACCCCGTGCCAGTCCCCGCTGAAACACAGAGAATAGCCGTAGATGTACCAGAGCACCGTCGTCCAGCCCATGGAGACGAAACTCTGAATCATGATGGCGAGCACGTTCTTGCGCCCTACCAGGCCGCCATAAAAAAATGCGAGACCGGGCGTCATCAGCATGACCAGGCTGGTGCATAAAATCATGAAACCTGTGTTACCAGTATCGAGATG